>LUMP01000240.1_pt1 | contig 33514 bp, 31 predicted proteins | sample 729641 | NCBI WGS metagenome assembly LUMP01 (sample SAMN03860260, study PRJNA289734) | marine metagenome | biome: seawater column; feature: ocean; material: water; isolation source: Red Sea water column Station 12 - depth 47m | place: Saudi Arabia: Red Sea | collected 2011-10-15 | depth 47 m | reverse complement strand
TACTTCGTGCGTTAAGTATGGTTCTACAAAAGATGAGATAAATTATTTAAAGGGGGCTAATATTGCAGGGTTTGTTAAAGTAGCTGATGCTATGCTTGCTCAAGGAGTAGTCTAGAATGCCCAATTCAAAAGGTTTTGTTGTAAAATCAATTAAGAATGGAGAGACTAGCATGATTGTTTCATGTTATCTTGAAGATATTGGTTTAAAAAGCTTCATAGTAAAAGGAATCTATGGAACAAAAAAGCCTAAGTTTAGCAAGGCACATTTTTTTCCACTTAATTTCATCAGCATAAACTATAGTTTAAGTAAGCCCGATAGATTAAGCTACATAAAAGAAGTAAAGCCTGTAATTATTTTCAACACCTTACATTCCAGTATTGAAAAAAGCACTGTTATAATTTTTTTGTCAGAGATTTTAAATAGTGTATTTAAAGAGGAGGGTGATAAGAATCAAAATTTATTTAATTTTTTAGATAAATCCATACGCTGGTATGATGTCCAAGAGAATTGTAATAATTTTCACATAAAATTCTTAATTGAGCTAACTAGACACATAGGATTTTATCCAAATATTATAAGCCAAGAAGACAATTACTTTAATCTTGAATCTGGAACTAGCTCGACTATAAAACCCATATCAAAATTTATTGACTTTGATGATTATGAATTATTCAAGCAGTTATTAGGCATGAAATTTGAGGATTTAAATTATATGACTATAAATAAAGATTCTAGACTAAGATTACTTAATCATATAATTGACTATTATTCTTTACATTTACAAATGTTCAAATCCCCTAAATCAATTGATATTTTAAGTGAAATTTTCAAATAACTCCATACTAATTTGTAAGAAGATACTTCTGTTTTTTTTGTTTACTAGTGTTTCTTTTGGACAACAAATCACTGTAAGGGACAGTGAGACAAATGAAGTTTTATCAGATGTTGCAGTATTTAATGATAGTAGAGACAAATCAACAATAAGTGATTTAAATGGAAATGTTGATCTTGGGTTATTTTCTAATGAGAAAAAAATATATTTCCAGTTACTTGGATATTCTTTATTAGAATTATATCTAGATGATATTGAAGATGAAAGTATAGTTTTATTATATCAGGAAAGTCAAAATCTAGATGAAGTAATTTTATCAGTTGCAAGGTCTGCATCTAATGTAAATCAAATTGCAGAAAAAGTTTCAGTTATTAAATCCGAAGATTTATTCATTTCATCGCCCAGCTCAGGTGCAGAAATGCTAGAATTAAGCCCTGGAGTTAGAATTCAAAAAAGCCAAGGGGGTGGTGGTAGCCCTATTATAAGGGGCTTTGAGGCAAATAGAGTCCTGATTGTTGTTGATGGTGTAAGAATGAATAATGCTATTTATAGATCTGGTCATTTACAGAATTCCATTACTATAGATCCTAGCAATATTGAAAGAGCAGAGGTAATATTTGGATCTTCATCTGTTGGTTATGGTTCAGATGCAATGGGTGGTGTAATTCATTACTACACAAAGAATCCAATACTAAAAAATTCTGAAAAAATATCATCAAGTTTTACTACTAACTTTAATTCAGCCAATAATAGTGTGTCAAATAATTTTAACACCAATTATAGTGCTGATAATTGGGGTAGCATAACTTCAATTTCTATTTCTAAATATGGTGATATTAAAATGGGGAAAAAAAGAAATCATGGTTATTCATACTGGGGTTTAACTCCAATTTTTTCTCAAAATTCAAGATATAAGTTTTATGCTGAACCATCAATTAACTTTGATGAAAGTGTTCAAAAGAACACCGGTTATAGTCAAGTTGATTTATTTCAAAAATTTTTATTTAGAATTGGAGATGATAATCTACTTAACTTAAATATTCAATTCTCTGAATCAAGTGATATAGATAGGTATGATCAACTAAGCATTCCTAGGGATAATTCATTAAAATTTAGCGAGTGGTATTATGGACCACAAAAAAGATTATTGATTTCTCCAAGTCTGAAGATTTTTCCAAAAAAGAAATTCATGGACAAAGGTGTTATAACTTTTGGATTCCAGAAAATTAATGAGAGTAGAATTAAAAGAAAGTTTAACTCATTAAATAGATCTCATCAGATAGAGGATTTAAAGGTGCTAAGCTTAAATGGTGACTTTGACACATCTTTTAATAATGGACATACTGTTTCATATGGAATAGAGACAACATATAATCATAATTATTCTAAAGCATATGACAGAGTTTTAGATGTTGATGGTAATAATATTGTGGGTGTAAGCAAAAAGTTTGCAATACCTACTAGATATCCTAGTGATGGAAGTTCATATGCAAGCTTTGCATCTTATGTAAACTGGTCTTGGAATATGAGTGAGTTTTTTACTTTTAATATTGGGACAAGACTAACATTTACAAAACTAAAAGCAAGCTGGAATGATGTAATATCAGTAAATCCTCAATTATCAAGAGTTAATTTAAATTCTGAGGCATTAACTACAACAGTATCAATGAAGTTAAGGCCAAGCAATAAAATTCAAATAAATACAGTTTTGTCTAGTGGTTTTAGAAATCCTAATATTGATGATATTGGAAAGATTAGAGAGAATAATGGACTACTAGTTGTTCCTAATACATTTTTAAAGCCCGAATATGCATATAATTTAGATTTAGGGGTTGATTATAAATCTCTTGATGGCAAAAGTTATTTCTCAATTAGAGGTTTTAGTACAATAATTTCTAGACATATTGGAAGAGCAGAATATATAGTTTACTCTGATATTACTACTCCTGATACATCTACAATTATATATAATAATGAGGAAGTAACTACAATCGCTAATAAGAATTTGGGTAATAGGTTCATTCATGGATTCTCAATTGATGGCTTTAATAATCTAAGCAGAAGTTTAAAAATTGATTATAGCTTAACATATACTAAAGGAGATAATAATGAAACGTATGGACCACTTCCTTCAATATCACCTCTATTCGGGTCACTTTCATTGGACTATGTTAAAAATGATTTAACAATTAAGGCTGTATATAAATTTAGTGATTCAAAAGATCCTTCAGAATATAGTATAGGAGGAGAAGATGGTCTTGATGAAACCCCTTATATAATTGGTCAAGATGGTTTAAAAGACTTTCTAGGAACACCAAGTTGGTCAGATTTTTCAATTTATGCAAGTTTAAATATATCTCCAAATTCCACACTAAGACTTGGTATTACAAATATTTTTGATATTCATTATAGAACATTTGCATCTGGAATTTCTGCGCCTGGGAGATCTTTCCAAGCAGGTTTAAATCTAAAATTATAAAGTACCTAATTAACTTTATTTTGATCTAAAATCATTAATTTCGCCTTTAATTCTAGGTATAATGGGATTTAAAGAATCAAAAAATTTTTCACTTAATTCAATTGCAAAAGAAATTGAAGATTTCTGGGCTAAAAATGATGTCTTTATCAAATCATCCAACAGAAATAACAGAGAAAGCTTTGTGTTTTTTGAAGGTCCTCCTTCTGCAAATGGCAAGCCTGGAATTCACCATGTAATGGCAAGAACTATAAAGGATGCGTTTTGTAGATATAAGACTATCAAAGGATTTAACGTTAAGAGAAAAGCTGGATGGGACACCCATGGACTTCCTGTTGAATTAGGTGTAGAGAAGGAACTGGGGATTTCAAAAGATGATATTGGTAATAAGATTAGTGTCTCGGATTACAATAGGGCATGTAAAGAAGCAGTTATGAAATATACTTCTGACTGGGAATCTTTAACAAAAGAGATGGGTTATTGGATTGATATGTCTGATCCTTATGTAACATTTGAATCTAAATATATGGAATCAGTATGGTGGATTATAAAAGATATTTACAATAAGAATTTGATATACAAAGGTTATACCGTTCAGCCCTATTCACCTGCCGCTGGATCTGGTTTAAGCTCACATGAGCTTAATCAGCCTGGTGCATATAGAGATATTAGTGATACATCTGTTGTGGCTCAGTTTAAGTCTATAAAAGAAGGTCTCCCTAATGAGTTAATTAATCTATATCCATTTTATTTTCTTGCTTGGACTACTACACCATGGACACTCCCTTCAAACACAGCATTAACTATTGGTAAAAAGATCAAATATTCTTTTGTTAAAACATATAATCAATACACTAAACAGTTAGTAACTGTTGTAATAGCTACTAAACTAATTGATAAGATTTTTTCTAAGATTTTTTATGAGGTAAAAACTGAGAAAGAATTAGACTCATATGATACTGAAAAGCCCAACATACCCTATTTAATTTGCCATGAAGTATCTGGTAAAAATCTCGAAAACATCAGATATGAAAGAATTTGGGAAGAATCTCCTCTTCCATTGGATAATCCAGAAAATGCATTTAGAGTAATTAGTGGAGATTTTGTTACTACTGATGACGGAACAGGAATTGTCCATACAGCTCCAACGTTTGGAGCAGATGACTATAAGGCTGCCAAATCGGCAAAACCTGAAGTTCCACCATTACAAGTATTAGATAAAAATGGCATTAAAGTTCCACTTGTTGATCTTAAAGGAAAATTTATTGACGGAATTGGTTTAATAAGTGGCAAATATGTAAAAAATGAATATTATGAATCAGATTCTATCCCAGAAAAATCTGTTGATGTTGAGATAGCTATTAGACTTAAAGAATTAAATCGAGCATTTAAAGTAGAGAAATATTCACACTCTTATCCTCATTGTTGGAGAACTGATAAGCCAGTTCTTTACTATCCAATGGAATCTTGGTTTATAAAAATGGATAGCTTATCAAACAGAATGTTTGAATTAAATCAGGAAATTAATTGGAAACCTAAATCAACTGGTGAGGGTAGATTTGGAAACTGGTTAAAAACTGCTAATGATTGGAATCTTTCAAGATCAAGATTTTGGGGAATTCCTCTGCCAATTTGGACTGATGAAGAAAATGAAGAAATCAAAGTGATTGGTTCAGCAGAAGAGCTTATTAATGAAATTGAAGCTTCAGTAAAAAATGGTCATATGTTATCTAATCCTTATTCTGATTTTGACATTGGTAATATGTCAGATGAGAATTATTTAAATATAGATCTTCATAAGGATATTGTCGATGAAATAACTCTTACGTCAAGTAAAGGGAAGCCAATGAAAAGGGAAAAAGATATTATTGATGTTTGGTTTGATTCCGGATCAATGCCTTATGCCCAATTTCATTATCCTTTTGAGAACAAAGATTTAATTGATAATAAAATTAATTTTCCGGCTGATTTCATTGCAGAGGGTGTTGATCAAACAAGAGGATGGTTTTATACTCTTCACGCTATTTCAACTTTAGTGTTTGACTCAATTTCATATAAAAACGTTGTATCAAATGGTTTAGTTCTCGATAAAAATGGACAGAAAATGTCTAAGAGACTGGGTAACGCAGTAGATCCATTTAAAATGATAGAAGAATATGGTGCCGATGCAGTTAGGTGGTATATGATTTCAAACTCAAATCCATGGGATAATTTAAAGTTTGATCAGGATGGTGTGGCTGAGGTTAAAAGAAAATTTTTTGGCACATTACATAACGTATACAGTTTTTTTAGTCTTTATGCCAATATCGATAATTTTTCATATAAAGAAGATGTAGTAGCATTTGAAAAAAGATCAGAATTAGATCAATGGATAATCTCAGAATTGAACTCTTTAATAAAAAGAGTAGATAATTATTACAATGATTATGAGTTGACCCCTGCCTCAAGAGAAATTAGTGATTTTGTTCAAGAAAAATTAAGTAATTGGTATGTTAGATTATCAAGAAGAAGGTTCTGGAAGGGTGAATATAATAATGATAAAATTTCTGCATATCAGACTCTTTATGAGTGCTTATCCTCCATAAGTAAACTTATTTCACCAATTGCTCCTTTTTACTCAGAATATATTTATCAATGTATTAACACCGTTACTAGAAAAGAGGACCATGAATCAGTTCATTTATCTGAATTTCCTGCTTCAGAAGAAGGTTTAATTAAAGTAGAATTAGAAAAGAAAATAAATCAAGTAAGAAATATTTGTTCACTTGCTCTATCAATTAGAAAAAAAGAAAAGTTAAAGGTAAGACAGCCACTTAATAAGATCATTGTCCCTGTTAAGAATAAAAATGAAAGAAATGACATTGAAAATGCTAAGGCTCAAATATTATCTGAAATTAATGTAAAATCTATTGAATTTTTAGATAGTAAAGATTCATTGCTTATTAAGGAGCTGAAGCCTAATTTCAAAATTTTAGGACCAAGATATGGCTCAATAATTAATGATGTTTCTAATATGATCAAAGGCTTCTCTCAAGAGCAAATTGAAGATTTAGAAAGAGACGGAAAGGCAAATTTTATGATTAAAGATACTAATGTTACAATTGATTTGGGCGATGTTGAAATAAACTATAAAGACATAGAGGGATTATCAGTGGCAAGTGGTGATGGAACAACTATTGCTTTAGATCTTAAACTAGATGAAGATCTTATAAATGAGGGTATTGCTAGAGAGCTGGTTAATAGGATTCAAAATATAAGAAAGAGTAAAGGTTTAGAAGTAACCGACAAAATTGAGATTAACATCAAAAAGTCGGAAAAATTGGAAAATGCTATTAAGTCAAATTTAGACTATATCAAAGGTGAAACATTGGCAAATAAATTATATTTTAGCGAGAATTTTGATGATGAAGGCGAGACATTAGAGTTTGACGATATTAAAACTGTGATAACTATAAACAAAATTTAAAATGAGTAAAAGTTCAAAAAATAGATATTCAGATAAAGAATTAGAAAGCTTTAGAAAAATAATTAACGAAAAAATTGAAAAGGCACAGGTTGATTTAGATTTACTTAAGAGTGCATACATGAACGACAGCAATAATGGAACTGACGATACATCTCCTACCTTTAAATCATTTGAGGAAGGATCTGAAACAATGTCAAAGGAAGCTAACACTCAACTAGCCTTAAGGCAAGAAAAATTTATTAGGGATTTAAAAAACGCCTTAGTTAGAATTGAGAATAAGACATACGGTATATGTAGAGTTACTGGTAAGCTAATCAATAAGAAAAGACTTAAAATAGTTCCTCACGCAACACTTAGTATAGAAGCTAAAAATATCCAAAACTAAAAATTGAAAACTTGATTCCTTTAATTAAAAATATTGATGCTAAAAAATCATTAGTTCTGATTTTAGCTTTAATATTTTTAGATCAAGTAGTTAAATTTTATATTAAATTAAACTATCCCCTCACAATTTTTGGTGAACTTCCTATAATTGATATTGGATTTTTTAAACTATTATTTATTGAGAATAAGGGTATGGCCATGGGTGCTAGATTGAATACATTATTCCCTTTTCTCGATGATAATACTGCAAAATTGATATTAACATTATTTAGAATTGTCGCTTGTATTGGTCTAAGTGTTTGGTTAAGGAGTATGATTAAGAAGAGAGCTTCTCAATTATTAATTTTTTGTCTGTGTTTAATATTAGCTGGTGCAATTGGTAACCTTATTGACTCAGTATTTTATGGTGTTATCTTTTCTTCAAGCTATGGTCAAGTAGCGACTCTATTTCCTGAGGTTGGATATGCTCCTCTATTTTATGGAAGTGTAGTGGACATGATTCAGTTTCCTCTAGCAACCTGGATTTGGCCAGAGTGGCTTCCTATAATTGGTGGTCAAGAATATACATTTTTTGAGTATGTCTTCAATTTTGCGGACTCATATATAAGTACAGGAGTACTTCTATTATTAATATTTAATAACAAGGTCTAAAGGTTATTAAACTTATGTACTTGTTTTGGTGTGACACAATAATCTAGTTTAACATCATTGTCATCAATATCTAGGATTTTATTTATGGGATCAAAGAATGAAAGCCCTATTTTTAATGTACTATTATTGGTTAGCTTAAGAAACCTATCATAATAGCCCTTTCCATACCCTACTCTATGACCTTCTATATCAAAAGCTAGAAGTGGAATAAATATTATATCTAAATTCTCAATTATAAAATGATTACCATCATTAGGTTCTTTTATCCCGAACTCATTTAAACCAAATTCAGTTTCATCATTTATTGCAACATGAACAAGTTCATTATTTGAGATTTTTGGAACTATTATAATTTTTTGTTCTGACTTTAATTTATTAATTATAGAAGATGTGTCTAGTTCATTATATTTTGAAATTGAAATAAAAATATGATAGTGCTTTAATTTCCAAATGTTAAGTTTATCTAATTGCTTACAAACTCTCTGACTTAAATCATCAACTTCTTGTTTTGTTAAGGAGAATCTTTTCTTCTTATAATGAGATCTTAAAAAAGTTTTGTCTGCAGTTATCACTTAATATTATTTAAACTAAAAATAGGTTTAATTTTGTTACAGTGAAAGAAAGTAAGGTATATATAAAAGCTAAGTCTCTACCGGAAGAGCCAGGAGTTTATCAATTCTTTGATAAGGACAATGAAATTATATATATAGGTAAAGCTAAAAATCTCAAGAAAAGAGTTTCATCTTATTTCACCAAATCACATGACACCAATAAGTTAAAGCTTCTTGTCAAAAGTATTGACAAAATTGAGAGGATAATTGTTGATACTGAAATGGATGCACTTCTTCTTGAAAATAACTTAATCAAAAAATATAAACCAAAGTATAATGTTCTTCTTAAAGATGATAAATCATATCCTTGGTTATGCATAAAAAAAGAGCCTTTCCCTAGGGTTTTTTATACGAGAAAAGCTATTCGCGACGGATCCGAGTACTATGGTCCATATAGAAATGTTAAGACTGTAATTACTCTACTTGAGATAATTAAGGAGATTTATCCTCTTAGAACATGTAACTATAAATTAACTAAAGAAAACATAGATAATAAAAAGTTTAAGCTTTGTCTAGAGTACCACCTAGAAAACTGTGAAGGTCCATGTGTTGGTAAAGTAAAGGTTAATGATTATGAAAAAAACTTAAAGGGAATAAGAGATATTATTAAAGGTGATTTTAAGGCATCTTTGAAAAGACTAGAAGACAGAATGATTGATTTCTCGAATAGTCTTGAGTTCGAAAAAGCTCAAAAAATTAAAGAAAAACTTGAATCACTAAAAAATTATCAATCTAGGTCAACTATAGTTAGTCCAAAAATTAGTGATGTAGATGTCTTTACTATAATATCAGATGAGTCTTATGCTTATGTGAACTTCATACAGGTATCATATGGCTCAATTGTAAGGTCACATACTCTGGAAATTAGAAAAAAACTTAATGAGTCAGATAAACAAATACTTCAGCTAAGTATTATTGAGCTAAGAGAAAGGTTCCTATCAAGCTCAAAGGAAATTTTTCTACCATTTAGAATAAATCTTGGTGAGAAAATTAAAGTTCAAGTTCCTAAAAAGGGAGAGAAAAAAAGTCTTATAGATCTATCATTGCGTAATGCAAAGTTTTATAGAATTGACAAATTAAAACAAATTAAAATTGTAGATCCAGAAGCACATGTTAATAGAATTATGGAACAGGCTAAAATGGATTTAAAACTGTCTGAAAAACCTATTCATATTGAGTGTTTTGATAATTCCAATTTGATGGGAACAAATCCAGTTGCATCATGTGTGGTTTTTAAAAATGGAAAGCCTTCCAAAAAGGACTATCGTCAATATAAAATAAAAAATGTTGAAGGTCCAGATGATTTTGCATCAATGGAAGAAGTAATTTATAGAAGATTGAAAAGACTAGTGAATGAGAAACAATCTTTGCCAAATTTAATAATAGTTGACGGTGGTAAAGGGCAATTATCATCAGGTTTAAACATTTTAAAAAAATTAAATTTAGACAATGAAATATCTATAATAGGGATTGCAAAAAAGCTTGAGGAAATTTTTAAACCAGGTGACAAGCTTCCACTTTATATTGATAAGAAATCAGAAACTTTAAAATTAATTCAACAATTAAGGAATGAGGCCCATAGGTTTGCTATAAACTTTCATAGAGATAGGAGAAGTAAAAGTGCCCTCAAATCAGGAATTGATGATCTTCAAGGAGTTGGCCCAATTTTAAAAGATAAGCTATTAAAGAAATATAAATCATTCAAAAGATTGAAGAGTGCAAGTGAAAAAGATTTAATTGCATTACTGGGAAACTCTAGAGGTAGGTCCATTTTTAATCAATTAAAAAATTAATTTTAGTTAATTTTGAAAAATAGATGATAAAAATTATTGCCCTATATCTTCAAGTTTTCCTGTTAAGCATATATGTAACTTATGGACAGAATATTCTTTCTGATTCAAAGCCTTTTAAAGCAGGAGAAAATCTAGAGTATATTGTACACTATGGAATTTTCAATGCTAGCTATGCATCACTTAAATTAACTAATGAAAAATTAGATGGTAAAGACTTTTTATTAGCATCTGGATATGGAAAAACCATAGGTTTAGCAAGACTTTTTTTTAAGGTTGAAGACTATTATAGCAGCTATTTTGATGATACAGTTGTTACGCCATATTTTTTTAAAAGAAATATTTATGAGGGTGGATACACAAAAAACTTGGAAGTAAAGTTTAATCCAGAGCTTCAAAATGCAACAGTAAATAATATAAAAAATCAAACCATCGAAACAATTAATACAGAGAAAAATGTACAAGACTTAATTTCTTCGCTATATTATTTAAGGAAAAATTTTTCTGAGGAAAAAGTAAGTATTGGAGAGCCATTTATAATTAACATGTTCTACGATTCAAAAAATAGAGAACTACCTTTAAGATACCTAGGTAAGGATATAATTAATACAAAATTTGGTAAGATTGAGTGCCTAAAGTTTATGCCAACAACAAATAGGAGTAGAATTTTTAAGGGTGAGGGAAGTATTACTATTTGGCTAACAAATGACAAAAACAGAATTCCTATACGAGTTCAAGCAGACCTTTTAGTAGGTTCAATAAAAGCTGACTTAGAAAAATTCTCTGGTATTGCTAACCCTTTAGAAATTGTAATTAAAAATTAATGAAGAAATTATTTACGTTACTAACTATTGCCATTTTATTTTCTTGCAGCTCGGAGAAAAACGAGGAGGTTAAGCAGGAACCGATAACATATAAATACGGTTATGATCAAAGTAAATATGTATTTGAAGAAAGAAAAGTAAAAAGAGGTGACACATTTGGAGACATACTTGAAGACGAGGGCATTGACTATCCTGAAATATACCAAGCAATTCAAACAACAAAAGATGATGTTAGCTTTAGAAAACTTCAATTAGGTAAGCCATATACGTTAATTTTTACAAATGATTCAATAAGGAAGCTTAAAGCATTCGTTTATCACCCAACAATTGAAGGATATTCATTTATTCAACTTAGAGATAGTGTATACGGTAAGACTTTTTCAAAACCTAGAAGCTATAAAGATTTATCTGCATCTGGAACTATTGATAATTCATTGTATTTAACTCTTGAAGAGCAGGGTAAAGATCCTTTATTAACTTATTATTTATCTGATATTTATGCATGGACAATTGACTTTTTTAGGCTTGATAAAGGGGATAAATTCAAAGTAATATATACTCAAGCATTTGTTGATGATACAATTCCTGTAGCGATTACTAAGGTTAAGGCTGCATATTTCCTTCACAGAGGTAAAGAGCAGTATGCCTTTGAATATGAGACAGACTCTATTAAAGGAATCGTTGAGTACTTAGATCAAGATGCTAAAAATTTAAGAAGAGCTTTTCTTCAGTCACCTATAAAATTTGGCAGAATTTCATCAAGATATAATCTTAGAAGAAGAATTGCATATTATGGTAATAGAGTCAGACCTCATAGAGGAACTGACTTTGCAGCTCCTGTTGGAACTCCTATTTTATCAACTGCTAATGGAACTATAACTGAAGTTAGCTACACAAGGGCTAATGGTAGGTATGTAAAAGTCAAACATAATAATACATATACTACTCAATATTTACACATGCAAAAAGCAAATGTCAAAGTTGGACAATTTGTTGAACAGGGAGATGTTATTGGTTTTGTTGGAATGACAGGAAACACCTCTGGACCTCATGTATGTTATAGGTTTAGGAAAAATGGAGTTGAAGTTGATCCATTTAAACAGAAACTCCCAGAAGCTAAACCAATCAACGAATCATTAAAAAAGAAGTATTTTAGTGATATAGTTTTTACATATTGATTTTTCTAAAAATAGAATCAGTCAAAAAGCTTTTGATTTATTAATTGAACTTTGTGAGGAAACAGATCTTAAAGAAAATATAGATAACTATTTTAATGGATCTACCATAAATGAAACTGAAAACAGGTCAGTTTTGCATACAGCATTGAGATCTAAAAATAATGACTCAACCAAAATATCTGAAGAGGTAAAAAATACTTTATCAAAAATTAGAACTATTTCTGATGAGATTAACAGCGGTGTTAGGCTTGGACATTCTGGCAAAAAAATTGAAAATGTTGTAAATATTGGTATAGGCGGCTCACACCTTGGGCCAGAAATGGTGACTGAAGCTTTAAGTTTTTACTCACAAGGTATTAAACCTTATTTCATTTCAAATATAGACCCAGATTATACAGAAAATATACTCAAATCTCTCAATCCAGATACAACAATTTTTATCATTGTTTCTAAAACATTTACAACCATTGAAACTCTTGAAAATGCCAAAAAAGTCAGAAAATGGTTTGTTAAGAATGTAAATGAAGAATCAATTAAAAATCATTTCATTGCAGTTTCAAATAATACTGAAGATCCAAAAGAATTCGGTATTGAATCTGAAAATATTCTTTCTATACCTGAATGGGTGGGCGGAAGATTCTCTTTATGGGGCTCTGTAGGTTTAATTATTTCAATTTGTATAGGATCAAAAAATTTTGATGATTTTTTAAATGGTGCAAGAGAAATGGATCTTCATTTCCACGAAACGCCTTTCGAAAAAAATATACCAGTTGTGCTTGCTTTACTAAGTATCTGGTACAATAACTTTTTTAAGTGTGAAACTGAGGCAATTCTTCCTTACAATCAATTTCTTGGTAAGCTTCCAGATTATCTTCAACAAGCAAGCATGGAGAGTAACGGTAAGAATATAGATAGGGAAGGTAAAAGGGTTGACTATGAAACAGGAACAATAATCTGGGGGTCAACAGGAACAAATGCACAGCATGCATTTTTTCAACTTATGCACCAAGGAACAAAACTAATTCCAGCAGATTTTATTGCCTTTAAAGAACCTTTATTTGATGATATAGAGCAACATAAAATTTTAATTTCAAATTTCTTAGCTCAGACAAATGCTTTATTAGTTGGTAATATAAAATCGGGTAATGAAATTCACAAAAACATTGATGGTAATAAACCTTCTAATACAATACTTATCAACAAACTAACTCCTCATAATCTTGGCTCTTTAATAGCTATGTATGAAAGTAAAATTTTTGTTATTGGGTCCATCTTGAATATTTATAGTTTTGATCAATGGGGCGTTGAGTTAGGAAAATCAATAGCTAAACAGATTTTGAATAACGGAAAATCTAACCTAGACGAGTCATCTTCTCAAATTTATGACAAGCTCCAATAGATGTAATACTTAGATACATCTTTATTAATTAATATTCTGTTAATATTTACTTATTTAAAACAAGAATTTTAAATCCTATTTTTGATTTAATCAAATACTAATACTAATTACTAATAATAATGAAAAAATTAAGCTTAATATTATTTTCACTATTTACTGCTACAACATTTGCTCAAGATGCTGCTTTAGACTCCATAGCGCTTTCAGAGGTTACAGTAACATCTAAAGTTGTAGACGTAGCTAGAGAAAGAGTAACTCCAGTAGCATTTAGTTCAGTTTCAGGTGCTGAAATTGATTTAAAAGCTGGTAATCTAGAATTTGTTGAAACACTTAAGAGAACTCCTGGTGTTTATACAAATCAAGATAATGGAGGGTATGGTGATGGTCAAATGTATGTAAGGGGATTTGGGTTTACAAATACAGCATACGTGATCAATGGCCAGCCAGTTAACGACATGGAAAATGGTCGGATATATTGGTCAAACTGGATGGGATTAATTGACCTAACTTCAAGTGTGCAAATCCAAAGAGGATTAGGTTCTACATCTCTTGCTGTTCCATCTGCAGGTGGAACTGTTTCTGTTAACACACGTGCAGCTGAAGTTGATCCTGGATCTGGAATCAAAATGGCGCTTGGTGATAATGGATATCAAAAATTCACTGCTTTCCACAACACCGGTGTCAATGAACTTGGATGGTCTTCGAGTTTTCTTCTTGGTTTTTGGCAGGGTGACGGATGGAGAAATGGAATGCAAGGTGAAGGAACAACTTATGCTTTTTCTGTAGGGTATACTCCTAGAGGAGGAGATCATGAGTTTAACTTTTCGCTTATTGGTGCTGGACAGTGGCATCACCAGGCATATTATGGAACTCAACTTCAAGATTATCTTGATTATGGTCCTATTCAGGGTGATGACTATAGAAAATTTAATCAACTATATGGAGAGTATCAGGGAGAAGAATTTTCTGTACTTAGAAATTATTACAACAAACCTTTAGCAACGTTTAACTGGGATTGGGAAATTTCAAGTAATGTTACTTTGGCAACATCACTTTATGGTTCAGCAGGACGAGGTGGAGGAACTGGACTTAGAGGAAGAGGTTCCTATGGTGTAACTGCATTTAGAGAATCATTTGCTGATTATTTAAGTGATCATGGTGAGTGGAGAAATCCTGACACTACGATTAACTGGAATGTAGCTGTTCAAAAAAATGCAGCTGGAGCTTATGTCCCTTCCAGTGGTGATTTCAAGGGAATGAAGTTAGGATATCATAACACTATAGATGGTCTTCCTAGCAAATGGGGTGCTGATACTACAATCAGAAGATTTTCAACAAACTCTCATAACTGGTATGGAGGTATCTCAAAAATTAAAATCGATTCAGATAATTTCAGATATGAACTTGGTATTGACTTAAGGTCTTACAAAGCATATCATAGAAGAGGTCCAGAGACATTATTTGGATTAGACGGATATATTTCAACTATTAATGGATTTAATTTCTCAGGAAATGGAGATAGAATTGGAACAGTTATTGTTGATAATGGAGATAGAATTGGAACAGTTATTGTTGATACCTATGAAGCAAGTCCTTTCAAAAACTTAGGAATGGATAACCCTAATGGATCTCAGAGATATTATATCGGTCATGTAGATTGGACAGGTTTTAACGGATTAGTTGAATACACTGGAAGTGATCAATTCTCTGCAGTACTTCAATTTGGTACATCCAGTCAAACATATCAGTGGGAAGGATTCTATACTGCTGCCCCTTCAACAAAGAGTAGAAAAATTACTGTTGATGGTGGATATATAAAAGGAGGTGCTAATTATAGAATGAATGAGAATTCTAATATCTTCTTTAATGTAGGACAGATAATGAGACCCCCATCTTTCGATGGAGTATTTCCAAATGCTGACTATGACTTTGAAGAAGCTGACGATATAACAAATGAATCATTTACATCTTTTGAACTTGGTTATGGATTTATATCTTCTAATTTCAAAGCAAATATTAATGCATACCACACTGTTTGGGGAGATAGAACGCTAAGAAGAAGTACTTCGATTGATGATCAAGGTGTAAGAATTATCTATGATGGAGTTGAACAAACTCATCAAGGAATTGAAGCTGAAATGACTTGGTATCCTTCAAGCAGATTAAGAATTAGAGGTATGGCATCAATTGGAGACTGGAAATATTCTAAGAATTTTGATGGTGATGCATATTTTATTGATAATAATCAACCAGCAGGGACAACAGGTACATTGTATCTTGACGGAGTAAAGATTGGAGATGCAGCACAATCAGTATTATACTTAGGTGCTGACTATAAATTATCTTCAAAACTTTCAATGGATCTTGACATAATGAGTTTTGACAATTTACATGGAAGATTCGGTCCGCTTGATAGTGAGTTTAATTCTGCTAATAATCGTGGTTCAATAAAATTACCATCTTGGGGCACAGTAGATTTAGGTGCAACATACAGATTTAGCTTATTAGGATATGATACAACAGCTAGACTGAATATTAACAACCTGTTAGATGAAGAGTATCTATCACAATCTCAAACAAACTTCCACAACGATGGAGGGAGAACATGGAATGGAGTTAATGTTGAAAACCAAGTTTACTTTGGTAAAGGAACAACATGGAACTTAGGATTAAATATTAGATTCTAAAAGTTAAAATTACTTCTTAAAAAAACCCTGCTTCGGCAGGGTTTTTAGTTTGAGATAATTTCTTTAATGATTATTTCTACTTGCTCATTGCCTGAGTAAGAATTTATATTTGTAGTAAAAAGAATACTAAAAGAGGATTTTATACTCATAAGCTCATCCTTTTTACTGAATGAAATAAATGGAAGCTTAGTATTTGATGAATCCATTACATAGGATTTTACAATTTGTGACTCTTTACCAACGAACTTTAAGTCATCAATTATTTTGCAATCATCTGACCTAAAGACTGGTCTTTTGTTTTCAAGGCCGAAGGGTGACATTCTTGAAATTATCTTTACATTTTCAATAGTAAGGTCTGAGAAAGAAACTTCAAGGTCATACTTATGCTGTCTTTCAAACATATTTCCATTAACGGTTTCTTTAACAGTTTTTTCAAAAAGTTCACTAAATAGATTTAGTTTAGATTTTTCGATTTTTAAACCCGCTGCAAATTTATGACCCCCAAATTGATGTAAATGTTTTTCACATTTAACCAATGCATCATAAACATCAAATCCAGACACAGATCTCACAGATCCAGTAAGTAACTCTTTATCAAAATCAGTAATTATTATAGTTGGTTTATAAGATTTTTCAATTATTCTTGAGGCAACAATTCCTAATACTCCTGTGCTCCAGTTTTGACCATATATAATATTAGAATACTTACTATGGTCAATGTTTTCAACTACATTTTCAAATACATCTTTTTCTGTAGCCCTGCGTTTTAAATTCAGGAATTCTACTTCGTTTGATAAAGACATAGCCTTGTTAGGGTCTTCCTCAACTAATAGGTCCACAATAATTTTTCCATTTTTCATTCTTCCTGCAGCATTTATTCTTGGCCCAATGTTAAACGATATCTTTGATTCATCTACTTTATTATTATTTGATTTTAAAAAGTTTCTAAGTCCTAGTCTAGGATTATTATTAATTTCTTTTAATCCATGGAATACCATAACCCTGTTTTCATCAATTAAGGGCATCATATCAGAAACAGTTGCTAATGCAACAAAGTCTAGAAGACTTCGAATATTTAATTTATTTTCTGATTTTAAATTGTGAGCAGTTATTAATTTATAAGCTATTCCACAACCACAAAGATCTTTAAAAGGATAGGCGCAGTCTGATTGTTTAGGGTTCAAAACCGCGTAAGCTTTAGGAACTTTAATGTCGGGTAAATGATGATCACAAATAATAATATCAATCCCTTTTGAATTGGCATATTCAACTTGATTTACTGCTTTTATTCCACAATCTACAGTGATTATTAATGAAATATTATTGTCTTTAGCATAATCAATTGATTCTAACGATACCCCATACCCTTCTTTATATCTATCTGGTATGTAATATACTAGGTCATAATTCCTATGATTAAAATAAGTATACAGCATAGATGTTGAAGTGGTTCCATCAACATCATAATCTCCTAAAATCATAATTTTTTCACTTGAAGCATTATTAATCCTATCTATAGCTTTATCCATATCCTTCATCAGAAATGGGTCATGAAGAGAATCTAATTCAGGTCTAAAAAAAAATTTTGCTTTATCTAAAGAATTAACTCCACGTTGAAGTAAAAGTGAACAAATAAAATGAGGAATTTTTAAGTCCATTTGAAGGGAATTTACCTCATCAATAATGGGTTGATCAATTTTAATCCAGTTTTTCATTAAGCTTTATCAATACAGATTACAAATTCACCCTTAATTGTTCTTTCATTATATTCTAGAATCGCTTCTTCTATTGTTCCTCTGAATACTTCTTCATAGATTTTGGATATCTCTCTAACTATAGCAATTTTTCTGTCCGAACCAATTGTCTCTTTCATGTCAGAAAGGGTTTTAATTATTCTGAAGGGTGATTCATATAAGATTGTAGTTTTAGTATTTTGAGAGATTTCATATAGTTTAGACTTTCTCCCCTTTTTTCTTGGTAAAAACCCTTCAAAAATAAAACTATCACTGGGTAGTCCACTCATAACTAGTGCTGGAACAAAAGCTGTAGGACCAGGCAAGCAAGTAATTAATATATTATTTTTAATTGCTTCACGAATTAGTAAAAATCCTGGATCAGATATACAAGGAGTACCAGCATCTGTTATTAGGGAGACTTTGTTTCCATTAATTATCATTTGAACGTATTCATCAACTCTTTTATGTTCATTATTAAGATGGTAACTATTTACTTTTGTTAAAATATTATAGTGCTTAAGTAATTTTTTTGCATGCCTTGTATCCTCAGCCAAAATAATATCTGAATTTTTAAGTGTTTCTATAGCCCTCAAGGTAATATCTTCCATATTGCCAATAGGAGTTGGCACAATATATAGTTGAGGATCATTTGTCATCGTCAGTTTCTGGTATCTCAGTAACTAAGTCTTTGATAGAATCAATTAGTGGAATTATTTCACTTTCATTATATGGTAATTGTTGATTTTTTTCTGATGATAAATCAAGCTGTCTTAATGTCTCCTTCAATTTCTCAGAGTGCAATACCCAATCAGCATTTTGTTTACTTTTTGACAGAAATTTATATATGATGGCAAGTTCATATATTTTTTTTGCATTCTTATAAATCTCATCCTGATCTGACTGATTGGATTTGTAAATTTTCTCTGCAATCTCTTTTATTTTATTTTCTATCTTTTCAAACACTTCTATAAATTATAATAATGAATTACTTTTTGATAAATTTGCCTTATTTTTCAATTTAAATTACAAAATGTTTTTAGAAAATCCTGCATACAACAATGAACAATTTGGTTGGATTGAGGTAATTTGTGGGTCAATGTTTTCTGGTAAAACTGAAGAGTTAATAAGAAGGGTTAAAAGAGCTAAAATAGCTAATCAAAAAGTTAAAATTTTTAAACCAATTATTGACTCAAGAAGTAAAAACTATATTGAATCACATGATGACAACAAGCTTGAGTCAATTGAAGTAAAGTCATCATCAGAGATTTTTAATAAGCTGAAAAACTGTGATGTAGTAGCTATTGATGAAGCTCAGTTTTTTGATGATGAAATAGTGGATGTGTGTAATAAAATAGCTAATAGTGGAATTAGAGTAATTATTGCCGGATTGGATATGGATTATCTTGGCAACCCTTTTGGACCAATGCCCAACCTTATGGCGATCTCTGAATATGTAACTAAAGTTCATGCAGTGTGTAAAAAATCCGGAAATGTTGCTAACTATAGCTATAGAAAAAATAAAAAAAAGGATATTGTTGTAATAGGTGAGAAAGATAAATATGAGCCTTTAAGTAGGTCAGTTTTTTTTAAAAAAATGAAAAAAAATAAATCAAAATGAAAGTAGCTGTAATAGGATCAACTGGGGTTGTAGGAAATGTCATGCTTAGTCTTCTTGAAAGCAGAAATTTCCCATTAAGTGATTTAATCCCTGTTGCCTCTGAAAGATCGATAGGTAAAAAAATTCTTTTTAAAGAAAAACACTACAATATAGTTTCCATTGAAGATGCTATAAAAATGAAACCAGATATAGCATTATTTTCTGCAGGTGGATCAACATCTTTAGAATGGGCTCCAAAATTTGCCGAAGTTGGAACAAGAGTTATTGATAATTCTTCTGCATGGAGGATGGATTCATCAAAAAAATTAGTTGTTAGTGAGGTAAATTCTGAAGTTCTAACAAAGGATGATTACATTATTGCTAATCCAAATTGCTCAACAATGCAGTTAATGGTAGTTTTAGCTCCTTTACATAAAGTATTTAAAATAAAAAGGTTAGTTATATCAACATATCAATCAGTATCTGGAACAGGAAAAAATGCAATTGATCAGCTTAATGGAGAGAGGATAGATTCAGACCCAGAAATGATATATCCTTACAGTATTGATCAAAACCTTCTTCCGCATTGTGATGTTTTTGAGGAGGGTGGTTATACAAAAGAAGAAAACAAATTGATAAATGAGACTAGAAAAATTTTAAGTGACGACTCAATTCAAATTACTTCAACTGCCGTTAGAGTTCCTATTGAAATTTGTCATGGTGAATCTGTAAATATTGAATTTGAAAATCAATTTAAATTGGATCAAGTTTTTGAAATTTTAAAAAAGTCTCCTGGTCTTATTGTAGAGGATGATCCTGCAAACAACATATATCCTATGCCAATAAATTCTGCAAATAAGGACGAGGTTTTTGTTGGTAGAATTAGAAGAGACTTTAGTATTGAAAGCGGCTTAAATATCTGGGTTGTTGCAGATAACCTGAGAAAAGGGGCTGCAACAAATACAATTCAAATAGCTGAGAAATTAATTGAAATGAAGATCATATAGTCTACATTTCAAAAGACTCCATAAATTTAGTAGTATAATTTCCTGAGATGAAATCTGGGTGTTCCATCATCTTTTGATGGAAAGGTATTGTTGTTTTCACACCCTCAATTACAAATTCATCTAACGCTCTTTTCATTTTATTTATTGCCTCTTCTCTAGTTTGAGCTGTAGTTATAAGTTTTGCTATCATTGAATCATAAAAAGGTGGTATTAAGTAACCACTATATACATGAGTGTCAATTCTAACACCATGACCGCCTGGAAAATGTAGAGTTAAGATTTTTCCTGGATTTGGCATAAAATCATTGTTAGGATCTTCTGCATTTATTCTACATTCAATTGAGCAAAGCTTTGGAAAATAATTTTTACCAGATATGGGTTCACCAGCAGCAACTAAGATCTGTTCTCTTATTAAATCATAATCTATTACTTGTTCAGTTATCGGGTGTTCAACCTGTATTCTAGTATTCATTTCCATAAAATAAAAATTTTTATGCTTATCCACTAGAAACTCAATAGTACCTGCACCTTCATATTTTATTGATTCAGCAGCTTTTACCGCGGCTTCACCCATTGCTTTTCTTAATGGCTTTGTCATAAAAGGTGATGGTGTTTCTTCGATTAATTTTTGATGTCTTCTTTGAATTGAACAATCTCTCTCTGATAAATGACAAGCTTTACCATAAGAGTCCCCAATGATTTGAATTTCAATATGCCTAGGATCTTCTATGAATTTTTCTAAATACATGTCATCATTATCAAAAGCCAATTTTGATTCCTGACGAGCAAGTTCCCATGCCGAAGAAAGTTCTTTAGCATCTTTTGCTATTCTCATACCCTTACCTCCTCCTCCAGCAGTAGCTTTTAACATAACAGGGTAACCTATTTCAAGTGCAATATTTTGAGCATCTTCAAGAGTAGGAACAAGACCTTCAGATCCAGGAATGGTAGGGACTCCTGCAGCCTTCATAGTTTCTTTCGCTGAAGATTTATCTCCCATTTTATCAATCATTTCAGGAGAAGCTCCTATAAATTTAATTTTATGCTCTTCACAAATTTTTGAAAACTTGCTGTTTTCTGATAAAAATCCATATCCAGGGTGAATAGCATCAGCGTTTGTAATTTCAGCAGCAGCAATAATATTTGATGGTTTTAAATAAGAGTCTGAGCTTGCACTTGGCCCGATACAAACTGCTTCATCTGCAAATCTAACATGAAGACTCTCTTCATCTGCTTTTGAGTAAACTGCAACAGTTTTAATACCCATTTCTTTACATGTCCTAATGACACGCATAGCAATCTCTCCTCTATTAGCAATTAAAATTTTATTAAACATCTCTAGGAAGGATCAATAATGAATAAAGGTTGATCAAATTCAACAGGGCTTTGATCATCAACTAAAATTTTAACGATTTTACCGGAAAAGTCTGATTCAATTTCGTTGAACAATTTCATTGCTTCTATTACACATAAAACGTCACCTTTTGCAATACTTTGTCCTACTTCAACAAATGATGGCTTGTCAGGAGATGGTTTCCTATAAAAAGTTCCTATTATTGGTGATTTTACTATCACTTGATTGTCATTTTCCAGATTTATTGATTGAGTTGTTTCTTGTGTATTAACCTCTTGAACAGCTTGAGTAATTGGTTGACTAGCAGGAATTGAAACTGGTGTTGGAATATCCTCAACAATTAAATGTTGTGGTGCAACAGACTTAGTTTTTATAGTAATCTTGAAGTCATCTCTTTCAATCTTAACCTCTTCCACCCCAGACTTCTGAACGAACTTGATTAAATTTTGTATTTCTTTTATATCCATGTATTTAAATTTAGTTATATGCCCATGTTAAATATGCTGCACCCCATGTTAAACCAGCGCCAAAGGCTGCTAAAATTAGTTTATCACCTTCATTTAAGTTTTTTTCATAATCATACATTAACAATGGTATTGTTGCAGCAGTAGTATTTCCGTAATTTTCAATGTTCATAAGAACCTTATTTTTATCTAAATTAATCTTTTCTGCGGTAGCATCAATAATTCTTTTATTTGCTTGATGTGGCAGCAAGTATTTAATCTCCTCAGATTTAAGTTCATTTCTGATAATAATTTGCTCAGTAGCATTAGCCATCTCTGATACAGCTGACTTGAAGACAGTTTTTCCATCTTGAGCTATATAATGCCATTTATTTGCAATTGTCTCGTTTGATATTGGGTAAAGAGACCCTCCAGATTTAATATTTAACCACTCTGCACCTATCCCATCAGATCTGAGATACTCATCTTCCCACCCATATCCATTTAGACTTGGCTCAACCAATACAGCGCCTGCTCCATCTCCAAAAAGAATACTAGTTGATCTGTCAGTGTAGTCTACAATTGAAGACATCATGTCTGCGCCAATTAGAAGAACTTTTTTATATCTTCCTGATTCAATGTAACTAGTAGCTGTAGACATACCAAATAAAAATCCGGAACATGCAGCACTTAAGTCAAAGGCATATGCATTTTTTGCTTTAATTGCTGAAGCTACGGTAGGAGCAGTTGATGCACCATGAAAATCAGGTGTTATAGTTGAAACAATTACTAGGTCAATTGATTCAGGGTTTATTTTTTTCTTTGCTATTAGATCCTTTGCAGCATTGATAGCCAAGAATGAAGTGCCTTTACCTTTATCCTTAAGAATTCTTCTTTTTTTTATTCCTGTTCTGGCTGTAATCCACTCATCGTTGGTATCAACCATCTTTTCTAAATCTTTATTTGAAATAAAGTCTTCTGGAACATAGCCTCCAACAGCAGTAATGGCGGCTTTTATATTTGTTTTTTTGTTAGGTTTCATGCTAACATCAATTGTGTCAATTGACAATTAAATTGATAAATAAAGGTCGTTATTATTCCGATTCTAAAGAATCAACTAAAACTTTTCCTCTATAATAAAGCTTACCCTCATGCCAGTGTGCTCTATGGTATAAGTGTGACTCACCAGTAGCTTTACATATTGATATTTGCTGTTTCTCAGCTTTAATATGTGTTCTACGTTTATCTCTTCTAGTCTTAGATATTTTACGTTTTGGATGTGCCATTTATAATAAATCTTTTAGTTTGTCCCACCTAGGGTCAGTCTTTTCAATAAAATTTTTTTTAGGTTTTAATTCTTCAAGCTTTTCAATTATTTCAGATTTTAATGATCCATTCTCTATCCCTGGGTGAACTTTTTTCTGTGGAACAGCAAGAATAATACTCTCATATATAATGTGTGAAACATCAATACTATTTGATCCAGTTGGTAAAAAGACTACTTTATCATCAGATGATATTGTATCATCTTTAAACTTAACAACAAGAGTATAGTCAGTTTCAAGTTCTAATGAAAACATTTCCATCGAAAGATCACACTGAACTTCAACCTCTCCATTAAATCTAAATTTTAAGTTTAGTAAAGTTGGTTTTTTCTCTAGCTCAAGAATAGTTTTGATTTTTGCATCAGCAAAATCATAATAATCAAAATTTTTAAAGAACTTATTTCCTATTTCAAAGTCAAAGAGATGAACACCTTCTTTCAGTCCTGAAAATTTAACCAAATATGGTGAAAGCGATTTCATCACTTAACTATTGAGCGGCAAATTTATAAAAATTTATCTATTTAATGTCAATCTAAGTTGTTTCTTAATTTAAACACTTGAAGACCTAATTTTATTGCATTTGTAAATGAGGTGTGATCTGCTATTCCTTTTCCAGCTATATCAAAGCCAGTACCATGATCTGGTGAGGTTCTTACAACAGGTAACCCTGCTGTAAAATTTACTCCTTTACCAAAGGAAATAGTTTTAAATGGTATAAGCCCTTGATCATGGTATGAAGCAATAATACCATCATATTTTTTATAATTTTCATTAACAAAAAAAGTGTCTGCTGAAAATGGACCATTAATAGAACTCGTAGTTCCCTTAAAACTATTAATTGCTGGTGTAATTATTGATTGGTCTTCATTGCCTATTACACCATTATCGCCAGCATGAGGATTAACTGCCAATACTGCAATTTTAGGTTTTTTTATTTGAAAGTCATTTATTAAACTTTTTTCTAGTGCTTTGATTTTTTGCTCAACAATATCTTGATTAATAGCATTTGATACATCTTTTATCGGAATATGGTCTGTTAATAAGGCTATTTTAAGTTCTTTCGATATCATTAACATTAAGGGGCTTATTCTAAAATAATTCTTTAGAAAATCTGTATGACCTGTATATTTAAATGACTCCGAAAATGATAAATCCTTATTTATAGGAGCTGTAACCAGAACATCTATCTTTTTGTCTTTTATAGCTTTTGTAGCTTCTTTCAAAGAAAGAATTCCAAGTGCAGATAATTCTTTATCAGATTCTCCAAAATTAAATTGAGAATTAGAGAAGACCTCTTTTATATTTATCTGAGTATCCGATAAATCTTCTTCACTATCAATCTTTTTTAATGGAGGAGTATCAATTTGAAAATGTTGTTTTTGTTTTTCAATTAAGCCAGTTGATGCGTAGATTATAAAATTACATTCATGAAATAGGCTAAAATTAGATAGTGATTTTAAGATTATTTCAATCCCAATACCATTTGGATCACCAATAGTTATCCCAACATTTATTTTCCTTGATTTTACCACTCTTTAATTAATTGCTAATTTTACCGATGCAAAAACAAAGATAATAATGTTCACTGGGATAATTGAATGTATGGCTACCGTAGTTAAGGTAGAGAAAAATAAAGGAAATTTAGATATTTCCCTTAAGTCAGGAATTACAAATGAACTTAAAATTGATCAAAGCTTATGTCACAACGGTGTTTGTTTAACCGTTGTGGATATAGATAATGATGTATATACAGTAAATGTAATTTCTGAGAGTATTGAAAGGTCAAATTTTGGTGAGATTATTCCAGGAGATACTGTAAATATAGAAAGGTCAATGTCAGTTAATTCAAGATTTGATGGGCATATAGTTCAGGGACACGTTGATGAAGTTGCAGTTTGTACTGAGGTTAAAGAAACTGATGGAAGCTGGAAATATGTATTCAAACACTCAAAAAATAATATAACTGTTGAGAAGGGATCTATAACTATAAATGGGGTTAGCCTAACAGTTGTTGATTCTGCCGAAAATTCTTTTTCTGTTGCAATTATACCTTATACGTATAATAATACTAACTTTAATCAAATCAATGTTGAGGCTGATGAAAAATATTCCTCATTTAAATTTAAATGATTTTTTATCTGGTGATTCAAAGACTAAGAATGAGTTTATTGAACAGCTTGGAAAGGGATTTAGTGAAATAGGCTTTATTGCAATTAAGGGTCATCTTTTAGATGATAGAACTAAAGATGAATTATATACTGAAGTTAAAAGCTTCTTTAACCTGTCTGATGAAGTCAAGTCAAAGTATATTATTAAGGGTTTAGCTAGTCAAAGAGGATTTACACCATTTGGTAAAGAAAGTGCTAAAGGCAAGAATATAGGAGATCTCAAAGAGTTTTGGCACTTTGGACAATATGTCAAAGACGAGCCAAAATTAAAAGAGGAATATCCTGATAACGTAATAGTTAGTGAGCTAAAAAACTTTAATACTGTAGGGCAAAAAACTTATGAGCTTTTAGAAGAGACTGGAAAGCATATTCTAAGAGCTATTGCTTGTTATCTTAACCTTGAAGAGACATATTTTGACAAACATATATTCAATGGAAATTCAATACTAAGAGCAATTCATTATCCTCCTATTACTGAAGAACCCAAAAATGCTGAGAGAGCAGCAGCTCATGGAGATATAAATCTAATAACACTTCTTATGGGTGCTCAAGGAAAAGGTTTGCAGGTGTTAAATAATTCTGGAGAGTGGATTGACGCTGTAGCAGAAGAAGATGAGGTTATAGTTAATATTGGTGATATGCTTTCAAGGCATACCAACAACAAATTAAAGTCTACAATTCACAGGGTGGTTAATCCCCCAAGAGATCTTTGGAACAGTTCTAGGTATTCAATACCCTTCTTCTTACATCCAAGACAAGAGATGTCTCTAAATTGTCTGGATTCGTGTATAAACGCTGATAATCCAAAAGGATATGAAGATATTACAGCAGGAGAATTCTTACATGAAAGACTTATTGACTTAGGTTTAATTAAGGGTTAGTCAACAAGCTCATTATATATAGCTCTAGATAATTTTGCAAGAAAAGGTACAGCTAGATCATCGTATTCGTATAAATTATCATTTATAACCTTGTTTTTATTTGTATAAATAGTAGCTGTAAGAATGAATTCAACATTATCCTGATAATTTTTTATTAAGCCGTTGTCTATTGAAGTTCCATAGGCTTGACCAATTTTATTATAAACCCTAATTTGCTCATTTGATACACTTTAATTAGATTGTGCATGTCAGTTATTGAAGATCTGTTTTTTTCAGAAAAATTCAGTGATTCGTCTAAAATTTCTCCTTTGAAGTATCTTCTTTCTCCTTTTTCAAGGCCATTTGTCTTTTCATCTGCTTTAATAATTTTTTGATTATCATTTATGGATGAAATTATATTATTATCAAGGTCTGATATTTGCCATGTGGAATTAACATATGGGTCAGGATTAAACTTGTGATTTAAGTAAGTTTTATCGAAACCTGCATTTTCCATTTCATGATTGAAATAGTTATATCCAATGAAATCAATCAATATATTAGATGCAGAATTATCGCTCACAAGAAAGACATCTGCAATAAGATTTTGAAAAGAAGTAATGCTATCTCGAATTACTAATTCAGAGTAGTCATCTTTATAGTTTAGAGTTATTTTAGACTTCAATGTAATCTCAGATCCTTTAGATCTCAATTCATTAATTTTTTTTAAAGTTAAAACAACGATTGGTAGCTTAATAGTACTTGCAGGGTAGAAGTATTTGTTGTCATCAAGCTGATATTTGTATTCCTGAAAGTCAACCTTAGAATTATATTGATCTATTTTTGTTAGAAGAATTTGTATTTCATAGTCCTCTTTTTCCTTAATTATTTCTTTTAAAAAATCATTTTTTCTAAAAGAGGATTTTATTGGGTTAGTTTCAAGAGAACAACCAAATAAAATTATAGATAAGAGTAAACAGGCTAATTGTTTCACAAATCAAAAATAAAAAAACCCCTCATAAAAGAGGGGTTTTTAATATTTAATAAGAATTAACTATTCTTTTGGTCTTACTTGGATGGCTAACCAAAGAGGAATACTTTGTTGATGTGTCCTCATGTTTGAAACAGCCTGAAGCTCTCTAGGAATTTTTCCAGTTGCTTCTCTTGTCTGCATCATTGATTTCCAGTCTTCGTAGAAATCAACTGTCATATAATCATAATAAACATCTTCGCCACCATTATCAAGTCTTTTAAGTAACCCCCAGCCAACTCTTGAGCCTAGGTCACCTGAATTTAGACTGTTCTCCGCTTTTTCATAATCATATGCATTTGCATATCCAACTTTCATCATATTGATCACAGCAACTCTAGGAACAACCGGAGTATCTCCGTCATTTCCAGCAAAAGTTAAGCCTTTATTTACTAGAGTATGATCGTATACAATAGTTCTAGCTTTGATGTTTTTTTCTTGAAAGATTTCAACATCCATCTCACTGTAATCTGGTCTCATTTTAAGGACTCCTGCATTAGCGTTTAAACTATCAGGACTTTTTGCAATTGTTACAATAAGCATATCCCACGTTGATTCAGAAGTTGAGCCAGGTCTCCACCATACGTCCCAACCAGTTATTGTTCCTTCATCAGCTCTCATTTGAGCTAATTCTTTCCACTTTTCGTTAAGAATAGTTCCATAATCTTCTCCTGGAGTAGTTTTGACAAAAGTCATATTTACATAGTCTCCATTACCTTGAGCAGATAGAGATCCTACTGCAAAAAGTGTAAGTAATAAAAATAGTTTTCTCATATATATTGATTTTAGATTAATAATTAAAATTGATTAATTAGATCTTACTCTAACTAATTTTTTTATCTGTCAGGTCCTGCTAAATCAAATTTACCATTTACAACATGACCACGGTGAACATACATTTCATCAGAATGTTTTCCCTCAACATTTTGCCAGAAATCACTTCTTCCTTCTGTGTTACCTTGAAGTGAAATTGATCTAACATAATTTTCTAAACTTGCATGAATTGTCCATACCTGAATATCTGATCCTGCTCCTGATAAATGGGAAGAAAAACCACCTGATTGAACAGATCCATCTTCTATACCAGGAAATATTAACCATTTATTAAATGCATCACCAACTGCTTCAGTGTTTCCAGAAGTAGTTTGATAATTACCAAATAAAACATAGAAAGGTGTATCCCAATCATGGTCTTCAGAGTGTTTTACATTATTGTCCCAATCAATTACTCTGATTTCATCGGTATGTCCATTCCAATATGATAGATATTCTGATACTAATTGCTCAAAGTTATCTTTTTCATCTTCTGGAAGACTCTGCCATGTTTTTCCAATTGCCTCTAAAGCATTATCCTTGTATACATCCTCAACTGTTGGGTAATTTGACCAGATAACGACATTTGATCCAGATCCCTGAAAGTGAGTTAATAACCAATGATTTTGAAATTCTCTATTTTCAATAGTCATGTCAGTTATTTCCTTATGCAGTCTTACAAATTTTCCAATTTCCTGAGTGGGTACGTCAAGGTAAGTGAAATTTGCAACCTGCTGTGCTGAAACAGTAAATGTTACCATTAAAGCAAGTGCTAATTTTAAAATTTTCATATTTAATTGTATTTGAATTAATTAAATTTAAGGAAAAATCTAATAGACTTTAATTGCAAATCAATAATTATGAAAAGAAGATCATTAATTAAATCAATAGTTACCGCAGGTATAGGAGCCCCTTTGTTAGGGTGTGTAAATGATAATAATCCTGATAGTCAGCAGTTTAAAAACATAAAACACAATCCAATTGGTGTATCAACGTATTCATTTTGGCAGTTCAATGGAAGAGAAACACCTATAGAATATTGCATAGAAAAGGCTGCAGAATTTGGGTTCGATGGGGTTGAGTTATTGTTAATTCAAATGGAGTCAGAGGAAAATGATTACTTACAGAAGATTAAAAAAAGGGCCTTTGATTCAGGGCTGGATTTAATGGGCCTTTCAACTCATCAAAGTTTTGTGAGTCCTGATCCAAAAAAAAGAAAAGAAAACATTGAGCTAACTAAACACCAAATTGAAATAGCTCATTCACTTGGTATTCCAACCATTAGAATAAACACAGGTAGATGGGGAACTACTATGCCAACAGAAGGTAAATCTGAATTTGATGTTTTAATGGACAACAAAGGTGTTGAAGCTGTAATAGAGGGTTATACTGAAGAAGAAGGGTTTAAATGGGTAATTGACTCGATTGCTCAGTGTATTCCAACTGCAGAGAAAAATGGAGTTGTTTTAGGTCTTGAAAATCATTGGGGGCTAGGCCTTACATCGAAAGGTGTTATGAAAATTGTAAATGCAATAAACTCACCTTGGCTTAGTGTAACTCTAGATACTGGTAATTTTTTTGAAAATAGGGAAGAACAGTTAAAGGATCTTGCGCCTCATACTTGTTTGATTCAAGCAAAAACATACTTTGGAGGTGCAAAATGGCCAGCATTTAATGAGATAAATATTGATTATCCTGCAATAGGTAAACTAATGAGAGAAAATAATTACAGAGGATATATTTCACTTGAGTTTGAAGGAAATGAAGATGCTAACACTGCAGTGCCTAAAAGTTTAAAATTATTGAGAGACTCATTTTATTTTAACCTTACTTAATTTTTTTTACATTTGAATAAAACCATTATAGTGCAAGAAAGTCCAATCCCTATTTATGTTGTTGAGTTTATGAGTCAGGAATGGATTACTTGGTCTTTATTTTCCTTAGCTTTTATATCTATACCATTAATTCTAGCCAGATTTTTAAATAAAAGTCAAAAGAGGATGATTTCCTATATCATGGGAGGTCTTTTAATCATTGACTTTTTTGCTGAAAATATCGGCTATATTGCTTCAGGTACATGGGATATACAATATAACCTGCCTATTCAATTATGTGGAATTTCATCTTTAATTTGTTGTGTTTTACCTTTTATTAAAAAGAAAGAAAAACTTTTTGAATTTGTATACTACACAGGTATTATAGGTGGGGTTATGGCTATTCTTACACCTCAGATGAATTACTTTGATGGAACTATTAGATATTATCTTAACTTTTATGTTTCTCATAGTCTAATTATAGCATTACCAATTTTTATGTTTCTTCATCTAGACATGAAACTACCTAGACTATCATGGTTTAAGCTGTGGATTAATCTGAATATCTTAATGGCTATAATTATGCCAATAAACTTCTTACTTGATTCTAACTATATGTATGTTAATGCACCTCCAGAGGTAGATAATCCTTTGGTAATAGGTGACTGGCCATATTACATTCTTTTATGGGAGATTTTTATTCTTATAATAGCTTATATGGTATACTCAATAAGTAGGAGGAAACTAGTTCTGTGAGACTACTTTTAACAATTTTTCTTGCTTTTTCAATTCCAGAAAATGATTGCTCAACTTTCTACTTGATTAGACATGCAGAAAAAGTAAGAACAAATAAATCTGATAGAGATCCTGCTTTAAATGAAAAGGGAATTATTAGGGCCTTAAATTGGAAAGAATATTTTATCAATAAAGACATTTCAAAAATATATTCAACAAATTATAAGAGAACTCTTGAGACAGTTAAACCAATTCAAGAAGCAATAGGTTTAACTGCAATTTTATATTCTCCTTCCAGTATTGATTACAAGGATTTTATTTCATCAAATAAAGGTGAGGTAGTTCTTATTGTTGGGCATAGCAATACAATTCCAAATTTTGCTAACGAATTAATTAATGATCAGGTCTACGATCAGATAGACGATTTGAATAACTCTAATTTATATGTTGTTAACCTATGTAACTCTAGTATATCACATAGTTTAATTAAAGTAAACTAATGGATACACCAATAAATGTTTTTAGTGAGTGGGCTCAAAATGGAAAAGATGAGGGCATGGAAAAGCATCATCGTGACTCAGTAATGAATATGCTTGATTTTGCATGTAATGGATTATCAGAATATTCTTTAATTGATGCTGGATGTGGAAATGGGTGGGTAATACGACACACGTCAAATGATGATAAGTGCTCTTGTGCTATTGGTGTTGATGGCTCTTCAAATATGATAACCAAAGCAAAGAGGCTTGATAATAAAAATCAATATTATTGTGAAGATTTACTTAATTGGATTCCTTCAAAAAAAGTTGATATTGTTCATTCCATGGAGGTATTCTATTATTTTGAAGATCCCGCACTTCTTATCAATCATATAACGAAAAACTGGATAAAAAAAGAGGGTAGACTTATTATGGGAATTGATTTTTATTATGAAAATAAAGCTTCCCATTCATGGCCTCAAGAATGTTGCATTACTATTATGAAGCTTCATTCTGAGAAAGAATGGAAAGGATTTTTTGAAAAGGCAGGTTTAAAAGATGTTAAGTCTTGGCGAAATGGACAAAATAAAGACTGGGGGGGAACCTTGATTGTTACTGGTGTAAATTAACTTGTAGTAAAAATAACTTGACCTGTTCTTCCAGTTCATCCATTAGTTGTTCGTCTGTTATTCCGTATTCTACAGAAAAATTTTGATCAAAAAAAGGAAGGGTAAAGCTAGGGATATCCCAATTGCTTTCTCTAGAAAATCTTGATAAAGCAGCCTCTAATACAGTTTTACCTCCCCTTGCACCAGGTGAGGTTGATAGAAGAAGTAAGGGTTTGTTATTCCAAACAAGTTTCTCAATTACTGATATCCAATCATAAATATTTTTAAATGCAGCAGTGTATGATCCGTTATGTTCTGCAAGTGATATAACTATTCCGTCTGAAGCTTTAATAAGGTTTTTAAATTCATATGCTTTTTCAGGAATACCATCAATTCTTTTTCTATCATCACTATAAATTGGCATTTCATAGTCATTCAAATCAATAAGAATTGCCTCTTGAGGAGCTATTTTATTTGCTACAAAAGAGGCAAGTTTCTTGTTTATTGAGTTGTTTGATGACGACGCACCAAAAGCTAAAATTTTACTCATTATTTATTTCTGTGTGAACCATCGCAAAACCCATCTGGGTCTTTGGTATTTCCACATCCACATTTTGATCTTTCTGAATTCATATTATAAAGTTGTTAAGTTAATAGATAATTCGATATCATCATATATAAGTTTATCACCAAGATTTTCAAAAAACGATCCTGATCTAAACCTTACATCATATTTTGACCTATCAAATACAAGATTTGCAGACCAACCATCTTCTGAGCTTATCATCTCAAAATTAACTGGGTGTGTAAACCCTTTAATAGATAAATCTGCTAAAACATTCCATTTCCCATCTGATATTAATTCAGAACTATTAATTGATATAGCTGCTGTAGGATAAGATTCTACAGAAAAAAAGTCATCTGATTTTAAATGACCTTCTAATCTTGCTTTGCTATCTCCTTCCATGTCTTGATTATTTATTGAAGTCATATCAACAATAAACTGGCCATTTACAATTGAACCATTAGAAATCTCAAAAGTACCAGAAACAAAATCTAATGTTCCATAGTGAGAACTTGTAGATACTTCTCTACCTGTCCAAGTAATTTGGCTCTGTGCAGTCTCTATATTATAAATATTATCAGCTGTTGCAATACCCTGTGCTTGCTGATTACTAGCTTGGTTTGGATTTGTATTACATGAGGCTAATACGATTAACATTAAAAAAGTGAATAATTTTTTCAT
>LUMP01000139.1_pt1 | contig 33550 bp, 37 predicted proteins | sample 729641 | NCBI WGS metagenome assembly LUMP01 (sample SAMN03860260, study PRJNA289734) | marine metagenome | biome: seawater column; feature: ocean; material: water; isolation source: Red Sea water column Station 12 - depth 47m | place: Saudi Arabia: Red Sea | collected 2011-10-15 | depth 47 m | reverse complement strand
GTTTTATCATTTTGAAAGATATCAGTAGGTTGACTAATAGATTCCACATCACCAATGTAATCTTTAAGTTTGAGTTCTAATTCTTGCAATTTTTCAATTTTTTCACCTTTCATTTCATGTTGATCCAAAGTCCACAGAAGTAAAATTTTTGTTCTACTAGCCTTTAATTCATTTTTCTTTAGGATCAATCTAGTTTCATCAATGAGTCTTTTGATATACCCATCAATTCCTTTCATACTTCCATTAATGAGATACATCAAACTACTTGCACCTTCAAATGAACTACTCAATGATCTTAAATCAAATAAGCCATCGATAATATCATCGAGGAAAATTTCTCCAAGTTTTTCTGAGTTAAGATCTGATTTTGTTACTGAGTCTTTAGCAAATTTACAAACTTCCAGAATGCTTGTTTGGTTAGAAAATTGTTTCAGTATGTCTATGGCATGAAAATATTCTGATGATGTTAATGTTAAAAAATTAAGATTTTTGTTAAAACTAAATAATTTCTTTAATGATTCATTTTCTTTACCATCTGATGAACCTATGAATGATTTTGATGTATTTTCTTTAGATAATGGATAATAGAAATACGAAACATTTTTTCCAACTTTCAATCCTGTAACATGTTCTAGTAAAGACATATTTTCTGAATTTCCACCAAATCCGGTACCTAAACCGTTGACTACAAGACAGTTTTTTTTAATATTTGAAACTGCATCTTTGAATTTGGAATTAATTTCAATTTTGATATCTTGACCAGTTTTTCGAATTTTTGGTGCAAAGATTAGTACCTGTGCTTTGGAAATTGCAGCATCAATTGAAGTCATTGCAAGTAAAGGCTCATCATCTTTTAATGCTTGAACAGTAGGGTATGAATTTGCAATATCCTCTTTGATAGATATGGCAGAAGGAGTGGATTCATCAATTATTTGAACATCACCGCCATTAAGAGCAATTTGGCATGCAAGTGAATAACCTTCAGTACTTAGACCATAAATTACAACTTTTGTTGCCATAATACTATACTAATATCAAGACTAAGAAATACTTATTGCAGTTATCTATGAAGTGCTAATACTTGAAAATCTGGTTTGATATTTTAACACCAAAACAATACTTGTTTTTTGAATATTTCATTCAAAAATTTAGAAAACAGCATAAAATTATCTCCACAACTAGAAGATATCAACAAGTAAATGGAATTAGAAAATTTGGTACAATAAATCCAGTAATTATTGGAAAACATGGTGGAAAGAACAATGTTGATAAATTACTTGCTAGTTTGGATAGGACTAAGTTACTAACAAAGAAAATTGAAAAAGAGAGACCAGATTTGCTAGTAAGTTTTTGTTCTCCAGAAGCATCAAGAGTTGCATATGGCTTAGGAATTCCACATATTGCGTTTTCAGATTCACCGCAAGCTAAAGCAGTTATGAAGTTATCACTTCCTTAGTCCAGAAGAATCAGAGGCTGCATATGTTAATAAAAAAAGTATAACAAAAAAAATTGTTAAAAAAATAGTGTAACAAAAAAAATTATTGAAAGAATAATTTCAGATTTTCCAAACGAAGAAAAAATCATTCTGTCAAGATATAAAGGACAAACTGAGGAATTAAAAAGAAATTTCAATGGGAAAATTAAGATTATTTCAAAACCAGTTAGCGGTCAAGAGATTCTAAGTAAAGTAGATTGTATTATTGGTTCAGGAGGTACAATGACTGCAGAGGCAGGATTGTTAGGAATTCCAACAATTTCATTAAATGCGGTTCCAAATAGAATTGAAGATTATCTTGTAAAAAACAAGATAATTGTTAGAAGTGAGAGTCCAAATAGAATTTCAAGAGAAATTTTTCAGGCATTAAATGATGAAAATGTTATGAAGAAAAGAAAGCAAAAGGCTAGAAAGTTAGTTTCATCATTTGAGGATCCATATCAAGTTCTTTTAAGAACTATTCGTGAATTATAAAATAATATTATAGGGGTAAATTGTTTTTTAATTTAGAAGCCCAGTAGTGTAGCGGCAAGCATAGGGGCCCTTGGAGCCTTTGACCTCGGTTCGAGTCCGGGCTGGGCTATACTATTTTTAAAAATCCAATTTTGTAAGTAATTTTGTTGCTATAACAAACAAGACTGATGCTAAAGCAATTAGAAAAACCATTTCCATTATTACAAAATCAGTGATCTGTCCAAATATTCCTGCTCTTACAACATCAACAAGATATGAAAGTGGATTAATGTAAAATGCAGTTGCAAGTGGTTGAGGTGCACCTTGGGCAGGATAAAATGCAGTACTTGCAAATGCAAAAAATAGAAAAACTGTATTAATAATTACATTAAATCCTTCACTTGAACGTAATCTAGTGGAGATTATGGATGCAATCGAACCAAACAAGATTGCACCTACTACAGATGCAAAAATTAGCAATGGAATTGTTACAATAGAAAATTCCACTGATTCAAAAAACACAGGATAACCAACTGCTGTGATTAATCCGGCACTAACTAAACCAATTATTCCAATTGTAACAATATTACTTAGAATGTAATCAGAACGTGTGAATGGACCAGACATGATTTGTTCAAACATACCATGCCTTCTATCATTCCAGATAATTATTCCGGAGATTAAAGTACTATTCATTATGTTAAATCCTATCATGCCAGATGCCAGAAATGCAGGATAGCTCAAATCTTTTGCTCCAAATGAAACATTATCAATTAATGCGGTGTATGCATATCCTGCAACAAAAATGTAGATTAGTGGAAATAAAATTTGCCAGATAATAAAACCCGGATTGATAGAAATGGTCAGATTTCTGTAAACTAATCTAATTATTTGGTTCATTTGAATCACTCACAACTTTAAGAAATATTTCTTCCAGGTTTGTAGGAACTGCAGAAAGATCATTAATTGTAATGTTATTTTCATTTAATATTTTTAGAATATTCATCAACACAACTTCAGAATTTGATGAGTTGATAGTAATGGATGGTTCAGGTTCGAGTTCAATTTTGCAGTCAGGAATGCCTGAAAGTAAATCAGTTATGGATAGAGATGTTTTTGGAAGGTTAATTTTGATGGTTTTTTCACTACCAAACCTATTTTTTAGCTCGTTTGGAGAATCAACAGCCAAAATTTTTCCTTTGTTTATGATTGCAATATTATCACAGAGATATTCGGCCTCAGAAAGAACATGTGTTGTGTAAAATATAGTCAAACCTGTTTTTTTAACCTGTTTTTTTAGAAAATCAAGTAATTCTCTTCTAGCGCTAGGGTCTAGGCCTACAGTCGGCTCATCCAAAAATAGTAAATCCATATCATGCATAAATTCTCTAGCAACCTGAACTCTTCTTCGTTGACCAATGGATAGATCATCATTTTTCTTTTTTCTAATTTCTTGTAAACCAAACGAAGTAAGTAATTCCTCAGTTCTTTCTTTTCTAGTTTTTTTATCCACATCCCACATCATCCCATATTTGTCCAGTGCATTTTCAACAGACAATGTCATTTCATAACTAGGCTGCTGTAATACAACACCAATTTTTCGTCTAATTTCAAGTGGGGATTTTGCAGCATCAATCCCTAGGACAGTTAATTCACCTTTGGTAGGGGGCATAAGAGTGGTTAGGAGTTTAATTACAGTGGATTTACCAGCACCATTTGGACCTAGAAATCCAAAAACCTGGCCTGATTTTATTTCAAGATCTATACCATCAACTGCTAATGACGAACCATATTTTTTTGTTAGATTACTGGTTTGAATACAAAGCACAGTTAGATTTTCTATGAAACTACTAATGTATTTAATGATAATTTTATTAACAATCTCTTTCTGATTATTGTAATTGTCAGAATTTGAAGAATTAATATCAAAATTATTAGAAAAGGTTCCAGAATTATCTAGATCTGTAATCGAGGAACGCATAAACGAGAAAAAAGAGAAAGTTGGTGCCGGATATTTGACAGATCAAGGAGCAATTTTCTTGGTTGCAGCAGATTTGGGAGTAACATTAGAGCAATCACAGAAATCAGAAGTAGCCATAAAGGATCTGTACATTGGAGCAAAAGAAGTGACTCTAGAAAGTAGAGTTTTGAATATTTCACCAACAAAACAATTTACCAAAAAAGATGGTTCGTCATTTTCCTTGAGAACAATTACGGTTTATGACAATAATTCAACAGCAAGTGTAAAACTGTGGGATGAAAAAGCAAATCTTCCAGGATTAGACGAACTAAAACCAGGAGATTTAATCAAGATCATTAAAGCATATGTAAAATCTGATTTAACAGGTGCACCTACAATAAATATTGGTTCAGGTGCTTCAATTGAAACGTCAGAATCAGAAAGCGATATTGTATCAATCGATTCAAAAATTACAGATGTAAGTGAAATAAAAGAAGATCAAAGAGATCTAATTATAACAGGAACGTTAGGAAGTGCAATGAGTTTACTCGAATTTACAAACTCAAAGGGTCAACCATCTAAAGCATTAAAATTCAGATTAAGAGGTCAGAACAAGAATTTGGTTAACGTAGTGCTTTGGGGAAAAGATGAATCAATATTGCCAAAAATTATTTCTCAAGATGCAAAAGTGAAATTATTTGGTGTAAGAACAAAAACTGGAATGCAAGGATTGGAAATTCATGGAAACGATGCAACATTAGTAGATGTTGAAGGAGATACCGAAATTCAACCAGTTATACTCAGATTATTAGCCGTTGAAAAAGACCAATCAGGTTCAATAACAGGTTTAGCTATTGACAAATCAAAGAAGATAGTCAGGATTACAGATGTTGCTGATACAATAAGCAGTTTTGCTAAAGATGATATTTTAGAATGCATGCCATCAAAGATATTTGGAAATACAATCCAAATTGATCAAGATTCGTTTGTAAGAAAGATTGAAGATGATTCAGTTCCAACTATTTCAGAGATTCGAACAAAGATTACAGACGTTGCTGAAGGAAACGATTATTCTGTAGAAGCAATTGTTCTAAAAGCACCAGAAAGAAAAGAGATTCAAACAAAAAATGGAGACAATGTACAATTATCTGAGATGTTTGTTGAAGACGATAGCGGTCAAGTTTGGATAAAGGGTTGGAGACAACAAGCAGATCTAATGGATAATTTTACTTTAGGAGATATAATTACAATCATAGGTGTTAATGCAAGACCAGGTCTAGAAGGTAAATTGGATTTAGTTTTAACACCTTATTCAAAAATAATTAAGAAAAACTAATCTTTCCAAAAACCTCTTGTTAGAGTGTAAGTTTTTTCTGCAATGATTATTTGTTTTATTAAATAATCATCGTCATCTTCTAATCTATTTTTTAGTATTCTTGCTGCTGTATCAGGACCAACTCCATAAGCTGCCATTACAATCTGAGCTGTTTTTCCAAATGTAGTCAACAATGACGATACTTTCCAAGCCTTTTGAAAATTCTTTTTTTCATCAGGAGTTAATTTTTTTCCTTGATGTTTTTTTTGAATAATTTTTACAAGATCATGATCATATTCATAGGTACAAGTAATCTGTTGACCTTTACAATATTTGCATCTAAGTGGATGTGTTTCGCTAGGTGTCATAACCTGTTGCCACAAGCCACATCTAGCACAAATTAGTCGTTGTTTTGTTTCCAAAAGGCGCTTTCGAACTTTTTTTAACATTTCTTTGTCTATGTTTGCAGGATTTGTATACGACATTACAGTTTGATCTAAAACTGGTTCTGCCAATTTGGAGAATTTATCAACATCAATCCATTCTATCTCAATTGCATTTGTTTTAATCATTTGAATAATTTTTTGAGTTCCTTCAAGATCGAATTTTTCATGGAATAGTTCACGAAATGCTTCTTTTACAAGAGGCGTGTCAATATTACGCTCAAAATCATATCTAATCTCATTTTTTACATAGACATCATTTCTATCGTAAAAACCAAATTTTTTTCCAACACAGAATGTTTTCCAAGTTACATCATTTTTTCCTTTTAATGCAACAGACATTATTTCATTAATATCAAAATCAGAAGTGAGAACATCAGTGATATGTTTTTTTGTAAATCTAGATTCTACAGATAAAAGAATTCTATATGCATCAGAGCTGGATTTAACTTTCGTAGCCAATGAAGCATCTAATAATGTTTCAAGAATTATTTTCAAAGTTGAATTTATTTTTGTCCCAAAACATGAATGTAAGATTACTACACTCTTTTGTGGAAGTCTATGTGATTCAATAACAATTGTTTTTTCATCTGGAATTTTACCAAAATCCAAGCTGGTGATAATGTCATTTGCCATTTTAATTGAACCATTACGAACCTTGGTTCTAAAATTTCCAACCTTATTTGCAGTTTTAAAATCAACAGGGATGTTTACACCTTCCCATTTAGGAACAGGTATTTCTTGAGAGGATCTAATGGGCAATACGTTGACCTTGAATGATTTTTCATCTATGTTTAAAATTCTCCATTGTGATCCTCGTAAAACAAAAATTTCATCCTTATCAAGATCACCAACAAATCGTTGATCTAATGTACCAATGAATTTATTTTCAATTGTATCAACTACCTTAAACTTTAGAATATCCGGAATTGTAGATAGGTTTTGAAAGTGATATTTTGTTGAAAAGAAAGCACTGTTTTTCTTATATTCAGTTTTATCTTCATTGAAAATTATTAATTCACGTAATGCAAGAAGTTCTAAAACATCAAAGAATTCTTCCAAAGTAATATGTTGAAATGGATAAGCACGTTTTGTTAGTTTTAATGCAGATTCAATAGGAACGTTTCCTACCTGCATAGATAATCCAACTAAATGATGAGCTAAAACATCTAAAGATCCATAATGAATTTTTTGTTCTTCAATTGAACCTTCCTTGATACGTTCAATTATTGCTTGAATTTCAAATTCATCATCAGGATTTTCAGTAATTATTAGTCCTCTAGCAGAATCACCCTTACTATGTTTACTTCTTCCAATTCTTTGCATAAATTTTGAAACCTGTCTAGGAGAACCATAATGAATGACTAATTCAACTGAACCAATGTCCAACCCTAATTCAAGTGAAGAAGTACAAACAACTATGCCAGATTTACCTTCTCGAAGTATATCTTCTGTTTCTTCTCTAACTTGTCTTGAAAGTGAACCATGATGTAATTCAACATTAAGTAATGTTTTTTGTTTTAGTATTGATGATAAACGCTCAGATTCTCCTCGAGAATTAGTAAATAGTAAGACCGGAGAAGTAATTTGTTCTTTTTTCACATATTCAATAATTTCAGTAGCAACATCATCCATTATTCCATCAACAAATACAACATCAACATCATAATTTCTCAGAGATGTGTCGTGTATCAATTCAAATTTTCTTTCTGTACCCACTAGAAATCTTCCAGCATCCTCAGGATTTCCAACAGTGGCAGATAGACCAATTCGATGAATTTCATTTTGTGTTTTAATTTGCAAACGTTCAAGACTAAGACATAATTGAGAACCTCTTTCGCTTGCTAGTAATTCGTGAACCTCATCAACAATTATCCATTCTAGATCAGATAATGCATCAAGATGTTTTTTTTGTGATAGTAAATTTACGAGTGTTTCAGGAGTCGTAATTAGAATATCAGGAGGATTATCTGCTATTCTTTTTCTATTTGATTGTGAAGTGTCACCATGTCTAATCTCAATTTTTAATTCTTCATTTTCAGCATATCGAATTATTCTTTTAAAGACATCTCGGTTTAATGCTCTCAGTGGAGTAATGTAAAGAGCTTTAATCTTATTTGGAATTTTTCTATTTTTAATTTTAGAAAATACAGGTATTGTTGCACATTCAGTTTTACCAGAACCAGTTGGCGCAATTATTAGACAGTTTTTCTCTTCAAGTATTTTTGGAATAGCCTGTTTTTGAATTTCAGTTAGATTTTCAAATCCTATAGATTTGAATTTTTGTGAAATTTCAGGATGAGTTATCTTGTTGTTTTTCTTGTCTAAGTCTAGTTCGTTCATAAACCATTACACCTACAACACCTAATGCTAACAAAATTACAGTAATCGTAGGAATAGAATCAAAGAAATCAGCCATGTTAGAGAATGATTATTGTGTATTAAATAGATTCAGTTTCCTCAATTCCAGAATTTGTTATTTTATAATCAAATTTTGCATCAAAAATGAATGGAGAAGAAACTTTGCAAGTGTACCTATTTTTTATTTTTTCAAGTTGAATTTTCTGATGTACGTAATTTTCAAGTTGAATATGCATTCTTTGATAACTGATATCATCATGAGACAAGACTTGATTAGTGATTATTACAGGCATGTTATTTGACTGAGTTAATTTTGAAAGCTTAATCATGTAATTTCCAAAGTTTACATTTTTTTCTATAAGGTGCTCTTTTTTTGAATATTCAAATGAAAATAAATCAGTGATGTTATCAATTATTAGTAAAGAGAAATGGTTATTTTGAAAATGTTCAAGAACATCAATTTGTTTTTGAGTATCAGTAACATGTGAGATGTGTAGATTTTCAAGTAGCGATGACGAAAGGTTTCTTGATTGTAACATTTGAAGAAATCTTTCAGGTCTGAATTCTACGGTGGTATCAATAAACAGAACTTTTTCATTTTTAGATAAAATTTGGATTGCAAATTGTAAAGCAAGATGAGTTTTTCCAGTACCTCTTAATCCTGAGATTTCAGTGATTATTCCATTTTGTAATCCGCCTGAAAAAAATTTGTCTAGTGAACCGATCTGTGAAGATATCATACAGATAATGGGTAAAATAAAAATAAAAAGTTCTTCGTAATCCAAGCAAGACTTTATATTCTCTATAAATTCGATTCATCACAAGAGAAAATTTATGTCACAAACTACAGCTGCTAAAAGACCATTAACAACTTTACAAAAGAACGTAAAGAAAACTGTGATAGTCAGACTAAAAAATGAAGTTGAGTATAAAGGTAAAATGAAAAATGTTGATTCTTACATGAATTTGATTATGACTGAGGCTGAGGAATTAAACGAGGGTAAGACAGTAGGCAAATTTGCTCGAGTTATTCTAAGAGGAAACAACGTACTCTTCATAAAATTAGAAGACGAAATCTAATTTTTAGAAAATGACAAAAAATTATCTATTTACATCTGAATCTGTTACCGAAGGTCATCCAGACAAAGTTTGTGATATGATTTCAGATTCAATATTAGATGAATATCTAAAAGGCGATCCTGATTCACGTGTTGCTGTAGAAACAATTACTACAACTGATTTTGTAGGAGTAGCAGGAGAAGTTACATCAAAATCTAGTTTTGACATTGAAAATGTGATTAGAAAAACAATTACCGAAATTGGTTATGACAATCCAGATCTAAAATTTGATTCACATTCTTGTGAAGTTATGATTAAGTTAGATCCACAAAGTCCACACATTTCACAGGGAGTTACAGCTAACGATGAAAAAGAACAAGGTGCAGGAGATCAGGGATTAATGTTCGGATATGCTACAAATGAAACTGAAGAATTAATGCCATTACCAATACTTTTGGCACATAAATTAACAAAGAAATTGACTGATGTTAGAAAAAGCAATGAACTAACATGGGTCAGACCAGATGGAAAATCACAAGTTTCAGTAAGATATGAAGATGACAAACCTCAAGGAATTGAAGCAATAGTTGTTTCAACACAACATTCTCCAGATATAACTAATGATGAGATAACATCACAGTTAATCGAACATGTGATAAAACCAGTGTGTGGTAATCTTTGGAATGACAATATCAAGATTCATGTGAATCCAACTGGAAAATTTGAAATTGGTGGACCACATGGTGATGCAGGTCTAACTGGAAGAAAAATTATTGTTGATACATACGGAGGAATGGGCAGACATGGTGGTGGAGCATTTTCAGGAAAAGATCCATCAAAAGTAGATAGATCAGCATGTTACATGTGCAGATATGTTGCAAAGAATATTGTGGCTGCAGGATTAGCAGAAAGATGTGAAGTTCAAGTTGCATATGCAATTGGTGTTGCAGAGCCTGTATCATTAATGGTAAACACATTTGGTACAAACAAAATTGATGAAAAGAAAATTGAAGAATTAGTTAGGAATAATTTTGATATGAGACCAGCAGGGATTGTCTCAGAATTAGACCTTAAAAGACCAATTTACAAAAAGACTGCAGCATATGGCCATTTTGGTAGAAATGAACCTGAATTCAGTTGGGAAAGAACTGATAAAGCTGCAAAATTAAAAACTGAATCAGGTATTTAGTGACTTAATTTTTTTAAAAACAAGATTAGTCAAATTTTTTAATTTTTTATGATTTCCAGTATAATTTCCAACTAGAATATTAAGATCTTCCACTCCATATTCAAAATTAATATCATTTAATGCTTGTTTGTATGCAGATTCTAGAGTAATTTTTTTGGTTTTTACATTATCAGGTATGGATTGTTTGATCAATTTTTCAAATGAGATTTCGTTTGGTCCAACTAGATCAATTATTTTATTTGAAAATTTTGAGGAATTTAATGCAACATTAATGCATGAACATACATCTAATATCGATATAGGCTGTAGCATAAATTTTCCAGAGCCAGGGATTAAAACTTGATTTTTGGAAATTTGTTTTGATATGTTTTTTGTCAAATAATCATCTTTTCCAACAATATACGATGGACGAAATATTGTATATTGTAAACCAGAATTTTTTATTAATTGTTCAGCATTAAATTTTGATATAAAATAAGAAGAGCGTGAATTTTTTGAAACGCCTAGACCACTAAAATATATAATTTTTTTAATCCTGTTTTTCTTACATAATTCAATTACAGTTTTTGTAGTTTCAATGTTTACATTTTGGAATTTTTGATCGATTGATTCAGAACCTATTCCAGCAAGATGAACAAAGTGAGTTACTTTTTTTAATTTTGGAAACTGATTATTATTAAAATGAGTTCTAGAGATAGGAATTGATTGAATGTTATGTTGAGAAAGAAATTTTCTTAAATTTTTACCAACAAATCCTTTAGCACCGGATATTGCAACTAGATCGGTAGAGTTAGAGTTCATAATCAAATAATAAGATATTTTATTTTAAACATATCCAGTAAAGTACATGGCTACAAAGATTCATGTAAAATTTGGTAAGAATGCAGAAGAGTGTAGGGCAATTTTGGGTGTATCAAAAGACTCTACACATAAAGAAATCAAGCAAGCATATAGAAAATTATCACTAAAATATCATCCAGATAAAAATTTGGAAAACAATGATGGAAAGAAGTTCAAAGAAATTACAGAGGCATACCAATATCTAAAATCACATAGAAAGAGTCAATCAAACAAGGACGAACAAGTTTCAGGCGAAGATTATCAAAATTTTTGGAAAGCACAAGGAGAAAAAATGGGTGACGAGATGAGATTCAGTTTTGAGGAATTAAGACGAGAGAATCAACAATTTGGAGGAGATTATAATCATGAGACACATAATAGAGAAAAACCAATATCACAAAAAACAACTCATTTCTTACTTTATGGAGGATTGGGCGTCGTAGCATTATGGATTATTCTCAACGAAATTCTCCGTGTTTAACAAAAGTTATTACATAAAAAACTAAAAAAATTCACGTGGATGTAGATAGTGGAAACAAAACAAAGTTACGAACAGGATTTACAACAGGAAGTTGTGCAACTGCAGCATCAAAGGCATGTATTTTAGCAATTCAAAATCAAAAAATTATTGAAAACGTAGATATCATATTACCAAAACGTTCAAGATTAGAAATTGAGATTGATTCATGTGAATTCACAACAAATTCAGCAAAATGTTCTGTAATTAAAGATGGAGGAGATGATCCGGATGTTACACATGGGGCTGCAATTTTTGTCAACATAGAATTAACAGATGTAATAGGAGAAATTGAAATCGATGGAGGAGAAGGTGTTGGTAGAGTTACTAAACCTGGACTAGGATTAGAAATTGGCAGTGCTGCAATTAATCCAACACCTAAAAAAATGATTTTAGAAAATGTAAAAGAAGTTGGAGAAGAGTTACTTGAAAAAAATGGAATTAGAGTAGTAGTAAGTGTACCAAAAGGAAAAGAGTTGGGACCAAAAACAGATAATCCAAGAATTGGAATTATGGGAGGAATTTCAATTTTAGGAACAAGTGGAATTGTAATTCCATATTCTACAGCATCATTTGCTGCAGCTATTCGACAACAAATTTCTGTTGTAAATACTATGAACGACGATAATGTTGTCTTAACAACTGGTGGAAGAAGTGAAGACTTTGCAAGAAAGATAATAGACTTACCAGATCATTCATTTATTCAAATGGGTGATTTTTCAGGTTATACAATTAAACAATGTGCAAAACAAGAATTGAAAAAAGCATACGTTGCAGGATTTATTGGAAAATTAGCAAAAATGGCTGCAGGTGTGAAACAAACCCATGTTAAAGGTGGAAAAGTAGATATGAAATTTCTTTCAGAGCTTGCAAAAAGATGTAATGCAGGAGAAGATACTATTTCAAAGATTTTGGGTGCAAATACTGCAAGAAATGTTCAAGAAATTATTATCGAGGATAAAATTGATGGATTTTTTGACGAGGTGACAAAAGAAGCGTGTATTCAAATGAGACAGCATTCTGAGGAAAAAATTCCAGTGGAAGTCATATTATTTGATTTTGATGGAACAGTGTTATCACGAGATAAAAAAGAGTAAGGCATTTAATTAATTCTCGATTTCTATCAGTATGAAGAAGATAGCAGTTTTGGCAATCACAAAAAATGGCATAGAAATGAGTTTAAAATTAAAAGAACATTTTTCAAATTTTGAGGTTTTTGCTCCAATAAAATTTTCAAATGATGATAAAAAAATTAATTGGTATGATGATTCAACAAGTGGAAAAATTGTTGAACTTTTTAAAAATAATGATGGAGTGATTTGTTTATTTTCGTTAGGAGCAGTAATTCGATTATTAGCAGCACATATCAAAGATAAGAAAACAGATCCTGCCGTAATTGTAATTGATGATAATGCAAATTTTGTAATAAGTGTCTTATCAGGCCATTTAGGTGGAGCAAATGAGCTTTCAAATGAAATTGCTGACAAAATAGGAGCTACTCCAGTGATTACAACTGCTGCAGACGTAAACAAAACAATTGCAGTTGATCTCGTAGGAAAAGAATTAGGTTGGAAGATTCAAGATGATAGTAACGTAACCAGAATTAGTGCATTCATGGTCAATAAAGAAAAGATTGGAATTTTTCAAAATATAGGTGAAAGAGAATGGTGGAAAGGAAAGCTTCCAGAAAATATAACATTTTTTTCAAATGTAGAAGATTTGAAGAATTCTGATTGTAAAGCATATTTGTTGATTACAAATGATAAGATAGAAGACGAAGATGTGATGAAGAATTCTGTGATTTACAGAGTACCAAGTTTAGTGATCGGAATTGGGTTACATTGGGATACTTCTAAAGAAACTATAATGAATGGAGTGAGTGAAACTTTGGAAAAATTTAGCTTAAATCAGAATGAAATAGCTAGGTTTGTATCTATTAAGAAAGATAAAGATGTTATAGGCTTGATCGAATTGGGTGAAGAAATGAACATACCAGTGGAGTATATTGATAGAGAAGAGTTAGCAACAATAACCACACCAAATCCTTCAAAAACTGTCAAGGCATTTGAAGGAACAGCAAGTGTTTCAGAAGCTGCTGCAATAAAATCATCAGAAGGTGAATTAATAGTTGAAAAACAGAAATTCCCTCCTAACTTGACAGTAGCTATAGCGAGGATAACACAATGAAAAGAGGATTATTATTAATTGACAGAGGAAGTAGAGAAAGAGAAGCTGGAGAAGAGTTAGAGATAATTTGTGAGAAAGTTAAAGAAAAAGGAAATTATGATTTCTCAGAGTTTTGCTTTCTAGAAGTAGTTCCTCCATTCATAGAAGATGGAATGGAAAAATGTTTGAAAAAAGATATTGATGAGATGACGATTATTCCATATTTTCTATATCCAGGACGAAAAGTCAAGATTGCAGTAGCAGATGCAATGAAGTACCAGAAAGATACAAAGATCAAATTCCTTGTTTCAAAACCAATGACAATGCACAAAACATTAGTAGATTTAGTAGATAATAGAGTAACTACTACACTAAAAGAAAATTCAATTGATTTAGAGAAAAGTAAGGTGGATGTAATGATAATTGGACATGGAAGTAAAGATCCAAATTCAGGAATTTCAATTGATTATATTGTAGATCAGTTAAAACCCTCATACAGAAATGTCAGTCGTTGCTATTTAGAAATTGAAGAACCAAACATTGAACAAGGTATACAGAAATGTCAGGAAGATAATCCAGAAGTTTTGGTGATTGTATTTTATTTCCTACACGAAGGTGCACACGTAAAACTAGATGTTAATAATGATCTAATACCAGCTTTAGAAAATGCAGATTTGAAGAAAGTTTGTGTTACAAAACATTTAGGTGCAGATGAAAAAATGATTGATTTGATTTTAGATAGAGCAAGAGAGGTTGAAAATGCAAACTAGGAAAGGACAAGAGATAGAAGACGAAAGTATGCAGATTATAGAAAATGAAATTGGTTCTCATTCATATAATGAAATGGAGTGGCCAATTGTCAGAAGGATAATCCATTCTACTGCTGATTTTGATTTTGCGGGAGAAAATAAACTTCTATTTCATAAAGATGCAATATCAAGTGCAATTAATGCACTAAAAAATGGATGTAGTATTGTTACAGATGTTAATGGAGTGATAGGATTGATGAATAAACAAAATCCAAAAGATTTCGGTAATGATTTAATCTGTAATATTTCAGATCCTGCACTAATGGAATCTGCAAAAAAAGCAGGCAAAACTAGAGCACAGATGTCTATGCGAGTAGCAGAAAAAGAAATTGATGGAGGAATAGTAGCAGTAGGAAATGCTCCAACTGCACTGTTAGAGGTCATGGAAATGGTAAAAGAAGGACTTGTAAAACCTGCACTAGTTATTGGAATACCAGTAGGATTTGTATCTGCTGTAGAATCAAAAGATGAATTATCAAAAACAGATATTCCATTTATTACAAATGTAGGTCGAAAAGGTGGGAGTCCTTGTGCATCAGCAATAATTAATGCAATATACAAATTGTTAAGACAAGGAATTAACTGAGTTTTAGAGAATTTTTTATTAAACTTGAAGCAAATTTTGCACTGTCAAAGTACAGATGACAATATGATGCAATTGTATTGTATTCTGTTAACGCGTCTTTATGTGATGAAATTCCTTCGCCAATTTTAAGTTCGTAAAGAAATTTTGCATCTTTTGGAATGTTATTTATTTTTGAATAATGAAATTCATGTGCACGAAAATTTCTTGGTGATGAAATTATACAGTTTGAAATAATTTTACCTTCAGTGTAATTCAACGTCATTTTTTTAGTCATCTCAGTTTCAGCATCAAACAAACCAACCATTTTGTACTTACGATTATTATGTTTAATTGAATTTGTGAGATACATCAATCCACCACATTCCGCATAGATTGGTAAACCAGATTCTGCTGCCTGTTTAATTGATTTTTTCATGGAATTGTTCTGACTAAGCTTTTTACCTAAAATTTCAGGAAAGCCACCTCCAATGTATATAGAATCACAAGGCGGGATCTTTTTGTCACTAATCGGACTAAAGAATTTGATTTTTGCTCCTTCACGTCTTAAAGCTTCAATATTATCATGGTAATAGAAATTAAATGAGCTGTCTAATGCAACTGAGATAGTAATTTTTGGTTTTTTATTTGTGATTTGTTTGATTTTATTTAATGAAGAGGGCTTCTTGGTAATTTTTTCTATGATATCAAAATCAAGATAATCAGAAATTTCTTTTGAAATTTCTTTAATTTTTTTCTGTAGTATTTTATCTTCTGAGACAGGAATTAATCCAAGATGACGAGATTCTAAATTATTTGATGAATTTTTTGGGATTACACCAACTATTGGAATTTTTAATCCACTTAGAGCACTTCTGCACAAATCTTCATGTTTTTTACTTCCAATTTTATTGAGAATTATTCCAACGATTCTTGAATTTTTATGAAATTTTGTAAAGCCTAATGCAGTTGCAGCAATGGAACGAGATGTTTTACTTGCATCAAGAATTAGTATTACAGGACAATCAAGTAATGTTGCAACATGATGAGTACTTGCAAGATTAGTTTTTCCTCCAAACCCATCATAGTAACCCATTACACCCTCAATAATGGATATATCAGATTTTGAATTTCTTGTGAAACTATGAATTAATTCTTGTTTTCCCATTAGCCAAACATCAAGATTTTTTGTTTCATTTTTTGATATTGCACTTAGATAACTAGGATCTATGTAATCAGGTCCAACTTTGAATGGTTGAATTGAGTATCCTCTTTTTTTAAGACCAAAGATAATTGCACAAGTGATCGATGTTTTTCCAACACCGCTGGTAGAACCTGCAATTACTAATCTGGGAAGTTTCAATTTCTTTTTGTAATGTTGTTTTTTATTTAAATGGATTTAATTTAAAAATTACAATCTTTTTACTGGATGGTTTTCTTGTGTTCATATGAGTGATGGAGAGGGTTTAGTTATTGTTTATACAGGAAATGGAAAAGGGAAAACAACTGCGGCATTGGGTTTGTCATTAAGAGCAATCGGATATGAACACAAAGTATGCATGTTGCAATTCATTAAAGGTTCATGGCATTATGGCGAAATGGATTCTTCAAAAAAATTAGGACCTAATTTTGAGTTAATTGCTGTTGGTAAAGGTTTTGTTGGAATATTAGACGACAATAGTCCACGTGAAGAACATGAAAAGTATGCTGCTGAAGCACTAAAAATTTGTAGAGAAAAAATTTTTTCAGAAAAATATGATGTTGTAATACTTGATGAAGTAAATTATGCAATTAATTTGGGTCTTTTAGATGTAAAAGAAATTATAAAATTAATCAAAGAAAAACCTGAAAAATTAGATCTTGTTTTAACAGGAAATCACGCTAAAGAAGAGATTATTGAATTAGCTGATTTAGTTACAGAGATGAAGGAGATTAAACATCCATTCAAATCAGGAATAAAGGCAAAGAAAGGAATTGATTTTTAACCTCAATTAGTAGATTAATTTCATAATGTCAACAGAACAACAAGAACTACCTGAAACAGGTGAGATTGTGATTGCAACAATTACTAAAATTAGTGATCATGGGGCATATGTTACATTAGACGAATATAATAAAATTCAGGGGTTTTTGCATGTATCAGAAATTGCTCCAGGTTGGGTTCGAAAAGTCAACAAGTATGTCAAAGAGGGAGAGAAAAAAGTTCTGTTAGTAAAAAAAGTAGAAAAAGGAAGAAAAGAAATAGATCTATCCCTAAAACAGATTTCAAAAGATCAAAGGAAAAAAAAGTTACTTGATGTTAAACGATTTGAGAAAGAACATGGAATTTTAAAAAATATTCAAGAAAAAGCGAAATTAACTGAGAAACAAATTGAAGAGTTAGAAGATAAATTTTTGTCTAAATATGATTCGGTTTATGATGCAATGCTTAACATTGCAATTAAAGGCAGTGATGAAATTACAGATTTGAAATTACAAAAGAAAGTTCTAACAACTATTGAAGATATTTGTTCAAAGATGAAACTTCCATCAGTAGAATTAAGGGGAATATTAGAAATTTCCAATAACCAATCTAACGGAGTAGAATTGATACAAAAGACATTGACAGAAGCTGAAAATGTAGAAGGCGCTAAAATAGAGATTACATATTTGGGTGCGCCAAAATATCGATTAAGTTTAATCTCTCAGGATTTTAAATCTGCAGAGAAGTCCTTGAAACCAATTTTAGAAAAAATTGAGAAGAATGTCAAAAAACAAAATGGTGTTTATAATTTTACACGAGAAGAATCAATCAAAACAGGAGAAGGATAATTGAAATTTCAATTAAGAAAATGTATGAAATGTAACTCATACACACTAAAAAATACGTGTAAAAAATGCAATGAAGAGACAAAAAGCGTTCATCCAGCAAAATTTTCTCCAGATGATAAATATCTGAGATATAGAATTGCTGAAAAATAATTTCTTTATTCACAACCATATTTTAGAGCCCAGTCTAATCCACCAAACTCACTTCGTCCACAGAATCTTGGATCAAGTTCTGCATGTTCATTATCTAAGAGTAATTCATTGAGTGAGGTTTCACTACAAAAAACAAGACCAACTTCTCTATCAAATGATGGCTTTTGACCTCTATCTAAAATGAAAACAGATTCACTACCAGCAGAGCACTGTAATTCAGCAAAGATTTTTGCTTCTTCTCCACCAGGTTCGGAACGCTCAGCTGCATTTATGAGTGCAAGTCTAATTCTAATTTCTTCATGAATAAGCGACAATTCCAATACCAATTACAGACACAAGCATCATAGACATTGCCTTTAGCATATTTCCCATAATCTAGTTTATTCGTAATACAATATAGATGATTTTTTAACTCAATTTTTTACAAATATTGTGTGTCAAACATCATACATGCTAGAAATTTTGCAAAAAAGAAGCACGCTGGACAATTAAGAAAAAATGGGAAAACAACAACATTTTCTCATTTACAAGATGTAGTAAAAAATTTAAAAAAAATGAAGGTTGCAAATGAGGATATTATTTGTGCTGGATGGCTACATGATACCATAGAAGATACAGATACAGATTATGACATGATAAAGGAACTATTTGGAAAAAGTGTTGCAGATATTGTAGTTTCAGTAACAAAAGATAATCGTTTACCAAAAAAACAAAGAGAAGCAAAATATGCAAAAGATCTTAGAACATCCAATGCAAAAGCAAAGCTGGTCAAAATTGCAGACATTTTAGCAAATGTAAATGATGCACCTAATGCAGGAAAAAATGCAAGATGGGAAAAACAACAGTTTGTAAAAAAATCAAAGTATTGGAGTTATGTTTCACATGTTAAGCCAGGTAAACTTGCAGAATTAACATGGGCAAGAAATGAATGGAAAAAATTGCAAGAAAAATATGGTTAGATATCTTTTTCATAGATGTTTACTGTAACTTTGACAAGAGAACGACTGATATCATCAGGCATGATAATCATTATTCCACTATCTTTTGAGACATCTGGACATGTTCCTGAGTGGCTGATTAGATTTTTAGCAAAACAACCAGGTTCGGTATAGTAAAAGAAGGTTCCAGTTTCCTTATAGCTTTCAAATTCATCTATAGATGGAACAAAGTAGAGATTGGCACCTATAGTTTTATCATCAATTCTAATGCTGTAATCAAAGTCAGCAATGTCATTAATCATACATATTGGAATAAAATGAGCAAATGCAGTAGGTAATTTTGATTCTTGTTGAGAATCAGAATATGAAGTGTTCTTTACATTTGGAAATTGTATGTTGTAAGGATCAGTTGTTAGTTGTAGACCCATTGCAACTTCAATGTTTTGTCGAATAACATCAACTGTAGAACGATAATGATGAGGTTGGAAATTATATTGACATTGATTGTTTTGATGAGATAAACGTACAAATGATTTATCATGCATTGAATCTAGCTCATTTTTTCCATAGTTTTCAGGAATTGTTTCATCAAAGGGGACATATTTTTGGGATTCATCCATAACAGCATTTGATTTATTCCAAGTAGAGGTAACATCAAATACAATATTTGAAGGATAACTTTCCCAAACTGGTTCAAGATGTACATACAAAGAATGTCTATTTACAGACATGTCTTCAAATTCCATAGGCATGTAAAATTCAACTATATCTAATACAGCAAGAATTGCTGCAGCACCAACTACTGCCAAGAGTATTTTCATATGTTTTAATTTTGAAAGCGAGGATTTTTGTGACAATACCGCTTGTGCGTAAAAACTCAATAATTATCTTGCCAGTTTTGAGAGACTAGTAGTAAAAGATGGAACACTAATTGTCGCTTTTATTTTCTAAATGTAAACTAACAGTATGGAAATAAAAAAAGTTCTAGTAACAATTGATGGTTCTGATCACGCAGAAAAAGCATTAGATACAGCAATTAATCTAGTCAAAGAAAGTAAAAAATCAATACTGGGTCTCTTTGTGAAACCTCATACGGTAGATTCTCTCAGATATGGAAATACATTTTCAGAACATCATGACGATATAGCTAGAAAATCATTCCAGAGTTTAAGAGAAAAATGTGAAAAAAATAATGTTTCATTTTCAACAGAGATTAGAACTGGAGATGTAAAAACAACAATTGAAAAGATAGCAAATGATGATCAGATGAACATCGACATGGTAGTTATGGGTTCAAGAGGAAGAGGTTCGGTTAAGGGTGCACTACTAGGAAGTGTTTCAAAATATGTTTTGGATAAAAGTAAAGTGCCAGTATTAATAGTAAAATGACAAATAATTTGTGCGTAATTCTTGGAGATCAATTATCTTCAAACATTTCATCTCTAAAAAATTTCAAAAAAAATCAAGATAAAATTTTGATGATGGAAGTTTTCAATGAAGCAACATATGCAAATCATCATAAAAAAAAATTAGTTTTAGTCTTCAGTGCAATGAGGCATTTTGCAAAGGAGTTACAAGAAAAGGGAGTTTCTGTTACATATTCAAAAATAAACAAATCACAAGATAATTTTACAAAAGAACTATCGAATCAATGTAAGAAGATACAACCAAAAAGAATAGTGATCACACATCCAGGAGAATATCGTGTATTACAGGAGATTAAAAAGTGGGAGAAAGTTTTGAAAATCCCAGTATCAATTATTGATGATGACAGATTTTTTTGTACTATAGAGGAATTTAAAAAATGGACAGAGAGGAGAAAAGAACTTCGAATGGAATCATTCTATCAAATGATGCGGAAAAAATATCAAATTTTGATAGATAATAATGGAAAACCAAAAGGTGGAAAATGGAATTATGACATAAAAAACAGAAAAAGTTTACCGAAAAATCATCCAGACATACCAAAACCATTACAACACAAACCTGATGACATAACAAAACAGGTAATTACAGAAGTGAAAAAGAAATTTCCAAAACATTTTGGAGATTTAGAACCATTTTGGTTTGCTGTTACACACGAACAAGCAAAAAAAAGTTTGAATGATTTTATAAAAAACAGACTTGGTATGTTTGGGCCATATGAGGATGCAATGGCACAAGAAGAAAGTTTTCTATACCATTCTGTTTTGTCTCTGTTGAAGGTTTTGTAAGACAAATTTTAGGTTGGAGAGAATATATCAGAGGAATTTACTGGTATACAATGCCAAAATATTCAAAGACGAATTATTTTGGTGCAAAAAATAAACTTCCAAAATTTTACTGGACAGGAAATACCAAAATGAACTGTATGAAAAATTGTATAGAACAAACAATCAAGGAATCATACGCGCATCACATACAACGACTTATGATCACAGGAAATTTTGCATTAATTGCAGGCATTAAACCAGAAGAAGTTTGCAAATGGTATTTGTCAGTATATGCAGATGCATATGAGTGGGTAGAACTTCCAAATACGCATGGAATGACACTATACGCAGACGGAGGAGTATTAGGCTCAAAACCATATGCTGCAAGTGGAAATTACATCAACAAGATGTCAGATTATTGTAAAGATTGCAAGTATGATGTTAAACAAAAGGAAGGTGATGATGCATGTCCATTCAACTATCTTTATTGGAACTTTTTTTTGAAGAATCAAAAAAAATTAGAGAAGAATCCAAGATTATGGACTGTATTTTCAAATATCAAAAAAATGTCACAAGAAAAGAAAAGTCAGATTAGAAATAATTCTAAGAAATTTCTAATTCAAATATCAAAGTGATGTCAAGAGAAGCCACAACGGAGGATATTGGCTTCTCAGAATGTATAATCAGGATCACGTATCATCTTTTTTCATTTCATCATCTGGAATATATCTCGAGAGAAACTCATCAATGACTTTGAAAAAAGGACATTTACCTTCGTACATCATGGCATAGTATACGTCATCATTGCATAAAAGTATGTTAAAATCTTCAAAAATTATTTATTTAAAAAATTTTGAGCAAAAATTGAATGCGACTTTCAATATTCAAGATAAGCATCTTATTGATAATAATTGGTGCATCAGGAACAGGAATAATTTTCTCAGAAGCAGACAGATCATCACAATTAATGTCACTAAAGCAGACAGAATCAGAACAAATTAGCATGTTTTTTGAGGAAAATGACATAGGATATTTCACAATAACTAATCCAGAATTTCAAGGACAAGGAGTATATTTCAGAATTGTAGATGAAAATTTTGATACAATTTCAAAAGGAATTGCAGAAACAAAAATGTCAATTAGATATTTTGATGTTAAAGAATCGGGAGTTTACACCATAATTTTGACAAATCTTGCTCAAGAAAAGATGAGTTATGAAGTAGAAATTGGTAGCACAAATGCTCTAATCATAAGTATTCCAGCAGGTGTGATGTTTGTTGGTGGACTTTTACTATTATTCTCATCATATATGAAATTAAAAAATTACAGAATAGCACAGCCTGATGAGAATATCAAGTGAATTGGCATGCATTGAATGTAATAGCCAAAGTATAATGCAAAATTAAATGCAAGCCAGGCAGTCATCAAAAGAAAAGTTACAATTGCAAATGGCAAAAATGCCTTGAGATTAGAGTTTTGACGGGATTTGACTATCAGAAATCCTCCTAATGCAGACAAAACAATACCAATTTCAAGTGGCTGATGAGTAAATGACAACAAACCATCTATACCAAATGTATCATGAGAAATGGAATCACCAAAACCTGAAACAATTTGCATTATAGAACCAATAATTACTAGTTGAAGTCCCCTTTTGAGAATTCCATTAATAGAATTTTTTGTCAAAAGATTAACAGAAAATAATGCTGCAATACCGACAAGCGATACTCCTGCATAAACAGCAATGTGTGGATCTGACCAGAAAAATTCAGGCTCATTTTGTATGTGATTGATGGCATCCCAAATTCCAGCTATGAGAATTATAACAGGTCCGGCTACTGCAAGAATTGCAATTATGGATAACTGTGTGTTTGATTGTAAGCAAAGTCGGTTAGAAACTTTTTGAATTAAGGTTGTAATCATAATTTAGCGTCAATTTGTTTTATTAAAAAACCAATCTCGTAAAATAAGACTAAAAAAGTAGTTAAAAAATTAAAATTATGCCAGTATGGATGGGGGGAATATTCCTCAAAGACGAAGGAGGGTATGAAATTGTTTTAAAATCATTGGCTCATTATAAAAAACGATTACAGACAATTCATGCAAGCCCAGAATTAAAAGAGGCAGCAGCAATGTTTGCACCAGTTTTACAAGGACAAGCACAAAAAAGAATTCCGATGATTGACGAGACTAAACAAAAAATAGATCAGATGTTACAAGATTCAATCTCACCTCAATCACTAGAGCAAGATTTGGAAATTTTAGAAAAGGCATTAGAGTGTCGCAAGGCAGACATTGAAAAGGCTCAGGATACAGGCAAAGAATACTTTATGGAATTACTAGGGGATTTACAAGAAGCTGCAAAAGATTTAGAGTCTCTCACAAATGCACTTGAAAAAATTAAGCAGTATTCAGATTAGTTTTTCAAAGATTTCACATAATCTTCAAGTTTTTGTTTCTTTTCTTCAGGAGATAACGGCAAGAATTCTTTCCACTGTTCTTTCATCTCTTGCTTTTTTAGCTCCTTTTGGTCATCGGACATTGTATCCCATTGCATCTTCATTTGCATGAAATGAATAATCATAGCAGCTCTATCTTGGATTGACAGGGATTTCCAGGCATCACCCATTTCTTTGAACTGTTTTTTCTTTTCGGCAGCTTCTTCAGGTGTCATTCCTTTAAAGTAGTCCTTCATCTTTTTGTTGTGTTTTTTATCATAACCTCTTTTGTTTTTGTAAGAGTCCTTTGATATTGTATCTGATACGTAAAGTTGTTCGCCGGTTCCAGCATCAACTAGAACTCTATTATGACCTCTGTCGTCATCCATCATGACAACCTTGTAAACAAGATAGCCGTTAATCACAGAAAGTTTTCCATAAATTGCTTTACTGTCAGGAACAGCTTGTTCTGCTGTAGACATTGCATCAACTAGAGATATTTTACTTAGTTCTCTAAAGTTTTGACCGTCTTCTATAGGAATGGTTCCTTGGATTGCAGGATATTTTGTTTTATCCCAGTCAGCAAAAGCAGGTGTTGCTGCAACTGATGAAACTAAAATGCTAATCATTGCCAATGCTCCAAGTTTTCCTACAATTGATCTCATAGAAAAACGCCTAGAAATTAGTATAAAAAATGATCCCATGATTTATTCATAGTTTTTGATAATGAAATAAGAAAAAGGCGTGACCCTGTATAGAACAAACTGCTTTCCCTCAGCTCGTTCAAACACCTTTGTGTTCTAACATGAATTATTCGCAGAGCCACGCAAACGTTTCAGTTGCGTATTTCATTTGTACCATATAATACGTCATAATGATATTTAACAATTCATGCAAATAATTTCCTAGTACAGTTTCAAAAGTTGTAATTATTACAATAAATTTTCTAAATTAGTAATCCTTTTTTCTTTTAATATGTATTATACAACATGGCAGATCCAATTTGTAACCTGTGTGAAAGAAAACTTTCAGAACACACTTACGAAGAATCAATCAAGTGTGCAATGGAGTTGATAAAGCAGGGTCACAAAAAAATTGGAATGGGACAACATCGTATAAGACAATCAATGTCGCACGACAATTCTGTTTGATGCTTTAATTGCAAGAACGGTTCCAATTGCGCTTGATGCTGCGCCACATGCAACAAGTAATGGAAATATTACAACTATGAATTCAGAATAAATCAACGGTATCATGCTAGGCCAGACTAGTCTGTGAAACATTACTTCATTGTACGTGTAAGTAATTAGCGGAAAGTATGAAAAGATAAAACTTGAACCAATAATTGCGCCTGCAAAAAAGTGCGAGTTTTTGATTTTTGATTTGTTTATTATCACATCTGCAAGTATGAACGGAATAATATTCATCAGATAAAATGGTACAGCGTCAACTAGTACAGGATTTGGTAACAGTGCAGAAAGAATCATGATAAAAACATAAAATGCGCCTGTAGTACTCAGATAACCAAATTTTCCGCGATTTACTTTTGCCGAGGAGATTAAAATGAAAGACATTACGATCGGATAGACAATTGTTGCAAACACTGCAGCAAACGTAGGCTCGGGATTGAAATCAAAGTAATCTGTTTTTGAGAATGGAAGAGAAAACGAATGTGCAAAGCCTGTAAGTGAAAACCAGACACCTGAAAAGATGAGTCCCTGTAAAATTACACCAATTTTTCTCTCTGATCTTCCCTCAATTTTTACAACGCCCACAACTGACGCAAGACTGGTAAGCAACATACCTGCCATCAAAACCAAATGAGTTGGACTCAGCAGTCCATCCAGACCAAACATGTCATGCCACCAGAAATCCAGCGGGCCTGCAATGATTAGCAAGAATATTCCCAAGCCAGCTATTAATTTTGCAAATTTAAGATCAAACAAGTTTTTGTTTCTCATAGGAAGTAATGCTCCCACAAAACCGGCTATTGAGATTGCCACACCGGTATACAAAATGATGTGAGGTTCTGCAAAGAAGGACTCTGGTTTGTTTAAGATATGGTTTGTAATATCCCAGGAACCACCACCTGTTACAAGTACAACTCCAATTCCCATCACAACATATGGAATTACAATTTTCCAAAAGGAAAACTCATTTTTAGTTTTAGAAATTTGCTCAGCCAACATTGATCACCTTTTTTTCGACAAATTGATTGTCTTCATCAATTGCACCACCTTTTGGAAAGTTTGAATCATCTGTAAACGGAGCAGACTTTGCCTTAGTCAAAATGCGATACTCACCAAAAGATTCAGGAGTAATTTCTAGTTGCAATATTGGTTTTTTATTAATTGGATTTGGCATATTGAAAATATGCAGTAATGGATATTCTGCAATTTTAAAATCACTAGGATAGTACGTCTTTACTTCATCTCCTATTTCAAAAAATTTTGGTGATTGTGTAAATTCACTTGATTTGATTTTAATTTCATCAAAAGACTTTGCATCAGGAAAGCCAACGATAAGAATCAACATGTCAGAGTCGCCTCCCGTAATTCCGGTGTCAATAATAAAATCAAACGACTCACCTTTGACAATGGATTCTTTTTCTAAAGAGGTTACAAAAAACGGAGATGTTAGTCGCTTTTCTGTCATCGACATTGCGTCAGGAAAAACAACTCCCATCACAAAAAAATATACTGCCATAATTCCAATAGAGGCAACAATTATTCTGTTCATGTAAAAAATTTGTCCAGAAGAATATTTGAGACTTGATAATTACGCTACCTTGAACATTAGTTTTGAGCGGGCAGATTCTTCTTTGTGGAAAACCATTGGCTCAGGATAGTCAACTGAGGAGTCCAGTGGTTTTGATTCAATGTCATGAATTTGCTTTGTAGACAGCTCAGAAAGCTCAGGAATCCATTTTTTTATGTAAACGCATTCAGGATCGAACTTTTTTTGTTGCAGCCAAGGGTTAAAGACCCTAAAGTAGGGTTGTGCATCACAGCCAGTAGATGCAGACCATTGCCAGCTACCTGCATTCACGCATGGATCATAGTCTATCAAGTATTTTGCAAAGTGTCTCTCGCCCAGTCTCCAGTCAATCTGCAAGTCCTTAGTTAGAAATGATGCTACAATCATTCTGCAGCGATTGTGCATGAAACCTGTTTGTTTTAGCTCACGCATTCCGGCATCTACAATTGGGAATCCGGTCATTCCGTTTGCCCATTTTTCAAACTTTTTCTTGTCGTGTGACCACTTCAAGTCCTGATATTTTTCTTGGAACTCTTTTTTCTGTGAATAGGGAAAATGAAACATTAGGTGCGTGAAAAAGTCTCGCCAGTATAGTTCAGATATGAAAGAGTGATCACTTCCAAAGAAGTCCGATGCTGCCTTGTGAACCTCTCTTATCGAGATGGTGCCAAACCGATTGTGTGCAGAGATTTGCGAGGTGGGTTTTGACGGAATGTTTCTTTGAACGTTATAATCTGCAATTTTATCAAAGTTTTTTAGAATTTTTAGTCCGTTTTTTCTGCCTCCCTTTATTGAGGAGGTTTCAGGAATAATTTTTTCAAGTTTAGATATGGTATCGTCAGATTCCTGACTTGAGTTGGCGAGATTTTTGTACGAGAATGCTTGCGGTTCGCGCACCTTAAACTGGGATGCTGTCTTGTAAAATGGCGTAAACACAAGAAATGGAGTATCGTCTTGTTTTAGGACAGAACCTGCATCACGTAACAGAAGATCACCATATGTCTCAAAAGCAATATTGTTTTTTTCACACGTTTTTTTGAATTGATTATCACGAAATCTGCCATATGGAGAATTGTCTCTGTTCATAAAGACAGCAGAGATTTCATCATTTTTTACAGATGACGAGATTAGTGAGGATGGAGTTCCGTTTTTTATTAGCACGTCACATTTTTTTGCCTTTGCTTGTTCAAACAAGTCTTTGAGTGAATCAACCATAAACCGAATTCGCATTTTTCCAAACACAGGATTTTTTTGGTTAATCAGGTTTTTTTCAAACAAGAAGCAAGGAATTACCTGTTCAGAGTTTTCACAGGCCTGAATCAAGCCTGTGTTGTCATCCAGGCGATAATCGCGTCTAAAGACAAAAAGTGATCTTTTGTATTTCAATAATGATATTGTATATTTAGAAATTAAAACCCTTGATGTCCCTATTCCTTCTTTTCTTCTTCTTTAGGTGCATCTTCTGCTGCAGCTTCTGTTTCTGCTGGAGGGGCTTCGTCTTTTATTTCTCCATCATATTTGCAGTTTACCTGAAATATTTCATCAGAGACAGTATTACCTCTAACAAGTTTTCTTTTTCTTAGTCCATGTTCGGTATCTTGTAAACCAACACCTTTTGAAAGTAAAACTCTTTTTCGTGCCATTCCATGAAGATCTCCTCTCATTGGAACACCAGATTTGTCACTTCCGCCTGTAATTTTCAATTTTCCTGCTAATCCTACAATTGCAGCGTCAGTTTCAGCACCGATTACGAGACCCATTAGTGGATTTGCATCTCCTTCTTTGAGTTCCTTGGTAATGGATTTACCTTTGACATCTGAAATTGTCAGTTTGAAATTAGCCATTGCGATCTCAAAAATTTGTAAACTACTAATTAACCTTTGGACAAATTTACTTTGCAAAAATCTTTAATTCATTTTTATCTTGAGTATAAGCATGGAAGAAGAGGTCGAGTGTCCAAGATGTGGTGAGAAGATGCTTGACGTTCAGGCTTGCCATTTAATCTGTCCTAGATGCGGATCGCATATGGATTGTTCAGACAAAGGTTCAGTTTGGTGAATTAGAATCCAGGCCTATCTGGAATATAATCTGCTGACATGTTAATTGCCTGATCTTTCATAATTTCCAAATATTCATCGTATGATTTCTCAAATTTACAATGTGGACATGTCACTTTTGTAAGATCATCATTTACTTTTGCTACGTTTTCACATTCAGGACATCTTGCATCAAGCATAGATTTCATAATTATCTAAAGTATATAATACTGATCGAGCGTAGATTGTAAGATTTTAAATAAAATTAGGATAGAGCATGAATATGAGCTATAATGAAATTGCAGAAACCTTTTCTGAATACTCAAAAGGCAAATCATCAAACTGCCAACATCTAATTGAGTTATTTCAACAAGCCATGATTCAGATGGAAGAAGAAGAGCAACTGCTAGTAGTAGAACATCCAAGAACGCCTATAAGAAAACCAAAAAAAGAGTAAGGTAAATGGCACTAGGTTTTTCATAGGATCCTTGTTTTAATAGTCTAATTTCTTAAATTTTTCTAGGGATTAGACAATGACTTGTTTTAGTTGTGAAAAAGAAAATGATGAGTGTAAATGTAATGATCGCACTTTGTTCAAGAATGAATGTAAATACTTTGGAAAACATTTTGACGAATAGTAGCATTAAAAATTTCTTAATTAGCCTATTACATCTCATTTAATGCACGTTCTATCATTCCACGATCCTTTGCGTTCGGCGTGTACTTGATGTAACTTTGATAGTCTTCTTTTGCTTTATTCATCTTGTTTTGTTGTTGTCTTACATATCCACGGTTCTTGTAGATTGGGCCAAACCTATTATCATTAATTTCAATTGCACGTGTATAATTTTTTTCTGATTTGTCAAACTGTTGGTTTTTGAGGTAAAAGTTTCCCAAACCACGGTAGGCCAGATAACAATTTTTGTTCTTTTCAAGACTTTTCTCATAATAAGATACACAGTCAGGATTACTCTGTTCATTTAGAACACCACCTAAGAGACACAATGCAGTGGAATTATCGGGATTCAATTCCACTGCTTTTTTGAGTGAATCAATAGTTTCTTGAGTTTGTTTTTGAAGACTTAGTCTTTCAGATTCAAAGCAAAGTCTGTTTGATTTTGTTTTGTTTTCATCAGATTTTAGTGAGGAGATGATATCAGTTGGACCTAACAGAACCATTAGACATCCATCCTCAGACCAAAGTTTTTCAAATCTTTTTTCAGGTATCACACCAACTTGGATTCCTTCTTCGGAGGGTTTTTGTTCTGGAACATAATGAAAGATTGTTTTTTCATTGTCATCATAGCCAGATATGATTGATGCATGTTGTACAACATCATGTAAACCAGGAAGTATTACGATGGGAGGAATGCCCATGTCAATTACTTGTTTTAGTTCTTTGATACTTGAGTGTAAGATTAAACTAGAAAGTCCATGACGCTCTGCAAGATTAATTCCTTCAATGAGTATGCTGCCATTCATTCCTGCATATTTTGATGCAATCTCATTTGCTTCAGTCATTGGGAGATCAATATTCCAGTATTTGGCTACGGCATTTACTGAAAGAGGTAAGCAAATGTTATCTTTTTCAGAAATCGGAGGTAGAATTAATTCATGCTCAACATCTTCGCTCATGTTAATACAGTAATTTTATCATATTAATATCATCAAAGTTTTGCAAAGTTTGCTATCATTTTTTGACCATCAGCAGTCATCTCAGGATGAAACTGTGTACCATAAATTGCAAGTTCCTTATGTTTTACAATCTCATTTTTACAGTTTTTAGATTCTGCTAAACAATCCAAAGAACTTCCAAGCTTGGAAATTTCATATGAATGACTTTCAAATACAGTATTTTTTCCCTCACATAGAATATTCTCATTAGAAGTAATTTCTTGTTCACCTCGTATCACAGATGATTTGCGAATGGTTCCACCTAATGCAAGAGCTAAGATTTCTGCACCATAACAAATTCCTAAAAGTTTCTTTTTTTCATTTACCGCATGTATGATAATCTTTGAGTTTTTTGCATTCATTTGTGAATCATTGTTTCGTCTGCCAGATAAGATGAAGGAATCATAATTGGAAATATCATTAAGATTAATTTGATCAGATGGTTTTTGATCAAATTTTATACCGGAATTTGAAAGAGTGTTGGCTATGTCTTTTGTAAAAACAGAGCCATTATCAACTAGGAGTAACACGCTAGTTCTTTCCGATTTGTATCTTGATGTAGTGGATTTCAGCAATTCCATCTACAGTATTAACTACTCCAAAGTAGAGTGAAGATTCTTCTTCCCACATCAATACTCTAGAACTTCCTGTAGCGAATTTACTAACAAATTCATCAATCATTTCTTGAGTTGTAGCAGCGTCAGATTCGTTAAAGAACACAATTTGACCTTCCTCAAATGATAGTGGGAATTGTATTGCAGTTGGTTTTGTTATCTGCAAACCACTTTGGCTAATCATTTCCATTACTCTGTCAAATCTCTCATCTTTGTCGAGCTGTACAATTTCTTCACCGTTCTTACTGGTAGTAACAACGCCTGAGAGTTTTTGTAGATATGCTTCAAAGGCTTCTTCCTGTGTTTCACCCAATCCAACATAATATTCTCCTGTGAATGCAGCACCAACTGCAGCAATTGTACCTAATTGTGCTACAGAACCACCTGCACCTGCAGTGTATACTGGAATAAAGTAAGTATCTTGATCACCTACACGATACAAAATGTTATCACCAATTCTAGGATTTCTCAATAAGGTTTTGAGCTGTGCAAAGTCAGGGTCACGGTCAAGTGCTTCTCTAACAGATGTTGGTCCTAATAGTTTTGTTTCAGAATCTAATGGTACTTCATAGAAAGTCATCTTACCAAGATTATTCATGTCGTTTTCTACAACCATGTATCCTGCCAGGTTACGTCCTTGTGAACCACGAAGTTCTAGAGATAACAAGCCGACAAATTCAGTTTGTTCAAATCCTGGGGGTTTGGCTTGAATGTAATATGTGTCCAGTCCTCTAGGAATTTCATAAAACTCATTTGCTTGGATGAATGTCTCAACATCTTCTACGTGGTAAATGTTGTACATCTCTGTCTTCCAACTGAACAGTTCTTCTGGATAACGAATTTGTTCATCAAGCCATGCAGGTGCTTCAATAATCTGATCTTCGTATTGCGCCATCAACATGTTTGAGAAAAAGTCATCTCCATTTTTGATTAAACTGATATCACCATCATACGTATCAACAAGCGCAAAGCCTGCCAATCTCAAATATGGATTTCCTGCCGAATATGGAACATCTCTTGTATCAAATCCAACAATTAATGGAACAAGCCAGTAGGTGTTCTTACCATCTGTAACAGGATAAGAATCAAGTTCTTTTCCAAACATGTTATACAAGAAATAAGGATAAAGTGTCTGCATTCTTTCGTTTACATCTTTGTATCTCATAATGTGTAGCGATTCACCAGGATATGAGAGAATGAAGTTTGGTTCAAATATCCATGAGAGTGGTGGCGGTACATCAACACCTCCAGCACCGTCATATTTTGCGCCATTGAGTTCTGCACTATCTGCTCTGTTTACTGGATAACCAGACCAGGTTTCATCTAATAATCCACCTTCACCATAGTAAATTGCTCTTTGTTCGAATAGTTCAGAACTATCAACAATTGTTCCTTCTGTTGCTTCCAATGTAAGGAATCCTTCAGGGACGTGTGTGTATACAAGATGTTCGTTATACCATTGGTTTTCAAGACTGACAGATGATGGTAAGATTGGTTTCATTGATGCTGTCCAGTAAAGTTTGTCATCAAATCGAAGAATATCATTATCTTCAAAGTCTACATAAGGAATAAGTCCAATTTCTGGTTTCAGTTTTGCAAATGCTGCATTCCAGTCCCAAACACGAATCTTACTTAATACATCTTCATTTTGATCAATGTAAGACTCAATCACGTTTGGGTTTACAGACGTGATTTGTACTTCGTGCGTGTTTTCGTTTACCATATCAAGTTCTGCAAGATAACGATTTACTCCAATTTGTTGTGCAGTGTATGGTCCAAGATATTCAATTTTTTTTGCATCTGCTACACTGTTGTTTACGCCCATTGCAACGCCAACAATTAATGCAATTGCAATTATTGCTGCAACACGAATGTAGACATCACGTTTGAACATGTGAGTGAGAACACGTGCACGCATTCTATCAAAGATTGAAAATGCAATAAGAGCAAATCCTACAACAAAGGTTCCACCTATTGCGTATCTTGTATTATAATCAATAGTATCTGTGAAGAACATGTTAAAGGCAGCCCAAATAATTCCTATACCGATAACTGCTTCAATTGTTGCCATGTAGTTTAGATATCTTGGTTTACCTTCCTTGGTATCATGTAGATACAAAGTTACAACTTTGATGATGTAGTGTAAGCCTACAAAGAGGATTAAACGAAGACCAATGGCTCCAATAATTGGCGGAATGAGAATTAAAAGTGCAGGAATCATTGGTGTTACATTATCCATTGCAAATGATGGATCATTTGGTGGAGTAACAAATGGAAGTGAGAATAATGTTGAGATGTTTTCAACACCCAAATCATTTCCTTCTACAACATACAGTAAACCAAATCCAAACATTAGATTTGCAAAGAATGCGCCAAAGAGGAGAATCTTTGTGATTTGCCAAAGTGCAAAGTGTCCTCCAGATAGTTTGTATTCTGAAAAGTTTGGGACGGTTTGTTGAACCTGATCTTGAGGACCACGGTTCATCATGTTAATGGCGGTGTTTATGAAAAACCAGAAAATAGATGATCTTTTTGCGGCGTTAACTCGAAGTAAAGCTACACTTGCAAGTGAAACACCACCAATGAGTGAAAACATCAATGGTTTGGTAAAAACGTCAGCAAACTCTGTCACGTTCATTGACAAAACTACAGCCTGATTTCCGGCTAGTGCAAAGATGATTATTCCAATTATTGCAACAATACCAAGTTTGATAAATTTGCCAGCATCTGGTGGAGGCTGACTGCTATCTTCATTTTTTGCACTGTACAAG
>LUMP01000039.1_pt1 | contig 33565 bp, 35 predicted proteins | sample 729641 | NCBI WGS metagenome assembly LUMP01 (sample SAMN03860260, study PRJNA289734) | marine metagenome | biome: seawater column; feature: ocean; material: water; isolation source: Red Sea water column Station 12 - depth 47m | place: Saudi Arabia: Red Sea | collected 2011-10-15 | depth 47 m | reverse complement strand
CAAAATCCATTGAAAAAAATTCTTTAGTCCCAAAAATTCTACTTAATGGTTTACCAGATAATCGTTCTGTTATTACTTTAGATAGAAGATCATTTTCTTTCTTTGAAAATGAAATTTTATTATCCATAATTAATTCTTTATCAGTACAGCCAAATATATTTTTAATTATGACTCTTGCATCGATCTCACTTGATTCAATATTTAAATTATCTAGTTTTTTTTTGGTGGTTTTATAGATTTCAGATATTTGCATTTTAATTTTGTTGTGAAAGCTGTCTTGCTTTCTCTTCTGTTATCAAAGCTTCAATTAGACCAACCAAATCCTGTCCTTCAAGGATAGTTTCCAGTTTATGTAAAGTAAGATTAATTCTGTGATCAGTTACTCTTCCTTGCGGATAATTATATGTTCGTATCCTTTCAGATCTATCTCCAGAGCCAACTTGGCCCTTTCTATCTTCTGCTCTTTCTTGGAGTTGTTTATCTCTTTCAGCCTCATATAAGCGAGCCCTTAATATCTTCATTGCTTTGGCTTTATTTTTATGCTGCGATTTTTCATCTTGCTGGCTTACAACTATACCACTTGGTAAGTGAGTTATTCTAACAGCACTATCAGTTGTATTAACTGATTGTCCCCCTGGCCCACTCGCCCTAAATACATCAATTCTGATATCTTTATCTTGAACCTCAACATCAACATCTTCTGGCTCAGGTAAAACAGCAACTGTAGCGGCAGATGTGTGAATCCTTCCACTTGATTCTGTTGCTGGAACTCGTTGCACTCTATGCACTCCAGATTCAAACTTTAATTTTGAAAAAACATTTTCTCCAGAAATTGATAATATAATTTCTTTGTATCCTCCAACATCACCGTCGGATAACGCCATAATTTGTGTCTTCCATTTATTTAAATCACTATATCTCTGATACATTCTATATAAATCACCAGCGAATATAGCCGCTTCATCACCGCCTGTTCCAGCCCGTATTTCTAGAATAACATCATTGGCATCAGCTTTATCTTTAGGCAAAAGCATCAGCTGTATTGACTCTTCAATATCATGAATGCTTTTCTTTAACTCCTCGAGTTCATTCTTTGCTAGATCAAGCATTTCACTATCAGATGTTTCATCATTGATAATATCAGTCAGTTCTTCGCTTTCTATTTGAAATTTTTTCCAGTCAATAATTGCATTTTTTAATGGTTCAATTTCTGAATATTCTTTAGATAACTTTACATAATCTTCAGAGGATAATTCATTGCTTAGAGATCTTTCTAACTCGCTTGATCTATCTAATATACTTTCTAATTTATCTAATGGTATTTGAGCCATGTTTATTTATGTACAAACTTATTTTTGTTTTATTTTTTTTTCAACTTCATTAACAATTGATTCAATTAGTTCCCCATTGTTCTTTTTTGCAAGCTGTTTACCGTCAACATAGAGCATACCACTATTGTTTCCACCTCCAGTGAATCCAATGTCTGACATGGTAGCTTCTCCCGGACCATTTACAACACAACCAATTATAGAAATTGTAAAAGGTTCAGAAATATTTGATAGACGATCCTCTAGTTTTTTTACAGTATCAATAACATCAAAACCTTGTCTTGCACATGATGGGCAAGAAATTATATTAACGCCTCTATGTCGCAACCCAAGACTTTTTAAAATACTAAAACCTACTTTTATTTCTTCCACAGGATCAGCCGATAGAGAAACCCGCAATGTATCACCAATACCTTGAGCTAAAAGTTGACCAATACCAATTGAGGACTTAATTGTCCCATCCATCAATCCTCCGGCTTCTGTAATACCAAGATGAAGAGGTGCATCGGTTACTTTTGATAACTCTTTATAAGATTCAACCGTAAGTAAAACATTTGAGGTTTTGACAGATACTTTAAAATTATGGAAATCCAGATCCCTTAAAATATTTTCATGAAATAATGCACTTTCAACCATAGCCGCTGGAGAAGGACCCTTATATTTCTCAATTATTTTTTTTTCCAAAGATCCGCCATTAACTCCAATTCTTATTGAGCAATTATTGTCTTTTGCAGCTTTAACAACTTCCTTAACTCTATCAATTGATCCGATATTACCAGGATTAATTCTTAAACAAGATGCTCCCGATTCTGCTGCTTCAATTGCTCTTTTATAATGAAAATGAATATCTGCAACTATAGGAACATTTGTTTCATCAATTATTGTTTTGAGAGCAATAGAGGATTCTTCATCTGGACAAGATATTCTAACTAAATCAGCGCCGGCATCTTGAAGACCAATTACTTGATCAACCGTTGATTTAATATCTCGAGTATCGGTATTTGTCATAGATTGGACGCTGATTGGTGAATCACCTCCAACAGGAACATCACCAACAAATATTTGTCTTGTTTTCTTCCTTTTAATATCTATGCCATAAGGATTACTCATCAATTATCTCTCATAAACTCAAAAAATTATTCATTTTCATTAATAAAATACTGATGAAGCATACTAGTAGCTTTTTCAGCCTGTTCTTTATTAATAAGAATTGATATTTTTATTTCTGAAGTAGAAATAACATCAATATTTATATCGTTATCCGACAATACGCTAAACATTTTTGCAGCTACACCAGCATTACTTCTCATACCAACACCAATAATTGAGATTTTAGCAATATTGCTATCAATCAATAGGCTTTCATATGGAACATCGTCTTTTATTAGGTCCATAATTTTTTCTGCATTCGATAAATCATCTTTCGGTATAGTAAAAGTAATATCTGTTGTCTTTGATCTCTCTGAGATATTTTGTACGATCATATCAACATTAATGTTGTTCTCGGATAAAGATGAAAATATTTTTGCTGCAATACCAGGCTTATCTCTCACTCCAATTAAAGTAATTTTACAGTCATTAAGGCTTGAGGTTACTCCTGTAACAACTCTTTGGTCATTAATTTTATCTTCTTCTTCAACGATGGTGCCTATATTTTCTTTATCAGCGCCTTCAAAACTTGATAGAACTCTTAAGGCAACATTATTTGTCATTGCTGTTTCTACTGAACGTGTTTGAAGAACCTTAGCTCCCAAAGATGCCATTTCCAGCATCTCCTCATAGGATACTTTATCTAGTCTTTTAGCATCAGGTATTTTGTTGGGGTCAGATGTATATACACCGTCTACATCAGTATATATGTCACAAAAATCAGCCTTTATAGCTGCAGCAATTGCAACAGCTGATGTATCAGAGCCTCCTCTTCCTAAAGTAGAAACCCTACCCTCTGAAGTTATGCCTTGAAAACCAGGAATAACGCATACTTTTTTATCGTCTAAGATCTTATTTATAAGATCTGATCTTATACCCTCAATTCTCGCAGACTTATGATCTTTAGATGTTATTATAGGAATTTGCCAGCCCAAGCATGATTTTGCACTTATTCCATTCTCATGTAATGCAGCAGCGAGTAATCCGACACTGACTTGTTCGCCAGAAGAAATAACAACATCATATTCTTCCTTATTAAAATCATCGGAAATATCTTTTGTAAGATTTATCAAGCGGTCTGTTTCTCCTGCCATAGCAGATAGAACAACAACAACCTCATGCCCTTCATCATATACAGACTGAACTATATTCGAGACATTTTTTATTCTATCAACACTTCCAACAGATGTTCCACCAAATTTCATAACGATACGTGACATCTTGATCTCCAAAATTATTTCAAAATTTATCCTTAATTAGTTATATAGATTACTCTATATAATATGGACAAGTAATAGATAATGTATAGGACTCCTAGGAGCAAGTATAAGTGAAGAAGAATTTAAGATGAATACAACTATAGATCCTGTAGAAAGAGAAAAGTTTTCTAAAATGGCAGAAGAATGGTGGGATCCATCAGGAAAATTCAAAGCCCTACATAAATTTAACCCTAAAAGGATTGAATTTATAAGAAATAAAATCATTGATCACTTTTCAATTGAACCAAACGCAGAAAATCCTTTTTCAAATCTAGATATATTAGATATTGGATGCGGAGGAGGTCTTCTCTCCGAACCAATGTCAAGATTAGGAGGAAATGTTTCAGGAATTGATATTGTTGAAAAAAATATCAATGTAGCAAAAACTCATTCTGAAGAACAAAACCTAGAAATTAATTATAAAATGACAACTGCAGAGGAACTAGCGGTAGGTAAGAAAAAGTTTGATGTAATTTTAAATATGGAAGTTATTGAACATGTATCTGATTTAAATCTTTTCATAGAGTCATGTGAAAAATTATTGAAAAAAAATGGTCTACTTTTTTTTGCTACACTGAATAGAAATTTATTGTCCTTTGGTTTAGCCATAGTTGGTGCAGAATATATTCTTGGCTGGCTACCTAAAGGTACCCATAATTGGAAAAAATTTATTACACCTGAGGAATTGAAAATAATTTTTAAATCTAGCGGATTAAATATTACTGACATTATGGGAATGAAATATAACCCTATTTACGATAGTTGGTATTTATCTGATGACACAAGTGTAAATTATCTTGGTACTGCTATTAAATCTTAATTCTTAGATTTGGGATTTAAAGATGGCAAAGGCTGGACATTGATACCTTCCTCAATAAGATCTTTTGCCTCTTCAACTGTTGTTTCGCCATAAATATCTTTTTGTTCTTTTTCTTCATAATGCATCGCTCTAGCTTCATCAGGAAATTTATCACCAACATATTCATAATTTTCCTTAACATGCTTTTTAATCTTATTCATAACCATTTCAACTTTCTTAACATCACTTTTAGGGGCTTTCTGATTTGACTTAGAAGGAATACTCGGCGCCATAATTGATTTGCTAATTTTTTTTGACCCACATAGAGGGCATTCAACCGCAGATTTTTTTAATTGTTTTTCGCAAGTATCATAGTCAGAAAACCAAGCTTCAAAATTATGTTCTTGGTCACAAATGAGAGAATATTTAATCATGATAAAAGCTTTTCGAGATCGCCGCTTCTATCAATTTCATATAAATCATCGTAACCACCTACATGCGTATCTTTGATGAAAATCTGAGGGACTGACCTCTTTCCATTAGCTTTTTCAATCATTTCCATCATAAGATCTGGGTTATCGCCAACATATATTTCTTGATAATCTAAACTTTTACTTTGCAGTAAAGCCTTTGCTTTTTCACAATAAGGGCACATAGGTCCGGTATAAATTATAATATCCATTTCATCCTCTATGCTTATAATATGGTAGATTGGTAATTAAATTCAAGATTTCTTAATAAAAAGAGTTATTTGATGCATAACAGAAAACTTATAAAAATTAGGCAAGAAAAAGAAAATATAAGTAATTTCGACCAAAAAATATTTTTTAAAGACTACCAGAATGATTTTGTTGAGAGAGTTTCACTCATTAATGAAGAGTTTGAAAATTCTCTTGCGTTTGGTTTTCGAGGATCAAAACTAGAGTTTTCAAAAAATGTAAAAAATGTAATTTATGGAAATCTTGGAAAAAGTGATAAAACAAATATTATCTATGATGAAGAGTTAATACCCTTTAAAGAGTCATCATTAGATTTAATTATGAGTTTCTTTAATCTTCATTTTGCAAATGATGTACCGGGCATTCTTTATCAAACATTAAGAAGTCTAAAACCAAATGGCTTATTTATAGCCTCTATGTTTTGTGAAAATACCCTGCAAGAACTCAATTATTCTTTTATTAAAGCCGAGGAAGAAATTTGCGGAGGAATGAGTCCAAGAGTAAGTCCTTTTGCTAAGTTACAAGCTTTGGCTTCATTAATGCAGGAAATAAATTTTTCTCTACCAGTTGCTGATATTGACCGTCATTCTGTCTATTATAAACATCCCTCAAATTTATTAACCGACTTAAAAAAACTCGGAGAAACAAATTCACTTCTGAGAATGAATAAATCAGTCTTAAGAAAAGATGTTTTGAATAGAATGTATGAAATTTATATCGATAATTTTTCCAAAGATGGAAAAATTGTTGCCACTTTTGAAATAGCTTGGCTAACGGGATGGAAATATCATGAAAGTCAGCAAAAACCTCTTAAGAGAGGATCAGGAATGACCAATATGGTTGAAGGCGTGAAAAAATTTGAATAAAAAAATTAAAGCTTACCTTCAATAGCCTTATCAATGAGATCAATAACCTCTTTAACACCATAAAGGATGATAAATGAACCCAATCTTGGTCCTTGAGTTTGTCCAAGCAGAATTTCATATAAAGCAGAAAACCAATCCTTCAAAGAATCAAAATGACTATTCATTCCAATATCATAAATTATAGTTTGAATTTTCTCAGGATCCGTTTCATTTTCCATCTCTAGAAGGTTTTCTTTAAGAGTTTTAAGATATTCAATCTCTTGTTTTTCTGGCTTACGATATTTTTTAGTAGGTAAAACAAAATCTTTGTAATATTCCAATGCGAAAACAACTAATTGATCAATATATTGGCTGGCCTCTTCAGAAATATCGTCAAAATACCCCCTTATAAAACCCCAGATTACTTCTTTGCTGCTGGCTTGAGAGGCGCTAACGAGATTTAAAATCAGTGAAAATGTAACCGGACTTTCAATTATTATTGGTTTACCGTCATGAATATGAAAAACCGGATTACTTAACTGGTCTTTTACTTCCTGGTTAGGATATTTTTCCGAAAAACTTTGGTATTCATCTACAGCTTTTGGAATAACATCAAATGTTAGTTTTTTTGCTCTTCTTGGATTCTGATACATGTATAAAATCAGACTTTCTTTTGAAGCAAACTTAAGCCAATCATCTATTGAAATACCATTACCCTTAGATTTGGATATCTTTTCACCTTTTTCATCAAAAAATAATTCATAGTTGAAACCAACTGGAGCAAAGCCTCCAATTGCCTTACATATTTTTCCTGAAAGAGTTACAGATTCAATTAAGTCTTTTCCTGCCATCTCATAATCAACATCTAATGCAACCCAACGCATTGCCCAATCAGCCTTCCATTGTAATTTACATTTACCACCTAAAATTGATGTCTCTTTTTCTTCTTGCGTATTTGGATGCTCATATAAAATTGATTTTTCTTTGGTATTGTAATCTAAAACTTTTGCGAGGAGCACCTGTCCAGTGTCCGGACAAATAGGAAGAAAAGGTGAATAAGTTTTTTTTCTTTCCTCACCTATAGTTGGTAAAATGATATTTATAATTGCTTCATAATTTTCCAAGATCTTAGATAATGTCTCATCAAAATTACCATTCTTGTAATAATCTGTTGCACTAGCAAATTCATATTCAAAACCAAATTGATCGAGAAACTCTTTTAATAAATTATTATTATGATCAGCAAAACTTGAAAATTTATTATAAGGATCAGGAATATCTGATAATGGCTTTTCTAAATTTTCAGATAATATTTCAGAATTTGGAATGTTATCTGGGACTTTTCTTAATGCATCCATATCGTCTGAAAAACATATTAATTTTGTCTCGACACTTTTATCTAATACCTTAAGAGCATGCCTAACCATTGATGTCCGAGCAACTTCTCCAAAAGTGCCTATATGCGGTAAACCTGATGCTCCATAACCAGTTTCAAAAACAGCACTATTGGAGCCTGACTTTTCAAGGCGCTTTAAAATTTTTCTTGCCTCTTCGAAAGGCCATGACTTGCTTTCTTGAGCTACAGATACTATTGATTTATTCATGACATTATTAAATCCAAACGATGCTCTTATTTATAGCATGACTCTATCTTCTGCAATAGATGGGGAAATATCAAACACAGAGATGCAATTTATAAAGGATTGCATCAATAATTTACCTATATTTAAAAACTTTAGTAATGACGATTTAGAAAAAACTATAAATATGTTTTTTGAATTATTAAGTGGCGATAATGATCCAGAAACAATTATAGAATTAATTGATCAATCCCTTGATAAAAAAACCAAATATATTGCCTATGCCTTATCTATGGAAATAATGATGGTTGAAGAAAATTTCACCAATGAAAAATTACGATTATTAGAATTATTTGAAAAAAACTTTGATATTAATGATCTTGAATCAGCATCAATTAAATATACAATCAAAACTAAATATTCAGATTAATTAAAAAGGATTGATATGAACCTCATATTTTTTAAACCAAGAAATATTGGTTTTTTAATTCGTATGATTAAGGAACGATTACAAGAAAAATTTCTTAAAAAAGAAGATATAGCTTCCGATGTTAGAAATTATGTTTTCAAACACGCGAATAAAAATGACCCTGATAGCGTCTTAAAAACAATGGATGATTTTGCAAAGCGGAAAAGGTTTTTAATGAATGTTGGTGATGTCAAAGGTAATCTTTTATTAAATGAAATTAATAAACTTGGAGCAAACCTTACTATTCTAGAGCTGGGCTGTTTCTGTGGTTATTCTGCAATATTGATGGCCAATAACCTTGGTGCACAAGGTAAGGTTATTTCTATCGAAGTAAATAACAATTATGCCAGTATAGCCAATGAAATAATCGAATTTGCAGGTTTAAAAAATAAAGTGATAATTATAGAAGGACCTTCTGAAAAAATTATTCCTACTCTCAGATATGAATTTGATCTCATTTTTATTGACCACTGGAAAGATTTATACAAAAGAGACCTACAATTAATAGAAAAAAGGGGTTTGTTGAGAGATCAATCAGTAGTTTTTGCTGACAATGTTGGTAATCTTATTGAAGCATTAGTTGGAAAAAGGGGTAAATCATCTGATTACCTAGAATATGTGAGAAATCATAAAAATTTTAAAAGTAAAAATATAAAAACAAATTTAGAATATTCCAATGCTGAAGATGCCGTAGAAATATCTACCTACAGTATTGATGGTAAGTAAAATATTATAATTGTTTGAAATGTTTAGAAAGTTTTAGGCCTTGTTTTTGATAATTTGATCCTATTGATGATCCATAAGATCGCTCTGGTAGCTCAAGAAGCTTTTCATAAATCAATCTTCCTACAATTTGAGAGTCCTCAAGAATGAATGGCACTTCCCAACTTCTTATCTCTAGAACAGCCTTAGATCCCTTACCATCAGATGAGTTATGCCCAAAACCAGGATCAAAAAAACCAGCATAGTGAACCCTGAATTCACCTACTGATGGTTTAAATGGTACCATTTCAGCGGCATGACTTGGAGGAATGGCAATAGATTCAGATGAAGATAATATATAAAATTCTCCAGGATCAAGAATAATTCTTTGACCTTCAGTTGCAAAAACAGGATCCCAATACTTTTCCATATCATAGGCATCTTTTTTATCTATATCTATTAAACCAGCATGTCTCTTTGCTTTCCAGCCAACTATGTCTTCTGCAGCCTCTCCTTTAAGATCAACAGATAATGCTAGACCCTCAGAAATATTAACTTTTCCATCGTAAACAATATTGTCTTCCGAGTGTAATCTCTTAAGCTCAGTATCAGAATTTGTTGGTCTTCCTCGTCTAAATCTCATTTGACTTAATCGTGAACCTTTTCTGACTATAACTGGAAAAGTTCTAGGTGAAATCTCAAGCCAAAGATGTCCTTTATAACCATTCGGTATTTTGTCAAATTCATGAGTTCCATCACATATTAATCTAGTAAACACATCTATTCTTCCAGTAGAACTTTTAGGATTTGCAACAGCAATTATTCTTTCTGGAAGAGATAAAGCCTCCATTAAAGGAACAAGATATACGCAACCAGTCTCAAGAACGGCACCATCTGTAATATCAATTCTATGTAGAGCAAAATCCTTTAATTTTCTATTTACTGAACCACCTGATGGCAAAAAACTTGCCCTAATTCTATATGCTGTATCTGCTAATCTTAAATCTAGGCTCGCTGGTTGAATTTGTTCATCATTAATTTCTCCTTGAGACCAAATTTCACCATTCTCAATCATCGAGCGGATCATTTGACCCGGTAGCACTCCGGAAATCTGTGCTTTTTGTCCGGGCGCTCCATCAAAGTCACTAGCTGTCTCTTTTGTATCAGGAAATAAATCTGGTATTTTCTTTTCTGCCATCTTTTAAGCGATCCTAAAAAACTATATTAATTTAGTATATGAGTATAAAACATAATTAAAATAATAATATAATGAATATTGCAACAATTGATATAAGACCCGTTCTATCAGTCTTGGGATTTTTTCTCCTAGGGTTGTCTGCCACTATGTTTGTTCCGGTAATAGTCGATTTGATTTATGATAATTCTGGTTGGGATAATTTTGTTATCAGCTCAATTATTACTAGTTTTGTTGGATTAATGTTCTTTCTAGTATCAAGAGGGAATAAAAGTGAATTAAATACTAAAAGTGCATTTCTTCTTGTTACCTTGAGCTGGATTGTTTTATCAATTTTCTCTTCAATTCCTTTTCTACTTTCATCAAATATTACAGGGATAACTAATGCTTTCTTTGAGTCTGTATCAGGTTTAACAACTACTGGTTCTACAATAATTGATGATCTTGAAAATACTTCAGAAGGTATAATTGTTTGGCGGAGTCTTTTACAGTGGCTAGGCGGAATAGGTATTATCGTCAGCGCTATTTCTATTCTACCAAGTCTTGGCGTCGGTGGTATGCAATTATTTAAATTGGAAAGCTCTGACTCGACAGAAAAGCTAATGCCTAGAACAGCAAATTTAGCTACCGAGATAATTTTCTTATATATCTTTTTAACATCATTATGCGCCACACTTTATTGGGTTTGTGGTCTATCTTTTTTTGACTCTGCAAATCATGCAATGACAACAATTGCTACAGGCGGGTTCTCATCTAATTCTCAATCTATAGGTGGATATAATAATTTCTCCATAGAATATGTTTGTATTCTTTTTATGATTCTCTCTAGCCTTCCCTTTGTTCTCTATCTCAAAACACTTAGAGGTAAGCCCTTAGCATTGGTTAAAGATGAACAGGTCACAGGTTTCTTTAAAACTTTATTCTTAGCAATCATTTTAATCGCGGTTTTTTTATTGGTGCAAAATAATTTTGAATTACAGATTCCTCTCAGACAAATTATTTTTAATGTTACATCAATTCTCACTGGAACTGGATATACCTCTACTTCATATGATGAATGGGGAACGCCAGCAATTATTGTGTTTCTTGCAATTACATTCATTGGGGGTTGTGCTGGATCAACTACTTGCGGATTGAAAGTTTTCAGACTACAGGTCATTTTAAAAAATTCTGGGCAGGTTATGAATAAATTAATAAGTCCAAATCGTGTGACAAATCATAAATATAATGGTGAAAACTTAACTTTAGAGATCGTTGAATCTGTTATGACATTTTTATTTATATTCTTCGTAACTTTCGTAATTATTTCATTTCTTCTCTCATTATCTGGTCTGGATATTTTAACATCAGTATCTGCAGCTGCTACTTCAATATCAAATGTTGGACCAGGCCTAGGCAATTTAATTGGGCCAGCTTACAGCTTTGAAGAGATACCAGAATTTTCAAAGTGGGTTTTATCTTTTGGAATGCTGGCTGGGAGATTGGAATTTTTAACTTTTCTTGTTATTTTTAGTCGTTCTTTTTGGAAATAAAACTTAACTCAAACACCACCTAATAATACTTTTTTGAGCGTGAACCCTGTTTTCTGCTTCATCCCAAACTACTGAATTGACCCCATCAATAACATCGGCGTCAACTTCCTCTCCTCTATGAGCAGGCAAGCAATGAAGAAAAATTGCATCTGAAGATGCCATCGAGATTTTGTTAGCATCTACTCTATACGGTTCAAGAATTTTTCTTTTCTTATCATTGTCATCTTCTCCCATAGAGAACCAAGTATCAGTAATTATACAATCACAATCTTTGGCAGCATCATTAGGATCTAGATCAGTGGTTATATTTGGAAAACCACTCACCAAATTATTATCTACTGAATAATCTTTTGGTGAACATATTCGTAATTCAAAACCAATAATTTGTGCGGCATGTATCCAACTTGTTAACATATTATTTGCAGGACCAAACCAGACATAGCTCTTATTTTCGATATCACCAATCTTCTCTTTGACTGTAATTAAATCAGCTAAAACTTGGCAGGGATGTGATTTATCGGTTAACCCATTAATTACAGGTATCGATGCATTTTTTGCAAAATTTTCTAAAGTCGAATGTTTATTCGTTCTCAACATTGCAACATCAACATATCTTGAAATTACTTTTGCAGTATCATCAATTGTTTCTCCTCTGCCTAATTGCATATCAGACATATTTGCATAAATAGTTTTCCCACCTAATTGATACATCGCTGTTTCAAATGAAAACCTTGTTCTTGTAGAAGGTTTCTCAAAAATTGTTGCTAATATTTTATCTTTGGCGCATGCATCTTCATCAACAGATGCCATACCATTCTTCGCTGATATGTTCTTCTTGTTTATTCCATCTTCAATTAAGAAAATAAGTTCATCCTTATTGAATTGGGTAAGATCAATGAAATCTTTTTTTGTTTCAGTCATTTCTTATTATATTTCTATCTAGGTAAATTTTCTAGTGTCATATTGAGTAAGTTGAAAAACTCCTCAATATCTTTTTTCTCAGTATTCAAAGGCGGTAACAATCTAATTATATTGTCAGCAGCTGGAACCAATAATAAACCATTTTTGAGAGCGGTTTCGGCTATCAGTGTATTTTCAACTTCACATTTTATACCAAGCATAAAACCTCTTCCTCTCACTGAAGTAATTTTATCCTTATGATTTTCTATGATGTCATTTATTCCCGTCAATAAAAATTCTGATAATGACTTAACATTTGAAAGGATTTTTTCTTCATCAATAATTTCAAGAACTTTAAGCGCTACTGAACAAGCTAACGGATTGCCACCAAAAGTCGATCCATGAGAACCGTGGACCATTCCAGATGATGCATCTGTTGAAGCCAATATAGCCCCTATTGGAAAACCTGCTCCTAAACCTTTTGCAAGAGTAATAATATCAGGTTCAACTCCAGCCCATTCATGTGAGAAAAAATCTCCTGTCCTTCCTAAACCACATTGAACCTGGTCTAGAATCATTAATACGCCATGTTTACTTGTTAGATCTCTAATCATTTGTAAGTCTTCTTTTGGTGTGAGCCTTATTCCGCCCTCACCTTGTATTGGCTCAATAAGCACTGCAGCTGTCTTATTAGAGATCTTTTCTTCCAATTGTTGTTGGGATAGCTCTATATTTTCGAAACCAGAAGGAAGAGGTCCAAATCCTTCAGTATGTTTGGGATTTGCTCCCGCTGCTAAAGTAGCTAAAGTTCTTCCATGGAATGCATTCTTAAAAGTAATGATGTCTGTTCTATCTTTATCACCTTTTTCAAAATGATATTTCCTTGAAGTTTTAATTGCCCCTTCAACAGCTTCAGCTCCCGAATTACAAAAAAATACTTTATCGGCAAAACTTATATCGCATAACTTTTTAGCTAATTTTTGCTGTTCCGGAATATGATACAGATTCGAAACATGCCAAACATTATCAATAGCCTCATGCATTACCTTTTTTATTTTTGGATGACCATGACCCAAAACATTAACGGCAATACCTGCTGCAAAATCTAAATATTTTCTACCATCGCTATCATACAGCCAAGAACCCTCGCCCTTAGAAAAAGATATTGGGTATCTCTTATATGTATCCATTAGATTTTCGATCATGTGTACCTCAAACTAAAATTTTTAGCTTTCATACTCTTTATTTTTTAAGTCTTCAACCTCCAACCGCTTTTAAGAAGGATGTGACTTATTATGATTAAGATTAGATTCAAAATTGTCAGGAAGATTGCTCCGAAGATCAAATCTCCATCAGCATTACCAACAAAGCCATATCTGAAACCATCAATGACATAGAAAAATGGATTATACTCAATCAAGTAAAGGGCAAATTCGGGCATTCTTTTAACTGAATAAAATGTTCCCGATAAAAAAGATAAAGGTACAATTATGAAATTTGTTATTGTCCCTAAATGGTCAAATTTCTCTGCCCATATACCTGTTATTATGCCTATTGATGAAAGCATAAGTGAACCAGAAATTAAGTAGAAGAATATTGCCCATATGTCTACGAAGTTAAAGTTTACAAAAAAGGACATACAAAGAATTGCACCTGCAGCAACTATAACCCCTCTAGTTACTCCTCCTAATGAGATAGCAGCATTTAATTCTATCTCTCCTAAAGGAGGCAAAAGAATATCAACTATATTTCCTTGTATCTTTGATATTAATAAAGATGAAGAAGTATGAGCGAAGGCCTGTTGAAGAACAGACATCATTATTAAACCTGGAGCTAAAAACTCAATGAATGGTGCACCATTTACATCTGGTCTCAAATCACCCAATGCAATAGTGAATATTGCCATAAAAAGAAGTGAAGTCGCTATTGGAGCTGCAATCGTTTGAAAAAAGATTTTAATAAACCTATAAACTTCTTTTTTGTATAAGGTCCATAACCCATACCAGTTTATACTGCCGGGAACTCTTGGCTCCCTCCAATGATAATTTTCATTTTCATCCATTTTTCAACTTAATCTTTATAATAATAGAATATAAACATCTATATTAGCTGTATTTCCAAAAAAACAACAATTTTTAACGAAAATATAAATCTATATCTTGTGCCAAAGTTATTTTTAGCATACCATATATACTTAAAAAAAGGGTGAAAAATGGCTTGGACGGATGATAGAGTAGAAATTCTTAAAAAATTATGGGCAGAAGGTTTAAGTGCTAGTCAAATTGCTAGAGAACTTGGTGATGTTACTAGAAATGCCGTTATTGGTAAGGTTCATAGGTTAGGTTTAGCTGGTAGAGCTAGTCCTACAAAACCAAAAAGTAGGTTAAGGCATAGAGAACATATTGATTATGGAGAGTCTTCATACCCTGGAAGCTCAAGATCAAGAATTAATGACAACGTTAAACCACTTGTTATGCCTGAGCCAGCAGTAACATCTGATGGTGAACCAATTAATATCTTATCCTTAAATGAAAAAGTATGTAAATGGCCTATTGGCGAACCTGGAGATGATGATTTCAGATTCTGCGGTAACCGCAAAGAAAATGGCTCTCCTTATTGCGCTGAACATACAAGAGTAGCTTATCAGCCCCTTGAAAAGAAAAAGAAGAAGAACAAACTTTTAAATAAGAGAATGCCCGCGTCCAAAATTAATAATTTTTAAATAGAAATATATATTAAATTATAAATTAAAAAGTTGTTTCATTCTCAACTTCTGTTTTTTCTAAACCTTCTAAATCTTCTCCGGTAACAACAAAATAAGTTTCCTCAGCCACATTAGTTGCTTGATCACCAACCCTTTCAAGATATCGAGCAATAAATAATAATGGAACTAAGGCATCTGTTGCATCAGGGTTTGTTTTAATGGAGTTAAGTATATCCATCAATATTTCAGAATATAATGAGTCGATTTCGCTGTCAGATTTCCAAACTTTAACTGAATTGTCACACTCTTTTTTAGAATAATCCTCCATAACAATCCCTAAGTTAGAATGGACCATTGAACACATATTTACTAAGAGGCTTATTGTTTCAGGTGATTGTGCTTCATTAAGATCGCCTTTTAATACGCGATTAGATATTCCTTTGCACATATCACCACATCTCTCTAAATATAATGAAATTTTAACTGCCGAAAATACTATCCTGAGGTCAATAGCCATAGGTTGTCTCGAAGCAAGTATATTAAAGACCTTGTTTTCAACTGATTGGCCAAGATCATTAATTATAAGATCATTTTTTATAATTTTTTTTGCTAATTCATGATCGTTATTCTTCAATAAAGTTTCAATATTATTTAAGGCTCCGAGAACTTCATCACCCATGTTTATCACACCATCTGATATCTCTTTTAAATCATCATCATAAGAACTTACAATATGTTCAGTCATATTTTATCCTAACCATAACGCCCAGTTACATAGGCTTCTGTTTGTTCATTTTCAGGTGATCTAAAAATATTTTCAGTATCACCTACCTCAATTAAATTTCCCAAATGAAAAAAAGCGGTTCTCTGGGAAACTCTTGCAGCTTGCTGCATAGAATGAGTAACAATTACTATTGTATAATTTGTTTTTAATTCATCAATTAATTCTTCTATCTTAGCTGTTGCAATTGGATCAAGTGCCGAGCAAGGTTCATCCATTAAAATAATCTCAGGATCTACAGCTATTGCCCTAGCAATACATAATCTTTGTTGCTGACCTCCTGATAAACTTGTTCCAGGTTCGTTAAGACGATCTTTTATTTCATCCCATAAACCAGCCCTAACAAGACTTGCCTCTACTTTATGATGCATCTCATCTTTATCAGTAATTTTCCCGTGCAGTCTTGGTCCATAAGCTACATTGTCAAAAACAGATTTTGGAAATGGATTTGGTTTTTGAAAAACCATTCCTATACGAGACCTTAATTCCACTACATCTATATGTGGATTATAAATATCTTCACCGTTGATTTTTATATTTCCAGAAATTGAGCATGAATCGATTACATCATTCATTCTATTAAGACATCTTAAAAAAGTAGATTTTCCACATCCAGATGGTCCGATTAAAGATGTGACCTCTTTCTCATTGATTCCTAAACTAACATTATATAATGCCTGCTTATCTCCGTAAAAAACATCAACATTTTTACAATCTATTAAAAGGTTATTATCCGAAGAATAATTTCCATTTGGCTTAATATCATTTTCTGTGCCATCTACCATTTTAATTGATACTTTTTCCTTAAAATTACTGCAGCTAAATTTATTATTATTAATAAGAATATCAAAACTAAGGTCGCTGCGCTAGTTTTTGCTACAAAAGCTCTCTCTGGACTATCCGCCCAAAGATATACTTGAACGGGCAAAGCCGTTGCAGGATCAGTAAATGACCCCGGTATATCTACAACAAATGCTACCATTCCTATTAAAAGTAAGGGAGCAGATTCACCGAAAGCTCTTGCTAAACCTATTATTGTACCTGTTAAAATTCCTGGTAAAGCAGCTGGAAGCAGATGCTGAAATACAACCTGCATCTCTGAAGCTCCCACTGCAAGCGCAGCCTCCCTAATTGATGGGGGTACAGATTGAAGAGATGCGCGTGTAGCTATTATTATGACTGGTAAAGTCATAAGAGACAACACACAACCTCCAACTAAAGGAGCTGATCGAGGCATACCAAAAAAATTGATAAATAAGGCAAGCCCTAATAGGCCAAAAACAATTGAAGGAACTGCAGCGAGATTGTTAATATTTACCTCTATAAAATCAGTAAGTTTATTTTTTGGAGCAAAGCTCTCTAAATAAATTGCAGAAAGGACGCCAATAGGAAAACTAATTATCAAAGTTATTAAAATAGTTAATAAAGATCCAATAACAGCTCCCAGGACCCCTGCAATTTCAGGTTCTCTACTATCGCCATTTGTAAATAAGTTTGTTGAAAATCTTTTTTCAACTAGGCCCAATTCTTTGAATCCATTAAGCCAAGTTATTTCTCTATCATTCAATCTTCTCTCACTCTCTGGCAAACTATTATCAATTCCAAACTTATAAAATAAATCAGCATCATCAGAGAAAAGGATAAACTTACTAAAATCTTTTCCAATTAAGGAAGGATCATTCTCAATTGTATCTCTTAGTTCATATGCAGCACCAGATGAAAATAATCTTAAAAACTCTTTTCTGCATTTCCTGTCATCACAACCAGAATCTAATAAGGAAATGTTATCTCTAACTAAACGACGATAATTTATATTATCTTGAGAAATATTTTCATTAGATAAATTAATGTTTAGATTTAAACCGTAATTTGTGAATGCTGGAATAGATCGATAAGTCATAGAGGAAATAATGACTACTAACATTATCAAAGCTATCGCTAAAGATGCTTGACCATAAAATCTAAATCTTTTTTCAGCTGATTGTCTTTTTAACATCATACTATTAATATTTTTACTCATATCTTTCTCTATATTTTCTAACTGTAACCATAGCTAAGATATTCAATGCCAAAGTTATAAAAAATAAAACTAAGCCTAGAGCAAAAGCAGCAAGGGTCTTAGGGCTATCGAACTCTTGATCTCCAACTAATAAAGTAACAATTTGAACTGTAACAGTAGTCACAGCAGAAAGAGGATTTGCAGTTAAATTTGCTGCCAATCCAGCCGCCATAACTACAATCATTGTTTCCCCTATAGCTCTGGATATTGCGAGCAATATTGCTCCAACAATTCCTGGTAAAGCAGCAGGAAATATTACTTTTCTTATAGTTTCAGACTTAGTAGCACCTAAGGCTAAAGAGCCGTCTCTCAAACTTTCAGGCACTGCGGTCATAACATCATCTGATAATGACGATACATAAGGGATAATCATGATACCCATAACCAAACCAGCAGCTAATGCAGATTCTGTTGAAACTGTAAGGCCCAGACTTTCTCCTGTAGACCTAATAAAAGGACCAACCGATAATGCAGCAAAAAAACCATATACCACAGTCGGAATTCCAGCCAATATTTCAAGAATTGGCTTAAAATAATTTCTTACTTTAGGCCTAGCATATTGAGATAAGTAAATAGCTGAGTATAAACCTAAAGGAACAGCTATTAACATAGATATGGCAGTTATTAAAAGAGTTCCCGTAAATATTGGGATGGCTCCAAAACTTCCAGATGACCCTACTTGACCCTCTCTAATAGCTGTTTGTGGAGACCAATGAATTCCAAATAGAAATTCACTAAAACTAACTTGCGAAAAAAATCTAACTGTTTCAAAAATTAAAGATAAAATAATTCCAAAAGTAGTTAAAACAGCAACTATGGAAAAAACAAAGAAAATAAACTTTAATATTTTTTCTACATTTCTTCTGGCATCAAATCTAACATTAAGCTTTTTACCGGCAAGATACGCCAAGAAAGTAGTTATACAGATCGTTAAGGTTAAAAATCCAGCTCTGTAAAAGAAATAATAATTATATAATGAATTTGCTGAATCGGTCGATAAAATTTCCAAAGATAGGATCGATTGCAAATTATGAATGTTATTTCTAAGAATACTTACTGAGAAATCTACTTCCTCCTGCCCTAACAAAATTAATGAATTTGGTAGGTGATTCTGAATAATCACTCCCTTAATAAAGCCATCAATAGAAATGAATACAATAAGAAATATGATACAAGGCAATAAACTAGATAAAATTACAAATAGACCATGATAGTTTGGCATTGATCTTAGGGGCTTGCCCTGAATAAGAAGAGATTGTGCGCGATTCCTAAAAAATAGAAATGATAGTAATCCAATTAAAGTAATTACAGTTAAACTTATGATTATATCTATATTAATATCTAACCTCTTAATTCAAAGAGAATTAAAGTTCAAGCTCAACTAGGTTTATAATATTTATTTTTACCTCTTCATACTCATTTTCAGACAAAGGAATTAAACCCTTGTCTGCAAGATATCCATCAAACCCCATAGCGCCCTCACTTGTAAATTCTTTCGCAAAATTTAATAATGAAGGTTTAATCCTTATATGATTCTTTTTAATATAAAAGTATAGAGATCTAGAAATTACATAATCTCCAGAAAGTATTTTTTCGAATTCTGGTTCAACTCCATTAACATTGGAACCTTGCAATTTATCAGAGTTCTGCTCAAGAAAACTATACCCAAATATTCCAATAGCATTTGGATTAGCTTCAAGCTTTTGAACAATTAAATTATCATTTTCTCCAGCTTCAATATATGAGCCGTCCTCTCTTATAGTTCTTGCAATTCTTTTAAACTCAGCTTTGCCTTCTTTAGAGCTACTCCTTAGGTCTTTTAAAGCAGTAAAGGATTTTGCTCCACTATCCATTGCTAGTTCAACAAAAGCATCTCTTGTGCCTGAAGTCGGTGGTGGCCCAAGAACCTCTATTTTTATATTTGGTAACTCTGCATTAACATCTTTCCAAGTCTTATTTGGATTATCTATTAAAGTTAAATCATTATCATTAACTGGTATTTCTTTTGCTAAGGCAAGATAAATATCTCGGGTTGTCAAATTATACAAACTACCTTTTTTTGAATTAGCTAGGACAATTCCATCATAACCAACTTTAACTTCTATAATCCTAATCCCATTTTCAGAACATGTATTGTATTCATTCTGCTTTATCCTTCTTGAAGCATTAGTTATATCGGGATATTCAAAACCAATGCCTGAGCAAAAAAGCTTCATACCGCCTCCAGATCCAGTTGATTCAACTATAGGCGTTTTAAATTTGGTTGATCTACCAAATTCTTCAGCGACAGCTGTTGAAAAAGGAAAAACAGTTGAAGAACCTACGATGCGTATCTGATCCTCAGCATAAGAAATTGATGACAAAGTTATTAAAGATATTGTCGAAACTATAAATGTAATTTTTTTTAGTAATTTTTTCATATCAAATCCTTAAATTGAAATAATTAATTTAAAATAAACCAATATCGAACTTGTACTGGATACCGAACATAATTTCTTCCGAACTTTTTCCAATATCATCGAAGTTTTTTTCTACATAATTGACATAAAGTTTTAGAGGTTTTGCGACTTTATAGTCAAAACCAAAACCAATAAGTTCACCACCAGATTTAATCATATCTGACTCTCCATACATAAGTTTAAGAGATAGTTTTTCTATTAATTTTGATTTCAACGAAATGATATAACCATCATCATCAAATTTACCAGTTGTATCCTCAGACTCTTGCCATATAACTCCGAGTGTAGATGGCTTACCTAGTGGAATTGATGCTGAAAATCTAGTTGTATCAAAAAAATACCCTTTTTGAGGCACCTCTGAATCAAAAGCTAAAGAGAATTTTGCTTTATTACCCACAAAATTACCGGACCAATTAATCGATAATGAGTAAGCTTCATCTTCTTCATCTTCCATAATTGCCATCAAATTAACTTCAAAACCTCGTAAAGAAGGTGATGACCATTGCACAATCTTTCTGCTTCTGTTTTCACCCCACAATATATTTTTAATATCGCCCGCAGTATCATTAAATAAATCAATCTTACCCTGGGCTATCTTTACAGGTGTGTCGTGCATTCCTACAATAAATTTTCCAAAAGCTCCCTTTAATCCTACAAAACTATTTCTTTGTTTAAAGGTAGGATCTCCATCAATTGGATCCGTTTGCCATTCATATTGGTAAATGGCAGTTAAACCATTATCAAAAATTTGCGATCCCTTAATCCCTATTCGTGATGCATGAGATTTTACATCTGAGGTTGACCCTTTATTAGCTTTATCTATGTTAGAAATTGCTATATCAAACCGCCCATATATTGATGGATTAGCCTGAACTGATGAAAAAATTAATAAAGAAAGAAAGAAAAATATTGAAATAAGTTTTAGTTTATAATTAAGCATTCCAGCCTCCAAAAAACTAATATTAAAATTTTTCTAATATCTGCTGCAGCCATAACAAAATTCGAAATAAAAACAAACAATTTTTTTAGTTATTTTTGTTTTTTTGTATAAAGTTAATTTATGGATTCTCATTTGTTATTATGGAGGCATGCGGAAGCGAGTTTAGGTATAGAAGATATTAATCGTGATTTAACTGACAAAGGAAAATTAGATGGAAAAAAAATAGCTGAATTATTGGCAAAAAATTATACTAACATGAGTTTATTTTGCTCAAATGCTATCAGAACAATAAATACATCTAATTATTTGGTTAACATATTACCTAAAATTAAAACTTACTATTTTGATAAGTTATACTTGGCTACTTCTGATGAAATGATAAATATCATCTATCAAAATTCAATTAATAAAAAAAATATACTATGTGTTGGTCATAACCCAGGGATTCATCAATTAGCTTTATCATTAGTCAAAAAAAGCTCTATCGATCCTAAATTTGAAAAGATAAATCACAAATATCCCACAGCAGCTCTTGCTGTTATAAAAATTAAAGATGGTAATTGGGAAAACTTATATAACAACCAAAATGAATTAATAGATTTTATTACACCTAAAGACTTAAAATACTAATCACAATAGCGGTAAACCCCATTATACTCATTAAAAGAAATGTACCTTGAGCGCCTATTAAACGAGGATAATTAGCTCCAGGACTTCTGCTCATTCCCCATGCGTGTAATACCCTAAAGATAACAAGTAGACCTCCCATTGTATGAACAATATGCGGATGAACACCTGATATCTCTATAAGAAAAAGAAGGAATAAAGAAAGTGGTACATTTTCAACAAAATTAGATTGAACCCTTTGAACTGTATTATCTCTCCATTCTGGTTCTTTATCGCCCCTTAAACGAACATAAAGGACCTGGTTTGCTAATAGAACGGATAGTAAGATTAATATTCCAGCATATAATAAAGTGATCGATGCCATTATAGCGCTCCAAAAATAACAAATATAAAACCAATGACTGACAAGCTAATACCTATCCATGCATATTGATCGAACCAAAAAAGCATGAAGGCTTTTTGTGAGCCCTTTTCTGCAGTTGCAGTTTCACCAGACTTGAGCTGTCTTGGTAATCCTGAAACCCAAAAAATCTGAAGTCCTAACCATAAAAAACCAAGACCTATTGGAATAAACCAAAAATTATCATCCATATTTAGACTCCTTTACTCATTTTCATCATGAACCTACTTTCAAAGATATCAAAGGTAAATCAAGAAAAGAAACAAATCCTGGCTCAGCATCACAGACATAAGGTATCGCATTTACCCCATGCATAGCTGTTGAAATAAGAGGATCATCATTCCAGTCATGACTGAATGAGACTTTCATTTGTGGTACACCCTCAACTTCCACAGTAACACCTACAGGATCATTCCATTCAGGTGCTGAGTCTTCGCTCGCTCTATAAATTGCTTCTTGAATAATTGTAACATCATTAGAGCAATTTCCTGTCCATTTACGCCTTTGTGCAGCAATTGTTCCTTTCGGAATCTTTCCTGCAGCAATTTCAAAATCCTTATCGGCAGTAACCAGTTTTAAATCTTCCTCAACATCTATAACTTCCACACCTATTCCTTCAGCAATAAGGTAAATGGCTTCTTTAAATAAACCAGATAACCACGCCTCATAGCGTTCAGCTTCAACTTCATATTCTTCCATAGTCTTACCCATAAGCATCCCATCAATAACGATCTCTTTTGAAGGATAATAAGAAAATTCTGAACTCTCACTTACAATTATTTTTTTAATTTCCTGAGACATCCCAGTCATTGTAAGGGGGACCAACTCAGCAAGCCAGCCAGGGTTATATCCTGTTCCATGCAAGCTTACTCCACCCTCTTTACATGCTTCTTCAATTTCATTTAAATAATCTTCTCCAAATGCCTTAGGAAAAAGAAAACCAACTGTAGTAACTACATTAACTCCACTTTTTAAAATTTTAATAATATTGTTTTTATCAAGATCTGGATCCTCATTAACTCTAAATGAGGCCAGAGGAGTGTAATTAATACAATCGATATCTAAATCTGCATTTAAAAATTCATCTATATTATTTGTAGCTTTTACCCCTAATTCTTCAATGCCAATAATGGCTCCAGCATCCATTCCGATTTTGTTTTCATCAGAAACTATTAAACCTGAAAGATTTAAATCTTTTCTATTATTAATACCAATGATTGAAGCTTTACCAACATTGCCACTTGACCATTGAACAACATTATATGTTTCTTTTTTCAAAATTCACTCCCTATACTAATTTTACTTTAGTTCGACAGAACTATTATGTCATGAAATTTGAGACAAAATAAAATAATTATTAGTTAAAAAATATTGAAAATTTTAGAGGAAAACGTCGTCTTTAACGCCAAAGAGAACACTTCGCATCCAAGCATTTGCTGGATCATCAGTAGATCTTTTATTCCATATCATTTTCACTGAAAATTCATCTGATTTAAATGGTAGGGAAACTACATCAAATTCATCTTTGTTATTTACTAGAGCGCTAACATTACTTGATAATGATATAATACAGTCTGTCTCACGAACTATTTCAATAGCAGCTTGATAATAATTCACTGATACCATTTTATTTCGTTTTCTTCCCATTTTCGCTAATGTCATATCTACAGGGCTATTACTGATGCCATCTATACTAATGAATACATGGTCTGCAGATAAAAAGTTTTCAAAACTTATCTTATTATTTTTAATTAATGGATGTCCTTTCCTTGCAACACATCGATAAGTATCTCGATAAACTTCAAAACTATCAAAATATTCATCAAATCTTTGTCCAACAGGTGATTCCATTTCCTGGACCATATGCGGATCGGCAGCGAGTATAAAATCAATATCATGATTTTTTAATCTTTCTAAAACGCCATTTTGCAAGGCAATATTTGTTATTTTTATTTTTGGTGCTTCTTCTTGAAGTGTTTGAACTACCTTTGCGGCAACTTTAGATGCAGCAACATCAGGCGTACAAAAAACAAATCTTTTTTCAGACTCGGCAGGATTAAAACCTTCACGTGTCAATGTTCCATCAATTAATTCCAGTGCCTTTTTTATAGGACCAACAAATTCTAGGGCTGCAGGTGTTGGTTGCATTCTATCGCCTGATCGAAAGAAAAGATCATCCTTCATTGTATAGCGCAATCTATTAAGTGCGTTACTTACTGCAGATTGGGATAAATTAAGTTTCTCAGAAGCTTTTGTTATTGAGCCCTCATCAAAGATTGAATCAAAGACAACAAGCAGATTTAAATCAAGATTATTAAAATTCATTTTATAAATACTCTACATTTTTATAATTCATTTGATAAATATATATGAGATCACTATATATAAGTCAACATTAATTCACTGACATAGTTTTTAAGGAGAAAAAATGTCAATACTAAAAAACATACTAATAGTGTTCTTATTCGCTTCAGTGCTTATAGCAATACAACCTGTTTTTATATAGTTACGACAATCAGTCAATATTGATTTAACTGATTTAAAAAATTTAGCTGAAAAGCAAACGGTATTGGGTAATCTTACCATCCTTCCCCCTCCCAACCCTTCAAGGTGGGATTACCCAAAAAAATTTAGGAAAGAAAAATGAATTTAAATAAAGACATAATTGATTTCAAAGAGCCAGAACTTAGAAAAAAAGTTGATAGAATCCAATACGAGAGAGAAATGACTTCAATAGCTATATTTTTATTTTTAAAAAAGATTTCAAAATTCTTCGGTATCTCTCAATCACAATTCAAACAATAATTTAAAACAATAACATTTTGTTCTATATTTTCTCTGTGATGAGAGAAAGTAGAATATTAGTTGATGGATTAACTTTTCCTGAAGGCCCTAGGTGGTACAAGGATAAATTATATTTTTCAGATTTTTTTACTCATCAAGTTTACGCTACAGATCCCATAGGGAACTGCGATAGTATACTTAAAGTGCCTAACCAGCCATCTGGTTTAGGTTGGTTACCTGATGGAACTCTTCTTGTTGTTTCTATGATTGATCAAAAAGTTTTAGCATATAAAAATAATGTATTAACAGAATATGCTGACTGTTCTGAATATGCCAATTTTCATTGTAATGACATGATAGTGAGTGCAAATGGTAATGCATATATTGGAAATTTTGGTTTTAACAGACGTAAAAATGAAAACATCAAATCAACAAATCTCATTCTTGTTAGACCTTATGAAAAACCTGTTATAGCTGCAGAGGATCTCTATTTTCCTAACGGAACTATCATAACAGAAGATGGCAAAACTCTGATAATTGGTGAAACCTACGCATCAAGATTAACTGCCTTTGATATTAATGATGATGGATCATTATCAAATAGAAGAGTATGGGCTGATTTAACAAGTATAAAAAAGGATTACAACCCAGTTCCTGATGGCATTTGTCTTGATGCAGAAAACACTATTTGGATGGCTTCTCCAAGTACAAATGAGGTTATTAGAATAAAAGAAGGCGGTAAGATAGTTGATAAAATCGCTGTTCAAACAAATGCCTATGCTTGTGTTTTGGGTGGAAAAGATAGAAAAACATTATTTGTTTGCACATCAGGAGGATCAGATATGCAATCTTGCATAGAAAAGAAGGAAGGTAGAATAGAATCTTTTCAAGTTGATATACCAGGAATTGGTATTCCATAAAAAAACCCCAGCTAAACTGGGGTTTTTCTTTTTTTATTTAGTTAAATTTACCATTTAACTCCAGCCTCAATACCATAAGACATTGGTGGGCCATATAATGTGAAATTCCAAAGACCGGCAACATTATTCGATCCGTCTCTGTACATTTCATCATTTAAATTCTGTCCCCACAATTTAACATAGTATTGATCTGCAGCATCTCTCCAAGTCACATTAGCGCTTATAATAGTTCTTTCTTCAAGCTGACTGTAAATCGGATTAGTAGGCTGAGTTTCAGCCTCATCTTGGAAATAGGTATTAAGGTTATATGTAACCGAACCCATATCACCTAACTCTTGATCATATGTAAAAGATAAATACCAACTTAATTCTGGTGAGAAAGGTAATCCAAAGCCACTAAAATCAGTTGGATTATCAATGCCATCATTTGGTGTTTCATCCCAAACAAAGATATCATATTTATGATCCATTACGGCCACATTACCATCAATACGAAGATTATCTGTAGCAAGATAGTTAAACTCTAGCTCAAAACCTTCATTTGTAGATTTACCAGCATTTACTTTTACAGTTTCCTGATAAGGTGGGATTGGCAATGGAAGAACTTGGTTTCTTTGTAGATCTTCAAATTCTGTATTAAAGATAGCTACATTTAATCTTAGACGGCCATCCATGAAGTCACCTTTCATACCAAGTTCGATATTTGTATTGGTTTCTGGATCATATGGATAAGCACAAGAATATGTTGTTGAACAAGTTTCAGTATAACCACCTGCCATAAATCCTGTTGCCAGTGATGCATAGAACATAACATCTTCATTCATTGTATAATCAACAACAAATCTGTATGTTGTTTCGCTCCAATCGTCTTTGTTGTCGACACAAATTGTTCTTAAATCGCATGACAACCAATCGGTATTAAATAGAGGCACATCATTATCACGAGTGAAACCACCTGTACTAATATTATTGTTAGGTCTGCCTAATGAATTATTACCAAGAGTTCCTGTTTCACGGACAAATTGTTTTTCATCCTCTGTTTCACGAATACCAGCAGAAATTCTCCAAGCCTCATTTATCTCATAAGTAAAATCAAAGTAATAAGCCTTACTTGTTCTATTTTGGTGAGTAGCAGTAGAAGAATAATCTGTATGAATCCATCCTGGTACACCAAGGAACCATTGAAGACCAACAGCAGCATAAGCAGCAAAGTTAAGATTATCTTCGGCATAACTTAAACCAGCTGTAAAATTAAATGGTCCATCATATTCACTTGATAAGCGGAATTCTTGTTGCATCTGATCTCTTTCGGTATTTCTAGAAGCATCATATAAACTTGCAAAGGCCTCACCAGTATAGGTACTAGCATTTCTCTCTTCATGATTTCTATAACCCGTTATTGATTTTAAAGTATAGTTGTCACCAATTGCGAAAGTTTGGTTAAAGTAGACACCTTTACTATCCATTCTGTGACCCTTACAAATAGCTATTACAGAGTTACAATGAAAGCTTTCTCCAGTAGCATATGGATTACTCCACTTTTCTCCACCCCAATTAGGTGAAGGTGTATGGATCCCAGGAAAACCTAATAAACAAAAAAGTTGACCTCCCGGACAATCAGTTTCATTAACTGTCGGAGGTGCACCAGAATCATCTTTACTGATTTCAAAAATAAGATGACCAGAATAATTTGCATTTGGTTCAAATAGCAATTTAACTTTAGCAGCTAAAACATCTTTACCGCCAAGATCTCCACCATCACCAACATTTGATAGACTTGTTCCATCATCAGGCCAAGCTGCGGCTGGATTAAGAACAATTGGTCCAGGAAAATCACCAGCAGGTTTAGAGTTAGTATAAAAGCCTTGGCTCTTATCCCAAATAGCTGCAATTCTCATTGCAACCTTTCCTTCAACAATTGGTGCATTTAGGGCAAGTTTAAACTTATTTATACTTCCCTCATTCCAATCATATTGACCTGCCATTGCGCTAAATTCACCTGACCATTCATCAAGTACAGGTTTTTTTGTAGTTACAGAAATAACACCACCAGTAGCATTCTTTCCAAAAAGAGTTCCTTGTGGACCTCTATAAACCTCGATCTGTTCAATATCAAACATTTCGATAAACTGAGATTGCACATGATTTAACCCAAAGTCATCGACTAAAAAAGCAACAGATGGATCTTCTGTAACTAGAATAGAAATACTTCCTGTACCTCTAATTCCACCTGCAACTGCATTAAAAGCAGGTTGCAAAGTTAAAGTTACATTAGGCACCAAGCTGGCAATTGCTCTCGGATCATTTGCATTTTGATTAGCAAAAGCCTGTTCAGTAATTGCAGAAACAGCTATCGCTGCATCTTGCTGACCAATATCACGCTTAGTTCCTGTGACAATAATTTCCTCAATCTCTAACCTACTACTTGGCCCTTCTTGGGCGAAAGATGTATTAATTAAAAATAGCGAGAAAAAAATTGCTATCGATAAGCTTATTCTAGTAATCATTTTCATTTTATTCCCCTTAATTACAAAATCTAATAATTGAATTTAGCTCTAACACCAATAGATCTAGGAGCTCCATATCTAGCAAAGTTCCACAATGTAGCAACTGGGTTAGCAGATATTCTAAACACTTCATCCGTAAGATTTTTACCCCAAAGAGTTAAAGCAATATTTTCATTAACCTCCCAAGTAACAAATCCGTTAACAAGCGTTCTTTCTTCAGCTTGTGTATTACGCTTCTGCATAATAACTGGATTATCAGCTGTTCCACCGGCAGCATTTGCTGGTAGAGGGCTTAGTTCAAATTCATCACGATGATGGAAACCTAAATTATATATAAGTGAACCACCTGAAGCTAAATCTTGGAAGTATGTTACAGATAAACCAGCTGTTAATTCTGGAGAAAATGGAACATTAAGACTTGAAAGATCAGGATTAATAGTAACACCAGAAGGCGCACCAGCAGTTAATGTACCAGCGTCAAGACCAGGAGAATATTCATCATATTCATGATCTAATATGCCCAAGAAACCGTCAAAACGAAGATTATCTGTTGGAACATAAGTGGCTTCAATTTCAAAACCTGTTGCTGTTGATTCACCTTCATTAACAGCAGCAGTTTCTTGGAATTGTGTATCACCAACTAAACGTACTTTCACAGAGTCTCTTTGAAGGCTTTCATATTCTGTTTGGAAAACAGCAGCATTTAATCGTAATCTGCCTTCCATTAAATCAGCTTTAACACCAAGTTCAATATTAGTATTTTCCTCATCATTATAAGGCTGACAAGTAAATGTTGATCCACATGTTTCTGTGAAACCACCTGCAACATAGCCTGTTGCAATACTTCCGTATATTAATGTGTTTTCGTTCATTGCATAATCAAGAACAACTCTCCAAGTATCAGCTTCAAAGTCTTTGCTATCGTCAATAGCAACACCAAAATCTTCTTTGTTAAGAGGATTTGTCCAAGGCCCTAAATACTGATCAGGTGTAAATATGAGGGCAAAGCTAGCTCCATCAGGTGCATATTGACGTCTATAGAAGTCTTTTTCATCTTCTGTATGTCTAGCACCAACCGTTAATTTCAATTGATCACTAATGTCATAACTAGCATCAATATAAACAGCTTTACTTGTTCTATCCTGTCCAGATGCCTGAATTTCAGCAACATTTGCAAATTGTAATGCTCCTGAAGTACCGGCAGGTGAAATTAAGTCAACAAAACCTAAATTACCATAAACTAGGAACTCAACATCATCTGTATAATAAGCAGCACCTGCAACAAAATTAAAAGGCCCATCAAAATCAGAAGTTACTCTGAATTCTTGTTGGAACTGCTCTCTTCTTGTATTTCTTGCAGCGTCATAAAGTGATGTAAAAGACTCACCAGTATATGTACTGTTTAATATTTCATCTTGATCTCTTTGACCAGTAATTGATTTAAGCGTGAAGTTTTCAAAATTAAATGTTTGAGTTAAGTAGATACCTTCAACTTCAATCTCATGTCCTCTTGCAACACAAGTAAATGTATTGCATGTCTGAGATTCACCAGTAATAAATGGATTACCTGGATAAGGGCCATCCCTATAACCTGGGAAACCTAGGATAGGGAATAAATAAGCTTCAGCTCCACCACCAGGGGTATCATTTGCCGTGGCAGGGGCATCGCCTTGATCATCAAGATATTCATAAGTTATGTCTGCTCTATAAAAATCATTAGGCTGATATAAAACTTTGAATTTAGCTGCAAGAACATCCTTACCGCCAATTTTACCGCCATTACCTACTGATGTGTAGGTACCATCAGCATTTTTAGTAGTGCCTTTATCATTGATTTGTCCACCTTCTGAATATAAAGCAGTTGATCCTGGACCACCAATTGAAATAATATTTCCTGAAGGCTTACTGTTTGTCCAATAACCCTCTTCTTCATCTTGAATAACAGAGATACGAACAGCTAATTTGTCTCCAATAGGAAAGTTAACTGCTGCATTTATTTTTTCAATTGATGCATCATTTGAGGCATACTGACCATATGTCGCCTCAACATCAAAAAAAGTTTCGCCAAGTACTGGCTTTTTTGTTGTGAAAGCAATAGCACCACCAGTTGTATTTTTACCAAAAAGAGTTCCTTGAGGACCACGATAAATTTCAACCTGCTCCATATCAAACATTTCGATCGCTTGAGCTTGAACATGGTTAAATGCAAAATCATCAACAACAATACCAACTGATGGGTCTTTTGTGACAAGGATAGAAATAAATCCTGTACCACGCATACCGCCCGCAATAGCGTTAAATCCATTTTGAGGTGTCAATGTAACATTTGGTGCAAGCTGACCTAATGCAAAAACATCATTTCTAAATGTATTTTCGAGTTGCTGTTCTGTAATTGTCGATACAGCTATTGGAACATCCTGTTGAGAGATATCTCTTTTTGTTCCTGTAACAATAATTTCTTCAATACCAAGACGACCATCAGAAACAGATGTATCTTGAGCAAATGAATTAAAGCTAAATCCTAAGGTTAATATAAATGAAATGATTGCTAAAAATCTAATTGAAAGCATAATGTAATCCTCCCCACAAAGTGATTGATTGCTTCAAGTAATAAACTCAATTTAATGTATGTGATTCTCATATATTATAGTGCTAATTTCAACTTTTATTTTGTAAATTTATGCAATTACAATATGTAGACAAAGCATTTCTCTAACAACAATATGTAGGGGCTAAATATAAAAGAATATGCGTTAAAAAGCCCTAAAAATGGGATTTACTAGTTAACTTTTTAAACATATTATCTATGAGTAAATTTTAATAGGATTTGAAATGATTATAGTTCTTTCTCCGGCAAAAACCTTAGATTACTCACCATCAGAAAATATTAGTGAATTCTCTTCACCAGTATTTCTTGCTAAATCAAAAAATTTAATAAATGAGTTGAAAAAAAAGAATTCTAAGGAAATTTCGAACTTAATGAAGTTAAGTGAAAAACTTACATCTTTAAATCTTGATAGATACAAAAACTGGAAAGCACAAAAAAAACCGTCAAATAATGCTAAACAATCAATTTATGTTTTCAAAGGTGATGTTTATCAAGGGCTTGATGCTGAAACCCTTAATGCTAAGCAAATTAAATTTGCTCAAAAGCATTTAAGAATCCTATCAGGATTATATGGAATATTAAGACCTATGGATGTTATTAAGCCTTACAGACTAGAAATGGGGACAAAGCTAGAAACGAGTAAAGGTAAAAACTTATATGAATTTTGGGGTAACTCAATTCAAGAAAATGTATTGAATGATTTGGAGTCTCAAAAATCTGATCTTTTAATCAATTTAGCTTCTAAAGAATATTTTAGCGTTCTGGGCAAAATGCCAGACTATGTAAATGTTGTCTCGCCTGTATTTAAAGATTGTAAAAATGGGAAATACAAAATTATTAGTTTTTATGCGAAAAAAGCCAGAGGCCTTATGGCTAGGTGGATTATTGAAAACAACGTAAAAGATTTTGAGGAGCTCTCTGGTTTCAACTCAGATGGCTATTATTACTCTAAAGCTGAATCAACGGCTACAGAGCCAGTATTTTTAAGAGATTAAATTAACCCTTCTTTTTCCCAAAAAGATTTTAGCTCTTCGAGGTCATCAAACTCGCCTTCAGATTTATTCATAAATGCTGTTAGTGCAGTTTCTGTATCTTTATGACTAATTAAGCTGGCATTCCACATGGCATGATATTCCAAGGAATCTCTTACTGAATTATCTCTTGCATAGTTAATTTGTTTTTTAATTACTCTGGTAACAAGTGGAGATTTGCTCGCAATTGTTTGAGCTATTTTCTGTACCTCTTCCATCATATTATCTACAGATGAGTAAACTTCATTAACAAGACCAAGAGATTTAGCTTCTGCAGAGTCACATTTTCTTCCTGTGTATGCAAGTTCTCTTAAAACAGCTAGAGGAATTAAAGATGGTAGTCTTTGAAGTGTACCAACATCAGCTGCAATACCTATATCAACTTCTGCAATTTTAAAGAAAGCATTTTCAGAGCAATATCTCATATCACATGCCGCTGCCATATCAATGGCACCGCCAATGCATCCACCCTGAATAGCGGCTATGGTTGGCATTCTGCATTCTTCAAGTGCTGTAAAAGTATCCTGTAGTTCTAGGACTTCATGATAAAAAGCTTCTCTTTTTCTTGCTGGATCAATTTCTTTTTCAGATTTTTTTGGAGGTGCAAAGTTAGCAAAATCCATACCAGCACTAAAATGTTTACCTTGACCAGATAATATTAAAACTCTTGCATCAGACTTTTTATCAATATCTTTAATTATCTCTGGTAGCTCTTTCCAAAAGATTCTTGTCATCGAGTTTAATTGATCAGGTCTGTTCATAATAAGATGAGCAATGCCATCGTTAATCTGAACCTCAAAACAAGAATATTTACTCATTTTCAGCAAGTTCTATTGATTCATTAACAATGTTGCGCATCTTTTCTACATGCTCAAATGTCTTATGGTGAGACATCACAACTTTTCTCTCTTCACTTAACAAAACAAGCATTTTCTTTAGTTTATTAAGATTTTCTAATAGTTCACTATTCATAGGTTTTTGTAACTTAAATTTAATTATTGGCATTATAATGCTCTTAATCTATGAAATCACGGAATCTAATATATTTATGTCTTATCCTTTGCGCATTTATTGATAATATAAATGCAAAAGAAAAAGAATTAGATAATTCTCTTCAAGCTCAATCAATGCTCTCAGTCTTATATGCTCAGTCTTCGGCAGAATATGAGGCGAGTAATATACAAACATACGTGAATGCAAAGTCAGCTCTTGATAGAGCACTAAATGATCTTGGCTGGACTGCAGCAATAGAACAGAAGGAAAATTTT
>LUMP01000182.1_pt1 | contig 33929 bp, 29 predicted proteins | sample 729641 | NCBI WGS metagenome assembly LUMP01 (sample SAMN03860260, study PRJNA289734) | marine metagenome | biome: seawater column; feature: ocean; material: water; isolation source: Red Sea water column Station 12 - depth 47m | place: Saudi Arabia: Red Sea | collected 2011-10-15 | depth 47 m | reverse complement strand
AGAATAGCATATGTCCTATCAATAAAAATTCTTGACCCGCAATTTTCTGGACAAACCAAAGAGAGACTCTCCTCAAGAGAATGCGCCTCATTCGTTTCAAGTGTTGTAAAGGACTCTTTTAGCCTTTGGCTTAACCAACATACTGATATTGCTGAAAAAATTGCTGAATTAGCCATTCTTAATGCTCAATCAAGACTAAAAACTGCAAAAAAGGTTGTCAGAAAGAAAATTGTAAGTGGGCCGGCACTTCCAGGCAAGCTTTCTGATTGTACTAGCTCAGATCTAGAACAAACAGAAGTTTTTTTAGTTGAAGGTGATTCAGCTGGTGGCTCTGCAAAACAAGCTAGAGACAAAGATTATCAAGCTATTCTCCCCCTAAGGGGTAAGATTCTTAATACTTGGGAGGTTGACTCATCTCAGGTCTTAGCTTCCAATGAAATTCATGATATAAGTGTTGCTATGACTCTGATGGGCTTCATATTGCTACTTTAATTTGCGCATTATTTGTAAAGCACTTTCCTAAGTTGGTGAGCCAGGGGCATGTTTATGTTGCAATGCCTCCCCTTTATCGAATTGATGCAGGCAAACAAGTATTCTATGCATTAGATGATGCAGAAAAAGATCAGATAGAAGCCAAACTAACTAAAGAGAATAAGCGGCAAAAAATACAAGTTCAACGCTTTAAGGGGCTTGGTGAAATGAATCCAAAACAGCTTCGCGAAACTACAATGCAACCTGATACAAGAAGACTCATTCAGCTTACCCTAAATCATCCACTTCAAATTTCTGAAACTATGGATATGCTTCTATCCAAAAAAAGGGCCTCAGATCGTAAGTCTTGGCTAGAAACTAAGGGCAATTTAGCCAATGTCTAAGGCCGTAATCCTCTTATCAGGAGGATTAGACTCAACAACAGTTCTTGCTATTGCAAAAGAGCAGAACTATGATTGTTATGCTTTGAGCTTTGATTATGGACAAAAACAAAGATCAGAACTTGAATCATCAATAGCAATAGCCAAGAAATCTAATGTGATTGAGCATAGAATTATGAAAATCTCGCTGAATGATATTGGAGGCTCAGCTCTGACTGATAAAGATATTAGCGTTCCAAAATTCTCAGATAGCGATGATATTCCTATCACCTATGTTCCGGCACGAAACACCATCTTTTTATCTTTTGCACTAGCATGGGCCGAAGTTGTTGATTGTCAGACGATTTTTATAGGCGTTAATGCACTTGATTACTCTGGCTATCCTGATTGCAGACCAGAATTTATTAAGGCATTTGAGACAATGGCAAACCTTGCTACCAAGCAGTCTGTCGAGGGAGACAAGATTCAAATCAAAACCCCATTAATTAATATGACTAAGGCTGAAATAATTAAAAAAGGCCTTAGCCTGGGTGTTGACTATTCAGAAACAACTAGCTGTTATGATGCTAACTCTTTGGGAGAGGCATGTGGTGAATGTGATGCTTGCGTTTTAAGGAAAAATGGCTTCAGTAGTGCCAATGTTGAAGACCCAACCAAATATCAATAATTATTTATAAAAATTTACGATATTTGGATGTTTTTGAAGATAAAATGTAGACTTTTAAACAACTTAAGGATTTAACTCAAAATGAGTATTGAAGAAAGGGTACGAAAAGTAGTAGCTGAGCAGTTAGATGTGAGTGGTGAAATTGACAATAATGCGTCATTTATTGATGACCTAGGGGCAGACTCACTTGATACTGTCGAACTGGTAATGTCTCTTGAAGAGGAGTTCGATACTGAAATTGCTGATGAGGAAGCTGAAAATATTACAACGATTCAACAGGCAATCGACTACATTAACGCAAACACGTAATATTCTTCATTAAATCTATTAAGGCGTTTACTTTCAAAAGTAACACGCCTTTTTTTACGCATTTTTTTATTTAAACGATTAAAAATTACTTTCCAAAATTTAATAAATCCATTATGAGCAAAAGAAGAGTAGTAATTACAGGACTTGGTATTGTTTGCCCAGTAGGAAACAATGTAAATGATGCATGGAGTAATATCCTAAATGGCGTTTCTGGAATTTCATTAATTGAAAATCTAGATACTGAGGCTCAAGCGGTAAAATTTGGTGGCGCTGTAAAGAATCTTGATGTTTCAGCCTATTTAAGCCCAAAAGAGGCAAAAAAAATGGATGTTTTTATCCATTATGGTATGGCTGCTGGAATTCAAGCTTTTGAAGATAGCGGTCTAGAGGTTACAGAGGCAAATGCTGAGAGAATTGGTGTTGCAATTGGTGCTGGAATTGGAGGAATATCAACTATAGAAAAAACAGCTGATCTTTTTCGAGAAAAAGGTCCAAAACGTATCTCTCCTTTCTTTGTGCCCTCTGCAATTATTAATATGGTCTCTGGAAATATGTCCATTAAATATGGCCTAAAAGGCCCAAATTTTGCAATAGTGACTGCTTGCACTACTGGTACTCATAATATTGGAGATGCCTCAAGAATTATTGAATATGGTGATGCTGATGTGATGATTGCTGGTGGGACTGAAATGTCCTCTACCAACTGTGGTCTTGGTGGTTTTGCAGCGGCTCGTGCTCTTTCAACTAGAAATGATGACCCTCAAACCGCTTCTAGACCTTGGGATATTGATCGTGATGGATTTGTGCTTGGTGACGGTGCTGGAGTGGTTGTTCTTGAAGAATATGAGCATGCAAAAAATCGAGGTGCTCGAATTTATGGCGAACTTTCTGGATATGGAATGAGTAGTGATGCCTATCATATGACACTTCCATCGGAAGGCGGTGAAGGCGCATCAAGATGTATGAAGAATGCAATGAATAATGCAGGCATTAATCCAGATCAGCTTGATTATATCAATGCACATGGAACATCTACTCCGGCTGGAGACATTGCTGAAACAGATGCTGCTAAGCTTGCACTGGGGCCTCATTCAAAGAATATTGTCATGAGCTCAACTAAGTCAATGACTGGACATTTACTAGGTGCTGCTGGAGGTATTGAAGCTGTATTTACAACGCTTGCCATTAGGGATCAAATAGCACCTCCAACCATTAATATCTTTAATCAGGATCCTAAATGTGACTTAGATTATGCTGCTAATGAGGCGAAGGAAATGAAAATTGATCATGCAATCTCTAACTCGTTTGGTTTTGGCGGTACTAATGGTTCAATCCTTGTCTCAAAAATGACTTAGAAGATTTTATCCTTCCTCTAAAATAATCCCTGTAGAATCTGCAAGCTCTGAATCTGGAATCATATTTCTGACAATATTAAAGATTCTTTTGGCACCGTTAGTTACACTATTAAAAGCTTCTTTTTTGTTAATTATTAATTGCCAACTACTGTCAGTAGATTTAAAGTCAAATGCACCACCGATTATGGCTAGAGCAAGGATGGCCCCAAGTAAATATTTAATCATGCTTTCATTTAACCTTATGCTTAATGTGTGATTATTTTACCAACTTTATAGACTCTAGACTGAAATTCCTGATACTTTCAACAATCCATCCAATTTAGGTTTATTTCCCCTAAATTTAATGTATTGCTCCATGAAGTCTAGACTTCCACCAATCTCAAGAATTTGACTTCTAAACTCACTGGAAGATTCTGAACCGATTCCACCATTAGACTTAACAAATTCATAAGCATCAGCTGCAAGAACTTCAGCCCATTTGTAACTGAAATAGCCAGCTGCATAGCCTCCACTAAAAATATGTGAAAATGCATTAAGAAAACGATTCTCTTTTATATTTGGAATCAAAGAGGTTTTCTTTCTTACTTCGCTTAGAATGTCATAAGTATCAGCCTCTGAAATGTGCGTTTTGATGTCCCATAAGGCAAACTCACATTGTCTTAACATCTGCATTCCAGATTGAAAGTTTTTTGATTCAATGACCTTTTGAAAAAGCTCATCAGGGAGCTTTTCTCCAGTCTCCCAGTGACCTGAGATATGGTCAATAACTTCTCTTTCATAACAAAAATTTTCCATATATTGGCTTGGAAGTTCAACCCCATCCCAAGGCACTCCGCTTATCCCTGCGGCACATGGAAAAGGAACCTTTGTCAAAAGATGATGCAGCGCATGACCAAACTCATGAAAAATTGTGACAATTTCATCAAAGTCAAATAAAGCCGGCTTACCCTCAGAAGGTGAATTTAAGTTGCAAACAACAAAGGCAACAGGCAATGAATCTTTGTAAAGACCCTGATAATCTGACATCCATGCACCACCGCGTTTATTTTCTCTAGCGTAAACATCCAAGTAAATTCTTCCGATGAGTTCTTTATTATCATGAAGCTCTATGACTCTTACATCGTCATGATAAGTATTCTCATCAATCTCAGATAATTTAATCCCATAGAGATTTTGAATGGTTTGAAACAAGCCATCAAAAACACTTTTTTCAGGAAAGTATGGCTTTAAATCTGATTTCTTAAAACTAAATTTTTTCTGCTTTAATTTTTCAGAGAAATACATCAGGTCCCATGGCATTAACTCATGACCGGCAAAGTCTTCTAGCTCAATTAACTCTCTTTTAGCTTGCGGCAAAGACAACTCAATAAGGTTGTCGAGGAAATCAATAACCTCATCAGGAGAGTCCACCATTTTTGATTCAACTGAGTATTCTGCATAATTTGAAAAACCAACAAGCCTTGAAAGCTCTGATCTTAACTCTAGAATCTCATCCATTATCTGACGATTATCAAAATCCTTCGAAGTAATACCAACATCAGATGCCCTTGAAATATAAGCCTTGTATACCTCCTCTCTTAATTCTCTGTCGTCAGCATATGTCATTAAGTCAATGTAAATGGGCATTTGAAGATTTATTACATAATTTTCTCCAGACCTTACCTTGGAAAGCTCAGCTTCACCATAACCCTTTAAATCTTCAACTGAAACTTCTTTTTTCCATGAATTTGTTGACTCAAGTACGTTTTTTGAGAACTTGTTACTTAGGACGCTTAATTGCTCCTTAATTGCTTTAAAACGAGCAGATTTAGCACTATTCAGAGCAACACCAGAGAGCTCGAAGCTGCGCAGTGAATTTTTTACAATGTGCTTCTGCTGCTTTGTTAAATGAGTCTCTTTAACTCTTGTAAATGCCTCATATAGCTCTTTGTTGGCACCCAAATCGCTGTAATAGTTTGAAATTAAGGGCAATGTCTTCTCGTATTGTTCATTAAAGTCATCAGAAAACATAACAGAGTTTAGATGGGAATTTACACTCATCTCTTTTCCGATAATATGCTCAGCCTCGTCAAGAATGCCAATCACGCTCTCCCAATCACTCCCTTGACTTGCTTTGACAGAATTGGCTTGACCTAACGTAATAGCTTCACTAATACTTCTAACGATATCATCAGGCTCAAAGTTTGGAGATAGATCAAATTTCATAGGGAAAAATAGACAATAAAAATGCTCATTTTAAATAAATAGATTGCAATCTAGATGAAGTTTAGAGGTTAATTCGATGAAATTAGTCAAGCAGATTATCATTTCTATTTTGCTCTCCATCTATCTTATTGTGAACTTGGGTTACCTTTCCATATAAGTCCTTAACTCGCTCTTTGCTTCCAACAATACCAGGAGCTTCTGTAAAAGACTGAATCAATAAAAGTCGGTCGGTATTACCATTGTTATGAGTTACCCTATGAAGAGAGTATCTACCTAGAAAAAACTGCAAATCACCAGAACGTAAGTCAAGCCTCTTAACCCTGGATCGGTCTCCATCTAAAACTTTTTTTACCTCATCAAAACACTCATCATCTTTCAATCTTAAATTAGGAACATACTCAAAACACCCTCCTGATTTTGCTCCTTTTAAAAGATAAGTAATAGTAAATTCATTTGTGTCGAAATGCCAATTAAAAGTTTGTCCGGGCTTACAAACATTCACAATCATATTTGATACAGGATCTTCATAGATATAGAGTTTCTGCTTACTTAGGCACTTTGCAAGAAATGCTCTTAGCGGCTCCCAGTGGTAAAGACTATAAGAAAAAGTACCCTCAGATAAGAAATCTGCCGTAATAAAACCGTTAGATCTCTCCATAAAAACATTTTGAGGATGATCTTTTGACTCTTTAGGATTGCCTTTAGCAAGATAGACATTACAAAGCTTTGATTCTGAATAATATGCTTGATCTTTTCGTTGCTCAGCCTCATTTGCTATTGACTCAAGCCCCCAATCAGTTAAAAAGTCTGAAAGAACACTGCAACCATCCTGACTGAGTTCATTTTTAACATGGTTAACTACTTTCTTAAATTGAGGACTGTCTGGCTCATTAATTGGATACTTTGATAAATTAATTAGATTTTCTACTTTTGTCATTTACGATAACTATCTTGTCGATTTTGAATAATGACCTCATACCCCTCCTCTTCTGGCTCATCATCAATCATTTCGGGTGGAAAACCAACACCGAGAACATCTACATTAGCCCTTTCCTCAAGTCTTTTGATAATATTTGGAGAGAGCTCTCTAGGACCATATCGTTTCTCTCCATCCTTAAAAATATCAACTATCATTGGGGCAACCTCTAAACTAAGCCCTCTTCGCTCAGCCAACTCATTAAAAATACCTACATCCTTTGAAACCAGATCCATAGTAAAGCTTATATCCCTGCTTCCATTGAGAATAACCTGTGACTCTGTTTCATGAACAAAAGAGTTACCCGAAGAAGCTTTAATAGCCTCATAGGTGACATTCATATCCATACCTAGAAGTTTCATTGTCGTGAGAGCTTCAGAAATTGATACAAGATTGACAGTCGCTAAGTAATTAGTCATTACTTTTAGTGTAGAGGCAGTTCCTAAATCTCCAGTATGAAGAACTCTTCGACCCATTGTTTTTAATATTGGAAGTGCTTTTTCAAAAGCCTCCCTTTTACATCCAGCAAAGATTGAGATATTTCCTGTGTCTGCTCTGTGACAACCTCCAGAAACAGGACAGTCAATAGGTAAAGCGCCTTTTGACTCAACCAGTGAACCTATTCTCCTGATTTCAGCCTCATCAGTCGTACTCATTTCTAGCCATATTTTTCCTTGAGTAAGGCCAGCTAATATTCCATCATCTGACTCCATTACCTCTGAACAGGCTTTAGGCGAAGGAAGGCAAGTGATTACAATATCACAAGTTTCTGCCATTTCCTTTGGAGAGTTAATACTTTTTGCCCCACGATTCTCAAATTCTTTAACTAATGAATCATCTAGATCCCTAACCACAAGGTCAAAGCCATTTCTTAAAAGGCTGCCAGCAAGCTTCCCACCTGCGTTCCCTAAACCAATAAAACCTACTTTCATTGAATTCTCCCAATCAATAATTAATCATCATCTACATAATAAGGCTTTTGATTCATAGAAAGATGAAGCTTATTCCCCTTGTAAGGGGAATTTGATTCAATAACATCAAAATTTAAATCAATACCCAAACCAGGCTTAGTGGATGGAATTATATTGCCTTTATCCCACGCAATAGGTTCTTCCAATACCTCTGAGTGAAAATCTCCCCAGCTCTTAATACTTTCCATTATCAAAAAATTCGGGCTTGCTGTTGATAGTTGAATGCTTGCTGCAGCACCCACAGGCCCGTTATATAAATGCGGCGCAATCTGTGCATAAAAAACCTCTGCAAGACTAGCGATTTTTTTAGCCTCCAAAATACCTCCTACTCGACCCAGATTCATTTGAATAATTGAGGCTGAATTATTTTTTAATACTTCAAAAAACTCGTACTTTGTTGTCAGTCTCTCACCAGTTGCGATTGGAATTTTTGTTTTTTTAGAGACCTGCGCCATAGCACTAGATTGACCAGGTGGTACGGGCTCTTCAAACCAAAGAGGATCAAACTTTTCAAGTCTTTTTGCAAGTCTGATTGCAGATGATGGTACGAGCTGCCCATGCGTCCCAATAAGAATATCACATTGGTCCCCTACTGCATCTCTAATTTTTTGACAATAGTTCTCGCAATGCCTTAATCTACTTAAAGATATTTGATGACCTGAGTATGACGAATAAGGTCCAGCAGGATCGAACTTGACTGCAGTAAAACCTTGTTCCATAAAATCAATAGCTGACTGAGCGCCTATATCAGGGTCATCATAGTTGAGTTCACCATTTTTGTCTTTCGGATACAAGTAGGTGTATGAGCGCAGCTTTTCATGAACCTTCCCACCAATAAGCTCATAAATTGGTTTATTTGCCTCTTTTCCAATTATGTCCCAGCAGGCCATCTCAAGACCGCTTAAAACCCCCATCATCGTTAAATCAGGTCTCTGAGTAAAGCCACTTGAGAAACACTCTCTGTAAAATCGCTCTACGTGATGAGGATCATGGCCTTTGAGATATCTTTCAAAAACATCGTTAATCCCTTTTACAACAACCTCTGGATGAAAAGATGCTGAATAAACCTCACCTACACCTAATATTCCGCATTTAGTCTCAATGGATAGAAAAATCCAATACATGCCCCCAATATTTGGCTTTGGTGTTGCAACAATATATGTATTTAATTTCTCTACTTCCATCAAAAATAAAGATGAGATCAGGATGAGTTAATTTTTATACGGATTCAAACTAAGAAGCAAGTTATATTTTTAATAACTAGAAAATTAGTGATTATTTATTTCTCTAGAGGGTTTTGAAAGACGTTGTAATTTTTTCCAATTTGAGTCAACCCAAACACTGGCATTAGTGGATTTTAATGGCTCTTTTCCAAGCACTGCATCAGCCATTTTTTCAGCCAACATTATTGTTGGGCCATTTAAGTTTCCATTTGGAATGGTTGGAAAAACTGATGAATCAATAACTCTCAAGCTATCAATCCCAATAACTTGACCTGCACTGTTCACAACAGTCATTGGATCATTAACTGAACCCATCTTACAAGAACACGAAGGGTGATAAGCGCTTTCGACATTTGCCCTAACCCAGGCATCTATCTCGTCATCACTCTTAACTTCAAGACCAGGGTTGGCCTCACCGCCATTAAACTCATCGAGAGCAGGCTGGCTGAGGATTTCTCTTGTCAGTCTTATACAATCCCTCCAGTCTTGACGGTCCTCTTCGGTCTCTAAGTAATTAAAAATAATGGAAGGCTTCGCTGAAGGGTCAGAGCTCTTTATTCTCACATTTCCTCGACTACTCACTTTATTCACTCCTGCATGGACTTGGTAGCCATGCCCCTTCATTGCAGCGTTTCCATCGTAGCGCATGGCAGCTGGAAGAAAGTGATACTGAATATTTGGCCATTCTATACCGGCTCTGGATCTGATAAAGCCACAAGACTCAAAATGGTTTGTTGCCCCCAACCCTGATTTAGCTAGTATCCATTGAACACCAATAAGACCCTTGCTGAAGAGATTTAATTTGCTATTAAGAGTTATAGGCTTCTTGCAGTTGTATTGAAAATAAACCTCAAGATGGTCTTGAAGGTTCTCACCAACACCAGGCAATTCATGAAGCAGCTCAACACCTGCATTATTTAATACTTCTTTTGGCCCAATACCGGACAATTGAAGTAGCTGTGGTGATCCTATAGAGCCCGCACAAAGTATCACCTCTTTTTTTGCTTTTATTGTCTTTTTTCTTCCGTTTACTGAAAACTCAATACCAGTAGCTTTTTTATTTTCAAGAATTACTCTTTCAACAAGAACGCCGGTTAATATCTTGAGGTTTGATCTATTTTTTGCTGGCTTAATGTATGCATTTGAGGCTGAAGAGCGAACTCCGTTGCCAACCGTCATATGCATAGGCCCAAAGCCCTCCTGTTGTTTGCCATTGTAATCATTCGTCTCTGGATAACCTGCCTCCTTGCCTGCATTAATAAATGCCTTATATAGAGGATTAAGCTTCATGTTATTTCCATTTGAAGTGGATAAAGGGCCACTTCCACCACGGTATTCATTTTCACCTTCATGCCAAGTTTCACAGCGCTTAAAATAAGGCAAGCAGTCTTGGTATGACCATCCTTCTGCACCATGCCTCTCCCATTCATCAAAATCTTTTGCATGACCTCTTACATAAACCATACCATTGATAGAGGAAGACCCTCCCATTACTCTTCCTCTAGGGCAGTGCATTTTTCTATTATCTAAATAAGGCTCTGGTTCGGTATGGAACTGCCAAGCAAATTTATCAGTATTCATTGGATATGATAGAGCTGTAGGCATTTGAATCATAATGTTTTTATCGCTTCCTCCATTTTCAAGAAGAACGACGTTATGTTCACCAGATTCACTAAGTCTATTCGCCAGAACGCAACCAGCTGAACCTGCACCTACAACAATAAAATCATATTTATCCATACTAATTATTTAATAAGGGCTATCGACATCATTGAGTCGAACAAAAACGCTTTTTAATTGGGTATAGCTTTTGAGGGTTTCAGGACCATTTTCTCGCCCAATTCCTGACTCTTTGTAACCTCCAACTGGCATTTCAGCTGGTGAGTCCCCCCAGCTATTAATCCAACATATGCCTGCTTGCAACTGATTAATTACACGATGGGCACGACTAATATCTTGGGTAAAGACTCCTGCAGCCAAACCAAACTTTGTTTCATTTGCTCTACCTATAACTTCTGACTCGTCATTAAAGCGCAATACAGACATAACTGGACCAAAAATCTCATCTATTACGTGAGGGTCTTTGTCATTGCAATCAGCAAAAATAGTTGGCTCAACAAAGAAACCATTTTTTGTTTCATCTGAAATGAATCGATTTCCACCAATCAAAAGCTTAGAGTTGCTTTTTTTGGCTTTTTCAATGTACCCCATAACTTTATCAAGATGCTCTTGACTGATAAGGGCGCCCATTTGAGTGTCAAGATTCAAAGGATTACCAATTTTTATTTTTTCACTTCGCTCGCAGGCTATTTTAAGAAACTCGTCATATATTTCTGATTGAACAAATACTCTAGTTCCATTAGTACAGATTTCTCCCTGAGTATAAAAGTTTGCCAAAAGCGCTCCAGAAACTGCATTATCTAGATTAGCATCATTGAATACAATCAAAGGTGATTTACCTCCTAGCTCAAGAGTAACCTCTTTGAGAGTTCCTGAAGCATCAGACATTACTTTTTTTCCAGTTTCACTTTCACCGGTAAATGACACTTTAGCTATTCTTGGATGTCTTGTTAAAAATTGACCAACTCTGTAGTCGCCTTGAACAACGTTAAACACTCCTGCGGGCATACCTGCCTCAGTGTAGATTTCAGCTAGCTTCAGAACACTTAAAGGTGTCTCCTCGGATGGTTTAAACACCATTGAGTTTCCAGCAGCAAGACAAGCAGCTGATTTCCAACAGGCGATTTGAATTGGGTAATTCCACGCACCAATACCAGCACAAACTCCTAAAGGCTCTCTCTTAGAAATAAAAAATGTATCTGAATCTAAGTCTTGCTGAGACCCCTGCAAAGCAGGCGCTAGGCCAGCATAATATTCAATTACATCTGCGCCAGTCTCAATATCAACGCAGTTTGCTTCCTGAAGCGGTTTTCCACAATCTATCACTTCGAGTTCAGCGAGTTCATCATTCCTTTCGCGTAGAATTTTAACCGCTTTGAGTAAAATTCTACCTCTCTCAAAAGCACTCATCTGACTCCATTCAGAAAATCCTTTTTCAGCCGACAATATAGCCTTCTCAACATCGTCTTCGCTTGCCTGCCCAATCGTTGCTATTACTTCACCATTTGCAGGGTTAATCGAGTTAAAAGTTTCTCCAGAAGATGACTCAACATGGTCACCATGAATATACAAATCTGTTTTCATAATTATTATCTATTGAAAGAGTAGTCTAGCTAGTTTTTACTACCAATAATGATACATATGAAATTTGTATGTAATGGGAAATAATTACCCATAAAAAGTTGAAAAAAAAGTTATAAATAAATTAGAATTAATAAGGAATTTTTCTTAGTCCCAAATCGTTTTTATACTATGGCATTACAATGTTTTTGAGCTGCTCCTTGAGAAGATTTAAAAGTGTAGCTTTCTGTTTTTCATTAAAGCGAGTGATTGGACCTGAAACTACAATTGCCCCAAGAAGCCTGTCAGTACTCGAGAGAACAGGAACAGCTAGTGCAAAAAGAGATGGGTTGTGTTCATTAATAGACAAATAATAACCTTTGTCTCTTATTTCTTTATAAAAACCTTTTTTATCATTTTGACGTTTACCATAGGCAAGAATAATTCGCCCTGAAGCTCCTCGATTAAGATCTAATCTAGATCCTTGTTCAATGTTATGCCTAACCTCATCTCTAGAGTGAGCTCTGTATAGACAAATACGCTTATTATCCTCCTCAACAAAAAAAGATGAAGTCTCTCCAGATACATCCCGAATGTAATCAACTATCGGACGAATCTGTTCGAGATGATTACTTTGAGTATAGATTGCACTTAAGTACAAAGCCTGGGTTCCAATGACATATTCTTTGTTTTTAAGGCGTGACACATAACCATAGTCCTCAAGAGTTGAGAGAATACGATAAGTTGTTGAAACGTTAAAATTGAGCTGATCACAAATCTCTTTAATAGAAAAGCTTGACTTGTCTAAGGAGTACATCGACAAGATTTGTAAGCACTTTTCAATGGCGTTATATTTCTTATCAATAGATCTAGCTTTCATTTTAATTTCATATTATGAAAATTCAATATTATATAGTGAAATAACTATATTTTTACAATTTAACGTTGGTATTATCTTAAATTAATGTATTTAGTCGTTTTTTCAAGAAGTTAGAACAAATATATTAACCATAAATTCTTTCAAAAAACTGACATAAATTTTATTAAATAAACGCCATTAAAAAAGGAGAAAAAGATGAATAGAAAGGAACAGATCAAAGCGCTAGAACAAGACTGGAAAGATAACCCAAGATGGAATAATGTTAAAAGACCTTATTCTGCTGAAGATGTCGTTCGTCTTCGAGGATCAGTTCAGCCAGAGTGTACTTACGCAAGACGAGGCGCCGAAAAGCTTTGGGATTTAGTAAATGGCTCATCAAAAAAAGGCTATGTTAACTGCATGGGCGCCATTACAGCTGGTCAAGCAATGCAACAAGCAAAAGCAGGGATTGAAGCCATATACCTTTCTGGTTGGCAGGTTGCAGCAGATGGAAACACTTCTGAGACTATGTATCCTGACCAGTCACTTTATGCTTATGACTCTGTACCAACCATGGTTAGAAGGATTAACAATACCTTTAAGAGAGCAGATGAGATTCAATGGTCGCAAGGCATAGATCCTACTGATGATAAATATATCGACTTCTTTCTGCCTATAGTAGCTGATGCAGAGGCTGGCTTTGGTGGCGTACTAAATTCCTTTGAGCTCATGAAAAATATGATTGCAAATGGGGCAGCTGGAGCTCATTTTGAAGACCAACTGGCTGCAGTTAAAAAATGTGGCCATATGGGAGGAAAGGTTTTAGTTCCAACTCAAGAGGCTGTCCAAAAATTAATCTCTGCTCGATTAGCCTCAGATGTCATGGGTGTGCCAACTCTATTGTTGGCTAGAACTGATGCGGAAGCAGCAAACTTACTTACCTCTGATGTTGATCCGCATGATGCTCCTTTTATAACTGGTGAGAGAACTTCAGAAGGGTTTTATGTTGTTAAAAACGGATTAGAGCAATCTATTTCAAGGGGTGTGGCTTATGCACCGTATGCTGACTTAGTGTGGTGCGAAACCGGCAAACCTGATCTTGGCTTTGCACGTGAGTTTGCGGAAGCAGTTTTAGCTGAAAACCCTGGTCAATTATTAGCCTATAACTGTTCGCCATCATTTAACTGGAAAAAGAACCTTAACGATAGTGAAATTGCCTCATTTCAAGAAAAAATCTCAGAGATGGGTTACAAGTATCAGTTTATCACTTTAGCTGGTATCCATAATATGTGGTATAACATGTTTGACCTTGCATATGAGTACGCAAAAGGCGAAGGCATGAAACACTATGTAGAAAAAGTACAAGAGCCTGAGTTTAGTGCTGCAAAGAAGGGGTACACATTTGCATCACATCAGCAAGAAGTTGGTGCTGGTTATTTTGATGATGTAACTACCGTTATCCAAGGCGGTGAATCATCAGTAACTGCTCTTAAAGGCTCAACTGAAGAAGAGCAATTTAGTTAACCTTCATAATGAATACTTAGGAAGCCTTTAAATAATTAAGGCTTCCTAATATAATTAATCATTATGATTAGTAATTCATCTCAAAAACTCTCTTTATCAATTGCTATAAAGATTTTAGCTGGCTTCGAGGGTCACTACGAAAATATCAAAAGCGCATCCATTGAGGCAAAAAGGTGTTTTGAGGAGAAAGAATGGGAAAAAATTGATAGAGATTCAAAATTACGGCTGAATTTCTATGATGTACGAGTCAACGATTTTTGTAAAAAACTCTCTCAAGAATTAAAACAAAAAAATCTATATGGGGCAAAGGCAGAATTCAACAAATCCCAGAGTTTGGATAAGTTTAACTCGGATTTTTGGAAGAGTACAAAGAGCGTTTATACTGAATTAATCACTTCTCATAAGCAACCTGAACTTGCCGAGACTTTTTACAATTCAGTGTTTTGTAGAATATTTTCAAGGAATTTTTATAACAATCAATATATTTTTACTAAACCATGTGTTTCCTTAAATTATATTGATATGGATGAACCTGTTATTGACAGCTATTTTGTTGAAAATAATCAACTAAATAAAATACTTAGATCTGTTCTCAAAAGTTACAAGTTTAAATGCAAATTCGGAAATTTTGACCAGGATATTGAAAGACTTCAAGAGCAACTCTTTAAGCAAGTTCCAAGGCTGGAGTCTGAAGTATTTGAGATTCAATTTATCAATACACCTTTTATAAGAGGTAAATGTGCATACATTGTTGGAAAAATTGTTACACAGTTACACGCAGATATCCCGGTTCTTATAGCGCTTCTAAATGATGACAATAAAGGGCTTTATGTTGATATCTATTGTATTTAGTTTTTCTAGATCGTATTTCTTTATAACAACTGACTACCCTTCTGCAATTGTTGAGTATCTGAAAGAATTACTTCCAGGAAAAACAAGGGCTCTTCTCTACAGTTTGATTGGCCTCCACAAACATGGCAAAACGCATTTGTATAGGCATTTTTTAAAATATTCAAAAATCACAAGTGAAAAGCTGATTGTTGCTCCAGGCATCAAAGGAATGGTTATGTCAGTTTTTACTTTCCCGATGTACCCCTACGTATTTAAAGTGATTAATGATAGGTTCGCACCGCCAAAAATGGGGACAAAAGAAATGGTCAAGGACAGATATTATTTTGTTAAAAATCATGTCAGAATTGGAAGATTAGCGGACACGTGGGAGTTTTCTAATGTTGCTTTTCCTCTTAAAGATATTGACGACACTTTATTGCAAGAATTAAAAAAGAAAGCTGCTTCAAACATTGAGATTGAGGATGATTTGTTAATCGTCAAACATATGTATATAGAAAACAAAATGACCCCACTAAATATCTACCTTGAAACGGCCAATAAAAAACAACAAAGCCATATTATTAATGATTATGGAAAAGCTATTGACGAGCTCATCAACTCCAATATTTTCCCTGGAGACATGTTAACCAAAAATTTTGGTGTAACTCGACAAAATAGAGTTGTTTTTTATGATTATGATGAAATTACTTTGATGAGCACTCCAGTCTTTAGAAAGATTCCGAAAGCAAAAACTTACGAACAAGAGATGGCTTCAGAGCCTTGGTATTATGTGGGACAAAATGACGTTTTTCCAGAAGAATTTAGATACTTCATGTTTCCAAATACATTCATGAAGGAGACCTTTAATAAGCGATTTAAAAAACTTCTTGATGCGGATTACTGGGTTTCTATTCAAGAAAAAATAAAAGAAAATGGTGTGATGGATTATTATCCCTATGGTTCAGAAACACGTATGTGCAAAATTTATAAGGAAAAATTGTAATGAAATCAACTTGTGACATTTCTGATGAAATGCATCCAAATGTTCAATATCTAAAACCAGTTTTTCAGAGCTTTGGTAAAAAAACTAGGTTTTCAGGTCGAATAGTTACCATTGAATGCTTTGAAGATAACTCACTTGTTGAGGAAGCACTAAGGTCTGATGGAAGTGAATGTGTCTTAGTTATTGATGCAGGTGCTTCATTAAACTGCGCAATGATGGGAGATAAAAGAGCTACAGACGCAATCAAAAACTCATGGGAAGGTATTATTATTAATGGCCCCATAAGGGATTCTGTTGAAATCAATACTATGAATATTGGTATTCGTGCACTTGGAGCATGTCCTAGAAAGAGCATTAAAAAAGGGGTTGGCAAAAGAGATGTCAATGTATCATTTTCAAATGTAAAATTTATCCCGGGACACCATCTTTATGCCGATGAAGACGGGGTAATTGTATTAGAAAATAAGGCAGATTAATGAGTAATGACCATCAAATAATTAATGAAATAAAGGTTGATAATAAATTTTTTGATTTTATTGATAAAGAGGTTTGTGAAGGTTTAGACATTTCTGCCAAAGAATTCTTCCAGTCATTATCAAATATATTGGCTAAACATCAAGATGAAAACACGAATCTTTTAGAGAAGAGACAGGAGCTACAATCAAAGATTAATCACTGGCATCAAAACAACAAAAGGATTGACCAAAATAAATACAAAAGCTTCCTTCAAGATATAGGCTATATCGCTTCTGATCCTGGAGAATTCAATATAGAAGTTGAGGAAGTAGATGATGAGATTTCACAGGTTTCTGGACCTCAGCTTGTTGTCCCAATAACTAACCAAAGATTCGTTCTCAATGCAGTAAATGCAAGATGGGGTAGTCTTTTTGACTGTCTTTATGGAACCAACGTGATCCCAAACAGAGGAAGCATGACAACTTCCTTCGCTCATAATCTTCAGCGTGTAAACCGAACTGCTGAGCTAGCATGTGAATTTCTTGATGAGATAGCGCCCCTCAAAGGTGCCTCATATAGACAAATTACTTCTCAAGTAAAGTACACTGGAGCTCTAATTTTTAATCTTGATAATGGAGAGCTTGCCACACTAATTAACCCTGAACAGTTCATAGGTCATACAGAAACTGGAAACATTCTTCTAAGAAATAATAACCTCCATCTAGAAATTGTTTGTGACCAACAAAAAAGTCTTCACAAAAGCGGAATATTTGATGTCATTTTAGAATCTGCTGTAACAACTATTGTCGATTTTGAGGACTCTGCTGCAACAGTTTCTAACGAAGAGAAAATTCATGCCTATAGGAATTATCTAGGTCTTATGAAGCGAGATCTCAACTCTACATTCACTAAAAATGGACATACAATCAGCAGATCCTTAAACAAAGATAAAGAATATATAGATATAGAGGGTGAAAAACTGACTCTTCCAGGAACTAGTTTAACTCTTGTTCGAAACGTTGGAATTCACATGAATACGAGCATGGTAAGAAATCGAGATGACTCATCTATACCTGAGGGCATTCTAGATACAATGGTTACCTCACTAATTGCACTTCATGACTTAAAACTTAAGATAAATTCAAAAAAAGGAAGTATATACATTGTTAAACCAAAGCTTCATGGACCGGATGAAGTGAAATTCACAAATGACCTATTTGAATCCGTCGAAAATGCTTTATCAATCAAAAAAAATACCCTAAAGATTGGAATAATGGATGAAGAGAGAAGAACCACTCTAAATCTGAAGGCTTGTATTTATGAGGCAAAAAACCGCATAATATTTATTAATACTGGTTTCCTTGATAGAACTGGCGATGAAATTCATACATCTATGATGGCTGGTGCAATGCGATGCAAAAATCTGATTAAGGAAGAGGACTGGTTCTCTGCCTATGAGGAAAATAATGTCAGTGTTGGGCTCGAGTGTGGACTATACAAAAAAGCTCAAATTGGAAAAGGCATGTGGGCACAACCAGACCAAATGAGGGAAATGCTTGACAACAAGATGGTTCATCTAGAGGCTGGTGCAAGCTGCTCTTGGGTGCCCTCTCCAACTGCAGCAACTTTACATGCTACCCACTATCATCGATTTGATGTTTTTAATCAGCAACAAAAAATATTATCTAAAAACAAAAAACCTAATCAAGATAACTTACTTGTGATTCCTTTTTTAAAACTGGCAGATCAGCTATCTGAGGAAAAGATTATTAAGGAAATAAATAATAATGCTCAAAGTATTTTGGGATATGTTGTAAGGTGGATTAACCAAGGAATTGGTTGCTCTAAAGTTCAAGATATTAACCATGTTGGACTGATGGAGGATAGAGCTACGTTAAGAATTTCCTCACAGCATATGGCAAACTGGCTTTACCATGAAATTTGCTCTAAGGAGCAGGTTAATCAAGCATTTCAAGAAATGGCTTTGATAGTTGATGAACAAAATAAACATGACCCTCACTATATACCAATGGCGCCAAAATACGACTGCTATGCATATAAAGCTTCAACAGAGTTAGTCTTTGAAGGAGCTAAGCAGGCAAATGGATACACTGAAGACATTCTAATCAAATATAGACGAAAATTTCTTGAAGCCAATTAGACAAAGTATTTAAATTGTCAATTTTATTGGAAATAGGTATTTCTAATTTCCTATCGCGCCTCACCTATAAGTAAATGTCAAACCGCAATATATGTCTCAGTTGATTTGACCTAAATTGCCTTTGATAATTACTCAATCTATTCATTGAAAATGAAGTTATATTATTACCAAAGTAATCAATATAAAGGGGTTTTCATGAATCATATTATGTATCAGCAATTCAAACAAAGTTTGCTGCAAAGCATATTAGCTGTTCCGGGGGTTATAGTATGAAAAAAGTACTAAAACTTACACTTGAAGATACAAGGAAAATGATGGATTGCGCCATCAATAAAGCAATTGAGATTGGTATAGATATGGATATCGCTATTGTGGACGATGGTGGTCACCTCATGCTATTTACAAGAATGGATAATGCAAAAATCACCAGCATTAATGTCTCTATAGATAAGGCATTTACTGCTGCAGCAGCTAGAAAAGCAACTTTAGAGTATGGCAAATCTGTGATCAATCACGGACCAGCGTTTGGCATCCAAACCTCCCACCAAGGTCGTTTTTGTGTTGTTGGGGGTGGGTTGCCACTTTTTGTTGATGGTCAGATTGTTGGTGGAATTGGTTGTAGTTCCGGAAGTGCAGACCAAGATATAATCGTTGCTCAAGCAGGCATAGACGCATTACTTTCTAGTTAGTAAAAAATAATCCTAACCTTTGAATGCATTATCAGAGAGAAGATAGTCTAATTCTTCCATAGTGCTCATGCGCCCTAAAATTTCATTTCTATGAGGGAAGCGACCAAACTTTTTAACAAGATCTCTATGGTGTTTTGAAAAATCGAGGTTGAAGTTGTACTTTTCAAAAAGATAAACTTGAAGATTTTGGTGGTCTAAATTTTCGCTATGCATTAAAGGCATAAAGAGAAAAAGTAGCTTTTCATTGTCTAATTCCTCATCAAATCCATTATTTATCGCCGACAGTGATACCTCAATGGCCATACTTTCTGTTTTAAAACTTTTAGCCTCGGATCGAAACATATTGAGTGGAAATTGATCAAGAATTATGATGAGCGCAACTGAGCCATCCGCAGTCTCCCTCCATAAACTAAAACCTCCAGAAGCAGCATGCTCCCATACCTTTTCAAATTTTGATTTGATTTCTTTGTCTATAGTTGGAGTTGAAGCAAACCAGAATTGTTTACTTTTTTCAGAAAACCAATAGTCAAGTATATCGCTTGGCTTTGTGGAGTTTTCATTCATATTTCAGGACAAAAAACCTTTAGAGCAGCATAATATACCACTCTAAAGGCTTAAAAGTTATTTCTTAACGATGAGGTGATTTTTCACCATAATCTTTGTACTTCTCAAGATGTCTAATTGGTTTACTCAGGGCGTCCTTTCTAAACGGATCTCCAAGCTCTCTTGAACACATGATTTCAATAATTGTGGTCTTTCTATCATTCATCTGCATATCGATCGCTTTTTTGAGTGCTGGCCCAACATCTTCAAGTTTATCAACTCGAATTCCTTCTGCCCCCATCGATTTAGCAATATTGACAAAATGTTGGTCTGTCAATTCAGCTGCTACAAATCTTCTGTCATAAAAATCAACCTGATTCTTCTTTTCTGCTCCCCAATGACGATTATGAAAAACTACCGCTGTAACTGGAATATCATGACGAACACAAGTCATTGTTTCAACCATACTCATAGCCCAGGCACCATCACCCGCATATGAGATAGCAGGCCTATGCTGGGCAGCCGCTTTAGCACCAATAATAGTAGGAAAAGCATAACCACAATTTCCAAAACTCATTGCCGCAAAGAAGCTTCGTGGTTTCTCAAAACGAAGATAACTATTAGCAACTGAGTTAATGTTTCCAATATCAGTTGAAACCATAACATCTTCTGGCATTGCCTTTTCAAGCTCTCTTAGAACTTGCCTTGGATGAAGCCAACCTTCTTCTTTATTGGCAATCATGTCCATGCTGTAAGAGTCTGTTTCATGAATCCACTCATCCAACTCTAATTCCCATGCAGCTTTTTCATCTGCAATAGTTTTTGCTCTGTCATTTTTTGTTGAGTCACAATTGAGTTTTGCAGAGTCTAATTTTTGACAAAGAACTGAAGCTACAGCTTTTGCATCACCACAAATACCAACATTAATTGGCTTAACCAATCCTAACATTTTGTGATCAGCATCAATTTGAATAATTTGTGCATCCTTTGGCCAATAATCCATACCGTGTTGAGGCAGAGTACCGAATGGACCTAATCTTGTACCCAAAGCAATAACTACATCAGCCTTAGAGATTAACTTCATTGCAGCTTTTGATCCTTGATATCCTAGCGGACCACACCACAAATCATGACTAGCTGGGAAAGAGTCATTATGTAAATAGCTATTTACAACTGGAGCACCTAAGCGCTCAGCCAAGGCTGCACACTCATCAACACCATCAGCCATGACAACACCACCACCAGAAACAATTACAGGAAACTCAGCCTTTGCAATTAAAGATACTGCCTCATTAAGTGTATCTTCGCCACCAGTACCTCTATCTATTCTGCTTGGTGTAGGAATCGTAAAATCACCATCAGCATAAAAATAATCTCTCGGTATATTTAATTGAGTAGGTGCCATTTCACTCATTGCTCTGTCAAAACAGCGGCCAGTAAATTCAGCCATTCTCATTGGATTAACCACATGTCCTTGATACTTTGTAAACTCTTGGAACATTGGTAGCTGATTGGCCTCTTGAAATCCTCCCAATCCCATACCCATTGTTCCAGCTTCAGGAGTTACAATAACAACAGGACTGTGAGCCCAATATGCAGCCGCAATAGCAGTAACACAGTTAGATATTCCTGGACCATTCTGTCCAATCACAACACCATGCCTTCCACTTACCCTTGAATACCCATCAGCCATGTGAGCCGCACCCTGCTCATGAACTACCGGAATAAACCTTATGCCTGCAGGCTCAAAGATATCCATTGCATCCATAAATGCTGAACCCATAATGCCAAATATATCTGTAACTTCATTAGCTACCATAGTTTCAACAAAGGCTTCACTCGAGGTCATTTTTGCCATTTTTTATTTCTCCTATTATTAATTATTTAGTATATCCAAAGCGGGAACATAATCATATCCTAAGTCATGCGCAACTTCTAAACAAGTTACACTGCCACTATGAACATTTAATCCAGCTCTTAGATGCTCATCATCCAATAAAGCTTGCTTTATTCCCTTATTTGCAATATTTAAGCCAAAGGGTAGCGTGACATTGTTTAAGGCATAAGTTGACGTTTTTGGGACGCCTCCAGGCATATTTGCCACACAGTAGTGAACAACATCATCAACAATGTAGGTTGGTTCTGCATGAGTTGTAGCCTTTGAGGTTTCAAAACAACCCCCTTGATCAATAGCCACATCGACAATCACAGATCCAGGTTTCATCGCCTTAATCATTTCTTTAGAGACTAATTTTGGAGCTTCAGCTCCAGGTATTAATACTCCACCAATAACAAGATCAGCCTGAAGAACATACTCTTCTACCGAACTTTTTGTTGAAAACACGGTATTCGTACTTCTGCCAAATTGCTGCCAATGTTGCTCTAGAGTATCAGGATTGTTATCAAGCACCCAAACATCAGCCCCCATACCAACAGCCATATGCGCTGCATGAGCTCCTACAACTCCACCACCGAGTATCACTACATTGAGTGGATCAACCCCTGGAACCCCTCCAAGAAGCGCACCCATTCCGCCATTTGGATGCTCTAAAAAGTGGGCACCAGCTTGAATAGCCATTCTGCCAGCTACCTTCGACATTGGAGCCAATAATGGCAAACCCCCTCTTGGTGAAGTTACTGTTTCATAGGCAACACAGATGGCTCCGCTTTCCACGAGCCCTTTAGTTTGTTCAGGGTCTGGAGCAAGATGAAGATAGGTGTAGAGAATTTGTCCTTCTCTCAGCATAGCAATCTCTTCTGCTTGAGGCTCTTTTACTTTTACGATCATATCTGCAGTATCGAATACCTCTTTAGCAGTAGATAAAATCTCAGCGCCACAATCTGCATACTCCTGGTCAGAAGCGCCAATACCAACGCCTGCATTGGTTTGAACTACAACTTTGTGACCATGATTGATAAACTCTTTAACACTTCTAGGCGTTAAACCGACTCTATACTCATGATTTTTAATTTCTTTTGGGACACCAATAATCATTTTATTTTCCTATAAATGTTTATAAATTAAGCTTTATGCATTTGCAGCAATAGCGTTATCAACTGCCTCAACAATCTGATCAATTTCATTTTTTGAACAAATAAAAGCTGGGCTAAAAAGGAGAACGTTATTATTGTATTCAAAGCTTCGATTTGTTCTTCCAATCATAACTTTATTTTTTAAACAGTGCCCTGCAATAGCCATTGCAACACTCTCATGAACCGGCTCTTTAGTCACCCTATCTTTTACTAACTCAACGCCACAAAATAGACCTTTACCTCTTACATCCCCTATAATGTCGTACTTCTCTTCAAGCACATGCAATTTCTCTTTAAGATAATCACCCATAACTTTTACGTTTTCTAGAAGGTTTTCTCTTTTAATAATATTTACAACTTCAAGCGCCGCTGCTGGTCCAGCAGTGCAACCACCAAATGTAGATATATCTCTAAAATAGCTGTCTGGATTAGAAGGGTCTTGTTTGAATCTTTCAAAAATTGCTTCAGACGTTATTGTGACGGAAATAGCGGCATAGCCTGCAGCGAGGCCTTTAGCTGTCGTAACGATATCTGGCTGAACATCAAAGTGCTGATATCCAAACCATTTACCCGTTCTTCCAAGCCCACATACCACTTCATCTATGTGAAGCAAAACATCATATTTATTACATATAGATTGGATTATAGGAAAATACTCTTTTACTGGAGGAATAACTCCACCTCCAGCAGTAATTGGCTCAAGAACAACCGAACCAACCGTATCTGGACCTTCCTTTAATATAATGTCCTCAAGAACTGTTGCACATTCTATATTGCATTCACCATATTTTTTTCCAAATGGGCAGCGATAACAGCAGCAATTTGGCATTTCAACAAAGCCTGGAGCAAAGGGACCATATTGTTTTTTTCTTTGAATTTGAGCTGAAGAGCTCATTGCACCGATAGTCGTGCCATGATAGTCACGATCACGATAAATGATTTTATGCTTTTTGCCCTCATTATCGAAATGAGCCAGCTGACGAACCATCTTATAGCCTTTTTCATTGGCTTCTGAGCCAGAGTTTGAATAATAAACACGATTCATTCCAGGCATTAATGAAGTAATTTCTTGTGCATACTGTGAAGCAGGCTCATTACCGAATGCACCTGCAAAGTAAGGAATTTTAGAAATCTGGTCACTAACAACCTTTACCATTTCATCTCTTCCATAACCCAGATTCACTGTCCAAACGCCGCCAGAAGTTGCATCCAGGTATTCATCACCTTTTGAATCAGTTATAATCATTCCGTTAGCATTTGATACAACAAGTGGATCGTTATCCTCAAAAGCTTTATGTTGAGTTAGATGGTGCCAGACATGCTCTTTTGCATTATCAACAACTGTAGTATTAGACATTCTCCCTCCTAGAAAAGATTTCTACGCAAATTTTAAAAAGAATTTTCGCAAATTTAGTAAAAGAATTATAAAATTTAACTGGTCCTGATTTAACATATATATAGAACCAGAAAACTTACAATTAATAGGCCAGAAAAATGGATGAAATGTGGAATCAATTTTTTTCTCTAAGGCATGATAAACCTAGAACTCTTCAATTGCAGATTAGACAACAGTTAATTGATGCAATAACCAATGGCTTAATCGGACCAAACGAACCCCTACCTTCTTCTAGAAATCTTGCAAAGGCTCTTAAGGTTGCAAGAAATACTGTGATTGCCTCTTATAAAGAATTAGAGTTTGATGGTTATATAACCCCCAAGGAAAGAAGGGGGTATTTTGTAAATGAACAATTCTATGAGAGCTATACTTCAAGCGATAATGGCCAGCAAAATGAGCCTCAATCTCCAGTATGGCTCGACAAATTAATTACAAAAAAACCATCTACTCAAATCAATATACATAATCCAGAAAATTGGCAAAACCTTCCATATTCATTCACAATTGGTCAACTCGATAAGAGCTTGATACCCTACTATGAGTGGAGAGAGGTTGTTAGACACTCCTCAACACTTCCAGAAATTCAAAAATGGAATATGGATCATGTAGATAGTGATGACCCATCTCTCATTAAGCAAATCCAATCTAAGGTTCTACCAAAACGAGGCGTTTGGGCAAACAAGGATCAGATTCTTATAACGTCAGGAAGTCAAAATGCAATCTATATGATTGCAAGCCTCCTAACTAATCAAAGCACTGTTGTGGGAATGGAAAACCCAGGATATCCTGATGTAAGAAATATCTTTCAGTCTAAAACAGATAATATTGAGCCAATAAGGATTGATCAAGAAGGGATTGTAGTCGATGATATTAGCCCTAAAACAGATATTGTATTTACTACTCCAAGTCATCAGTATCCAACGGGGGTGACAATGAGCATGGAGAGAAGACACGAATTACTTAATATTGCTAGAGAAAATGAAATAGTGATAATTGAGGATGACTATGAAGCAGAAATTAATTTTCAAAAAAAACCTCACCCTTCTCTCAAAAGCTTAGATAAAAATAATAATGTAATTTATGTTGGGAGTTTCTCAAAAGCATTTGCTCCTGGTCTAAGACTCGGCTATATGGTAGGACCCGAGAGCCTTATAAAGGAGGCTAAAGCCCTCAGAAGGTTAATGATAAGACATATACCAGCAAACAACCAAAGATCCGTAGCACTTTTTATAGGGCTCGGGCATTATCACAACATGTTTACAAAAATTCAGAAAACTAACAAGGAAAGATGGGGCTTGATAAATGAAAAAATTAATAATGAGCCTTTATTATCATGTACTCCAACTCTTGGTGGTTCATCCTTCTGGATAAAAATACCAAAATCAATTGACAGTGAAAATCTTTGCAAAAAACTTTTATCAAAAGGTGTCGCAGTTAGGTCTGGCAAGACACATTTTTTAGAAGAAGATGCTCCATTAAACTACTTACATCTTGGTTATTCAGCTATAGATACCAATAAAATAAATAAAGGGATGGATATTATTATTAATGAAGTAAAGTCAATGAAGACTTAACAGTTTAATTGGCGATTTTTCCTCGCCATTAGATTCTAATTTTTTCGTTTAGAGGGTCATACATTGGCTTAAGTGATGCTTTACACTTTTCAATAACGCCTTCAACCTCGATTGTATACTCAGCACTCAGAATATCCTCTTGGCTTTCATTTGGTTTGCATGGTATATAACCTAGACCAACAGCACTTCCAAGAGTATGGCTATATGTCCCACTTGTTAGATGACCAACAATTTCTCCGTTTTTAAGGATAGGCTCGTTGTGGTAAAGCATTAAATCTGAATTATCTAATAAAAATTGCATGACACGCATATCATAACCGGCAGTTTTTTTTGATTGAACAGATTCATAACCAATAAAGTTTCCGTATTTTGAAGGCTTTTTATCAAGCTTTACTGCAAATCCAAGGCCTGCATTAATTACGTGATCTTCATCAGTAATATCATGTCCAAAATGTCTATAAGCTTTCTCAATTCTACAACTATCTACTGTATGCATTCCAACATGCCTCAGAGAAAATTTTTCACCAACTGAGTCAATGAGTTCAGCAACATAGTTTGAAAACTCAATAGGGAAGTAGAGTTCCCATCCTAACTCGCCAACATAAGTAATTCTATGAGCTCTAACATTCGCCATACCAATCTCGATGTTTCGCACATTTGCAAATGGGAAGCTTTCATTACTCATATCAGTGTCAGTAATAGATTGAAGTAAATCTCTCGATTTTGGACCCATAATAGCAATACATCCTTCTGAGCTTGTGGCATCAAACAATGCACAGTTTGCATCTTTTGGCATATTCTTTTGAAGCCAATGCATATCTCTATTTAGGCATACTGTTCCACTGACAATCAGATAATCATCTGAAGCAAGTCGAGTGACTGTTACATCTGCCTCGATACCACCTTTGCCATTGAGCCACTGAGTGTAAACCATCTTACCGGGATCAACATCAACATCATTTGCACAAATCAACTGAAGAAAGTCCATAGCATCTTCACCCTTGACTCTGATTTTTGCATATGAAGACATTTCATACATGCCAACTGTCTCCCTAATGGCTTGTTGCTCTAATTTATGAAATTCAAACCAATTTTGTCTCCCCCATGAATATTCATACTTTGCCTCAGCCTTTCCAATTAGCTCTTTTGGAACAAACCAGTTGGGTCTTTCCCACCCAGCTACTTCGCCAAAACAGGCTCCACGTTTTTTGTAGAAATCATATAAAGGCGTTTTTCTCAATCCTCTTGCTGTTTCATATTGGTGGTAAGGGAAATGATTTTCATAGAGATATCCCAAAGTTTCGGTAACTCTGTTTGCTAAATATGTTTTGTTACTTTGGAAAGACTGGTTCCTTCTAATATCTACATCCCATAAATCACAAGGTGGCTCTTTTCCAACAATCCATTCAGCAAGATACTTTCCAGCCCCACCAGCAGCCTGAATTCCAATTGAGTTAAAGCCAGCTGCAACATAGAAACCACCTAGCTCTGGAGATTCACCAATTTGAAAATTATCATCTGGCGTAAAGCTTTCAGGGCCATTAAAAAGAGTTTCAATACCTAAGCTCTCCATCACCGGGACTCTACTCATTGCAAGCTCAAGATATGGCATACAGTGATCTAAGTGTATACCATTTTGAGCCCAAGGTTTTGCGTTAGGCTCAAACAATCCAACTAATATTTTTCCAGCATCTTCCTTGTAATATGCGGACTCATCAGGGACTCTCACAACTGGCATATCCCCTAAACCTGGAACTGCTGAAGTCAAAAAATAGAAATGTTCGCATGCATGAAGCGGTACAGAGACTCCTGCCATTTTTCCGACCTCTCTAGCCCACATGCCACCGCAATTTATAACAACCTCTGATTGGATATCTCCAAACTCAGTACTTACGCCAGTTACCCTTCCATTATCTTTGAGAATTCCACTAACTTTAACATCCTCAAAAATTTCTTCAGTAGTTAAAATTTGGACATCAACTCCATGAACTTTTGCAAGAGATGCATTACGTTTGTACTCTGTTAGCCTCTCCTCATTAGTGGCAAGGCTTACCGATCCAGTTCTTCTATATCCAGTAGCCATTCCTGTTTCAGACTCAAGTGTTTCATAAAGATTCCCTGAGTACTTGACCATTTGAGTTAAATTAAGTGAAGAGCGCATTTGCCCAACAAGGCCAGCAGCATGCCATGTTGTTCCAGAGGTCAGTTTTTTTCTCTCAAGAAGAATAACATCCTTGTATCCAAGTTTTGCAAGGTGATAAGCTACAGAGCACCCAACGACTCCACCACCAATGATAACTGCTTGGGCATGCTTAGGTATAGTTGAAGACATAAATATTTAGATAATAACTCAAAACAGGATTATAGGACTATTTACCCTTCCATGGAACCAGATAATTCTCAGAAATACGCATCAGAATATCAATGGCGTATCCGATGATTCCAATTAACACTATTCCCATAATAACTAGGTCGGTCATTTGAAACTTGGATGCGTTAATGATCATCATTCCAGCTCCTTTTTGGGCGGCTACTAGTTCTGCTGCAACAACTGTTCCCCAGCAGACCCCCATCGACACTCTTGCGCCAGTAAAAATCTCGGGCAAGCTGTTAGGTACAATTACCAATCTCATAATCTGCCACTTTGATGCGCCTAGTGAGTATGCGGCATGAATTTTTGAAATTTTTACGCCTGAAACTCCTGCTCTTGCAGAAATTGTCATGATCCATAGAGAAGCTAAAAATAGCAAAATAATCTTACCTTGCTCTCCGATTCCAAACCAAATGATGACTAGTGGAATTAGCGCGAGTGGCGGAACTGGTCTCATAAACTCTACAATTGGATCAAACCACCCTCTAAACCATCCAGATAAGCCCATTGCATATCCTAAGGGAATTCCGATTATAGCGCCAGCTAAAAAACCTACAACAACTCGAATAAGTGACCAGCCTAAGTGCTCCCATAGAGTAAAGTTTTTATAGCCTTCAGAACCAACTTTCACTAATCTTGACCAGACTGTTTCTGGAGCTGGAAGCCAAACAGGTTGCATCTGCCAACCTTTTTCAGGTGTAACACTTAAAGTGCCTTTTTTTGTCATGTAGATGCGAGCATTATCAATAAAAACTTCCTGCTCAGGTGATATTTCCTGGCCATTAACAGCAACAACTTTATAGCTTTTGTCTTTCCCTCCAACGTCATTTTTTTGAACTTTAACTAGTCCGCTCCTGTAGGTTATTATCTGGTCGGTATCGTTAAGAGCAAAGCCATCTCCAGGCTCAATATCAAGCTTGTCAGGAATCACTCCACTTTGAACATCGTATACTGTTATTGTCACATCAGCATCGTCAGTCTGACCAGAAGAATTCATCGCGGTGTAGTTAAAAGTTAGCTCACCAATGAATGGTCCGGGCACATGAATTGGAATTAATTTAGAGCCTGTAAATGCAGCCCATATAGCAAAGATAGCAATTACGGAAATGATTGATGCAGCCCTGTTTGGTGAAACCGCACTCTCATCTCCGAAAGTTACTGTTTTTAAACTTGTAAAATCATCTTGTGATTTTGTAAATGATGCGGCAATCTTAACAATATAGAAAGCTGCAACAAAAATTATTATATAAAAAATTAAAATAGCCATCAGTTATCTTCCGCCCTACCCATTATTTCTTCTTCCATTTCCCAAATAATTGAAAGTATCTCATCACGAGTCTCAGTGTAGCCATCAGCTTTTTTAACTTCTCTTAAATCCATATTGACCCCCATTTCAGCAAAAGGATCATCCATTAAAATAACATCAGGATCATTAGCAAGACAGCGGGCTAATGCTACTCTCTGTTGCATTCCACCGGACAACTCATAAACAGCCTTATCTTCAAAATCTGCAAGCCCAACAATCTCTAAAAGGTGTTTAACCTTTTCTTCTTGCTCTGCTTTCGACATGCCTTTCATTCGAGGCCCAAAAGCAACATTTGAACGCACATTCATCCATTCGAAAAGAGCACCCTGTTGGAAAACCATGCCACGCTCTGCTCCTGGTCCTTGAACAATCTGATCGTTAAGAACAACCTTTCCATCTGTGGGTGCAAGGAAACCAGCGATGATATTCAGAAGTGTAGTTTTTCCACAACCCGATGGACCAAGTACGGTGATAATTTGGCCTTCATCTATATTAAGCGAAACATCTTTGAGTGCTTGAACTGAAGAGCCATTCTTCAAGTCAAATCGCATAGAAATATTATTTATTGATAACCCTTTCAAAACTGGCTCCAAATTTGTGTTTCATTAAAAAGGTGGCACACCTTAAGTGCGCCACCTTTGGTCTAACTTATACTACATTTAAGACTTAAAAAAGTCATTAAATTTTGTACTTTATTGCGCTGCTAGTCCTTCTAAGCCGTCAGTATTGATGGCATTAGCATATGAACCACGTGCACTTGGGATATTTCCACTGTTAACAAATACATCTGCTACACCCTTAAGGAATGCTGCACCTGATCCGCCAAGCCAGTTTGGACCTAGCTGGTTGCTAACTGAAGGGAATACAAATGTCGCCATTGTCTCTCTTGTAGCTTGCTCATCCATACCAGCATCTTTAGCAATATGAGGAATCATCATATCAGTAAATCCTCCAGAATTCCACATCGCATTTGCGGCAGCAGTAACACCTAGGAAAGTTTGAAGAACTTCTGCATTTTCATCAGCAAAGCTTGCTGGTACAGATGTTACATCCCAAACCAAAATACCTAGAGCTGTTTTCTCAGCACCCGTCAATAGAACATTACCATGCTCTAAAGCACGACGAAGTGATCCACCCCATCCACAGAACATATCAATGCTTCCTTGTGCTAGTGCAGCTGCACCTTCTGGTGGAGCCATATCAACTACTTGCATTGAGTCTACAGAAACGCCAAAGTGTTCCATCTGCTTCAAGAAACCATAGTGAGCAGCAGTTCCGATTGGAACTGATACTTTCTTGCCAGCTAACTCTGAAGCATTACTTGCATCAATTTCGAGACCTGAAGCCACTACACAGTTATCATTGTCAGCATAACTTACAGCTACGTCAACAATTTGAATGTCTTGACCAGTTGATGCAGCAACAATAAATGGAGGCACACCTTGACTGACAGAAATATGAATATCACCAGAAGCCATTGCAGCTGACATCGCTGTACCTGTTCCAAAAGCTTTCCAGTTAACCTTCATACCTAAAGCTTCATCGTAAGCACCAATCTGCTTTGCATATTCAAACGGCATTGGCCACTCTTCGAAATAAGCTACATTTAACTCATCAAGAGCCATTACGTTTACTGAAGCTATAGCACTTACAACTGTAGCTCCAATTTTTTTATAAATACTTTTCATTGTTTCTCCTAAATTAATATAAATATTAAATTAACACTATTTTCAGCAAAAAAAGAAAGCCTAGGTTGTAGTGTTAAACCCGTTAATTAGCTAACTAGATTTGAATGCCGAACTTAAATACTACCATGAAAATCGATAAAATCAATCAAATTTTCGAACATGAGTTTAATTTATTATTGAAGTAAAGAAAAAAATATCTATGGAACCAGAGTTGGATCCATTAATAGTCCAATTGAAACTGGCTTTAGATTTTAGTTACAATTAATACATTAGAATTAAATGGAATAGCGCCTTAGGAAAACTCCACAGCCCTCAACTCTAGTGCAATTTTATCTAACGATGAGTTAACTAGTTTAAATGATCCTTCTGCACCATAAAGTTTCGCTAGCTCTACTGCTTCATTAATAACAACCTTGTATGGAACTTCTGGTTGAAACTTTAACTCATATACTCCTAAATACAATATTGCCTTTTCTGTAGGCCCTAATTCTCCAATATCTCGATCAAGAGTTGGATGAATAATATCCTCAAGAGCAGCAATATTCTTAGGAATGTTTAACAGCAAGTTTGAGAAAAAAGCCTTAGAAATCTTGCCTTCTTTTTGGTTTAGAAACTGTTGCTCAATTTTTTTTATATTCTCGCCAGAAATTAGCCACTGATATAAAGCCTGAACTACTCTGGCTCTTGAGCGCTGTTTGGGAGTCACAGTTTTTCTATTAGGCTAATCATTCGGATTGTGCTTTCTGCAGCTTCAGCACCTTTGTTTTCGGAGCCACCCGAGCGCTCAATGGCTTGCTCCACTGTATCAACAGTAAGAACCCCAAAGGCAATAGGTATGTCGGAGTCGAGTGCTATTTGAGAGATTCCTTTTACACATTCTCCAGCAACATACTCAAAATGAGGGGTGCCACCTCTAATTACAGCTCCTAAAGCAATAATCCCATCAAATTTACCAGTATCAGCTACTTTTTTAAGAGCCAATGGAATTTCAAAAGCACCCGGTACGTAAAATATCTCAATATCAGCCTCTTTAGTGCCACTCTTAAGTAAAACTTCTTTAGCTCCGCTTATCAAATGCTCAACGACAAAAGAGTTGAAACGTGCAGCAACTAACGCTACTTTTTTATTTTCAATAGTCAAATCACCCTCAATAGCTTTCAATTTAATTACTCCTTTATGTTTACATACTCAGTAATGGTTATTCCAAAACCCTCTAGTCCAGGCCACTTTCTTGGTTTTCCAAGAGACTTCATGTTTGAAACACCTAAGTCAGATAGGATTTGAGCACCAATTCCAAATGTTTTATCATCGTCACTACTTCGGTAGTCCTGATTATCAATATTTTCTAGAATTGCTTGATTAGTCTGCTTCCTTAGTAACAAGAAAACGCCATTTTCAACCTCTGAAATCATGCCCAAGGCGCTATTAATGCTAAAACCTCTCTGCACCTCTTGAAGGACATCTTTAAAGATATTTTCCATGTGTACTCTTACATAGGGCTCTGTCTTATTATTCACTGAGCCCTTTACAAGCGCAATATGAATATCATTATGAATCGTATCTAGATAGGAATAGAGTTGAAAATCACCATACTTGGTTTTGAATGGCCTCTGACTTATTCTTTCTACTGTTTTTTCATTTTCAACCCTGTAATGGATTAAATCAGCAATATGCCCTACTTTAATTCCATGCTTTTTACCAAACTTGTATAAATCATCACTTCGAGCCATTGAACCATCATCATTTAGAATTTCAACAATGACCGATGATGCCTCAAAACCAGCTAGACGCGCCAAATCGCATCCAGCCTCTGTATGTCCAGCACGAATTAAAACGCCGCCTTGTTGAGCCATTAGAGGAAAAACATGGCCAGGCTGAACTATATCAATAGGTTTAGCATCTTTAGCAACAGCATCAAGAATTGTTTTTGCACGATCTGCGGCTGAAATTCCTGTAGTAACTCCTGTGGCCGCCTCAATGGAAACAGTAAAGTTAGTAGAGTGTAGGTCACTATTATGTGTCACCATAAGTGGAAGATTTAATTGTTGGCATCTTTGTTGGGTCAAAGTTAAGCAAATCAATCCACGGCCATGCGTGGCCATAAAATTAATATCTTCTTTTGTGACTTTTTCAGATGCAATTAATAAATCACCCTCATTCTCACGATTTTCATCGTCCATCAGGATGATCATTTTTCCTTGCTTATAATCCTCTATCAGTTCTTTTATTGAAGCCTGCATAATCACCTATGATCTTTCAGAGTTAAAAGTCTCTCAACATATCTAGCAACTTGGTCAATCTCTAAATTAACGTTTGAATTCAGTTTAAGCTCTCCAAGTGTTGTCACCGAAAATGTGTGAGGGACTATATTAACATCAAAAATATTATTCTCAACACTATTGACAGTCAGGCTAACTCCATTGACACATATCGATCCTTTTTTAGCAATATATTTGACAATATCACTCTGAACTTCAATCTTGATTCGAATACTTTCACCATCCTTATCAATTGAATTGACTGCGCCAACTCCATCCACATGACCACTGACTAAATGACCATCAATTCCTTGATTCAGTCTGAGAGATTTTTCAAGATTGACATTTTGTCCTTGAGTGAGTTTAGAAAAAGTTGTGCAACTCATTGTCTCATTTGAAACATCTGCACTAAACCAATTGTCTGCTACCTCAGTTGCGGTTAAACACACTCCGTCAACCGCAATACTGTCACCCACCTT
>LUMP01000033.1_pt1 | contig 34022 bp, 30 predicted proteins | sample 729641 | NCBI WGS metagenome assembly LUMP01 (sample SAMN03860260, study PRJNA289734) | marine metagenome | biome: seawater column; feature: ocean; material: water; isolation source: Red Sea water column Station 12 - depth 47m | place: Saudi Arabia: Red Sea | collected 2011-10-15 | depth 47 m | reverse complement strand
GTCAATAGCAACTGTAAATATTCTATACTTTTCCATTAAAGTTTTTGCCATCTCTGATGGAGACATGTTTGTAATTCCAACATTTCCGATACCACAACTTCTAGTAATATCCTCCGGTGTATTTACAATTACGTTTTTAACATTCCTAAGTTTATCTGACCAATATCTTTGTAGAAATCTCATTCTTTCCTCTTTTCTCTTAATACCTATCCAATTCAAATAATCAATAGAATTAGATATCGCAAGATCTGTATGAACCGGATGAGTACCTATATGATTAAGTCTTCTAATGTCTGTTTTATCAGTGTTACCGTTTGCAAGCAGTGGCCATATTCTATGTGTTTTATTTTTATTTACATAAAGTAATCCAGCTCCAAGTGGAGTTGCTAACCATTTATGAAGACTAGAGCCATAATAGTCACAGTTAAATTCATCAATTGAAAAGTCAAACATACCTACACAGTGAGCACCATCAACCATTACTTCAACTCCGTGACTGTGTGCCATTTCGCATATTTTTTTAATTGGTAATATCTGACCCGTAATATTTATCATATGACATACCATTATCAATTTGGTTTTATTTGTGATTTGACTCTCATAGAGTGATACTATTTCTTCATCATTCTTAGGATGGTTTGGAACTGAAATTATTTTATTTACTACACCATACCTATCAGATATCTGCTCAAACATCTCTTTCATTGTTCCATAGTCTTGCTTTGCATAGATTGCTTCATCTCCTTTCTGCCAAGGAAATCCAGAGATTACTAGGTCAAGCGATTCAGTTGCATTTCTAGTGATTGCAATTTGATCAGGAGTAGATCCTACAAGTTTAGCAAGCTCTTTTGTTACTCTCTGTTTATTTTTATTAAGATCATATCTCATATAATATGAGCCTTCAATATTAACATGCTTTACATGTTTAATAAAATGGTCTAGGATAGGGTCTGGAATTATATTATAATATCCACTTTCTAAATTTATATAGTCATCCTTTAAAGTGTAATGAGACCTTACTGTTTTCCATAACTCATCATCGTTGTCAATCTTAGGTAAATTCTTAGAAAGAGAGTAATTTTTAGAAAACTCCGAAGCAGATATCATGGGAGAAAAAGATAATGCACCTAGTGTTTTTATAAAATTTCGCTTATCCATTTTATTGTTAATTTTACTTCAATTTAGTAAAAATGTTCAAGGAATTAAGTTTTTGTTTATTGATTTTCATGCTGTTAACAGCTTGTTCAAAAACTTCAGAGGAGACTTGTAAATCTGAAGTTAAGCTTATTGCATGTACAAAAGAATATATGCCAGTATGCGGATGTGATAATATTACTTACTCAAATAAATGTGTTGCAGAATCCCAAGGCGTAAATAGTTGGATAAATGGTGCTTGTAATAATTAATTTTACATAAATTTATGCAAAACCATTACTTTGAATTTAGATCGTTACTCAGATAATTTTTTTGAGGTAAACCATTTAAATGGATTCCTTCCTAAAAAAAGTCCACTTGCAGTTTTGCCTGAAAGATATAGTGAGCTTCAAGTACTTATTGATGAAATGCCAATAAAAAAAGCTAATGGTCAAGGTGGTCTGTTGTCAATAGAAGGTGCAATTGAAGATGCAGTAAAAAAACTAAAAAATTATAAAGATTTAGTAAAAAATGAAGATGATATATTTATAAATCAGGCATTATTTAGAGCATATGCTTTTCTTACTAGTGCATATCTTTTAGCTCCCTCTCATTTTAGTTTTCAAAAAACTAAAAAGTATGGAAAAGCACATAGACTTTTACCTTCTCAACTTTCAGAGCCTTTTGTTTTAGTTAGTGAAAAACTTGATGTATATCCATTTATAGATTATCATTATGCTTATTCTCTTGGTAATTACGTCAAAATTGATAGCTCAAAAGGTTATGAGTGGGAAAATTTAGCAATGGCTGCAAAATTCTCTGGAATGGATGATGAAAGAGGATTCATAATGCTTCATGTTGATATTAATCAGCATTCTCCTCAACTAGTCGGGAGTATTTTAGACTTTATTAAATCAAAAGATAATTCTGGAGTAAACCAATCATTAAATAATTGTTTATCATCAATGAAGAGCATTAATGAAAGAAGACAAATTATGTGGCAGGCTTCCAGATGGAAACATTATAATGACTTTAGAGTTTTTATAATGGGAATTAAAGGTAATGATGAAATATTTGGTGATGGAGTAATTTACGAGGGTATTTCTGAAGAACCTGTTCAATACAGAGGTCAAACTGGTGCTCAAGATAATATTATTCCTACTGCTGATATTTTTACAGGAGTGATTGATTATTACCCATCAAACGATTTAACGAAATATCTTCTTGATCTTAGATCATACAGGCCAAAATGTATTCAAAATTTCTTGTCAGATTTAAAAGATGAGATGAAGGAAAATAGACTATTTAATTCCATTAAAAAAAGTGAAAATGAGGAGGGGTTATGTTTATTAATCCAAATTCTTGATGAAATTTATTACTTTCGAAATGGTCATTGGCAGTTTGTTCAAAAGTACATAATGGCTAATACAAAATATGCAAAAGCAACTGGAGGAACACCAATAATTTCTTGGATTCCAAATCAAATAACTGCTGTACTTAATTATATGTCAGATGTATTAGAGTTGATTCCTGATAATTCAAGTTTCCTAGATAAAGCATTATTCACACAGCAACTTTCAAAAAAAATAAGTCTTTTAGAGAAACAGCTTCAGCTTCTACATGGAGATAATTACAATGCTGAAGACGTTTTTGCATTAAATAAAAAACATAAACTAAACGACGATTAATTCTAGTCAATTATTTGGTAGATTAAAATATAATTGAGTACTTTGCATAACATAGTACCTGGTTTTATATGAGTACAGATAATTTTAAGATTCAAATTAGAAAAGGGCTACTAGAGTTTTGTGTTTTGCAAATTATTTCTAGAGGTGAAGTCTATACGTCAGATATAATCGATGAACTTAAAAAGTCTGAGATAATTGTTGTGGAGGGTACATTATATCCTTTATTAAACAGATTGAAAGCTTCTGGCTATGTAGATTACAAATGGAAAGAATCTAATCAAGGTCCACCCAGAAAGTACTATGTTCTGACTGTTGAAGGAACTGACCACTTGAGTCAACTTAAGATATCATGGAAAGAAATTGATAAATCTGTTAAAAACATAATGACTATAAAAAAATGAAAAAAACACTCAGTATAAATATTGGAAGTAAGGTTTTTAATATTGATAATGACGCATATGAACTTTTAAAAAAATATCTTGATTCAATAAAATCTTATTTTGAAAAAATTGAAACCGAAGAGGATATCTTATTGGATATAGAGACTAGAATTTCAGAAAAATTTAGCTCAATAAAAAACTTTAGTGAGTCACTTAATTTAAAAGATGTAAAAAACATAATAAATGAGATGGGCTCAGTTGATGATTTTAAGGAGATATATGAGGAGTATTCTAAAAAAGAAGAAAGTGAGTTTAATGAATCAACTCATAAAGATTATAAAAATGAAAATAGAAAAATATTTAGAAATCTAGATGATAAAGTAATTGCTGGTGTTGCCTCTGGGATTGCAAATTATTTTAATATTGACCCCGTAATATCAAGGCTACTATTTTTAGCTTCTTTACTTACAGGTTTTGGGCTTATTGTTTATATCATTTGCTGGATTGGCATACCAGGGAAAAGAGTTGGAATGCTTAATTCAAGTAAAAGGCTTTTTAGGGATGGAGATAATAAAATTTTAGGTGGAGTTGCTTATGGAATTGCAAATTATTTTAGTATAGATCCCGCAATAATTAGGATAATATTTATTGTTTCTTTATTTCTTGGAGGGTTTGGATTTATTACTTACATATTATTATGGATTTCAATACCTGAAGCTAAAACTGTAGAGGACAAGATGAGAGCTAAAGGGTATGAAGTTACATTAGAAAACATCGAAAAATATGTAAAAGGAGCATTTAAAAAAAAAGATGATGAAGAGAATCTTTTAATTAAAATAATTTTATTTCCGTTTAGATTAATTGGACCAATTATATCAGGAGTTTTTTCTTTATTAATACCACTCTTTAGAATTATCATAAGTTTAATTCTATTTGTTATATCAATTGTGTTAATAGTACTTATGGTATTATTTTCTCTAGGACTATTTAATTTAATTAATTATGAGAATTTTATATTTGGTAGTATTGAGGGAGCCTATATAAGTGGAATAGATCTTTCAATAATAATTGGAGAGCTTCCAATATACTTATCAATATCAATAATTTTATTTTTCCTGGTATCATTATTAGTAATGATTATATCAGTTTCAAGAATTCTTTTAAATGCAAAAAATATTAACCCTACAACTTTTATTGGATTACTTTTTGTAGGGATTATTTTATTTGTTTTTAACTCTGTAATTATATCTCAAGTAATAAATGAATGGGAGGATACAGGACAAATCCAAGAATGGATTGATGATGGGGTAATAAAAATTGATAACTGGAAAACATATAGATATTAGTTTTTAGCTACATTTGCGCCTTGAAATGAGAAATATAACACTCTACATTATCACCCTATTTATTTCAAACTTTAGTATTGCTCAAAAACAATACATACTTTCAAAAACTGATGGGTCAAAAATAGTTATGGATGGATTTATCTCAGATGATGAGAAATCTATTTCCTACAAAAAAACAGTTGATTATGAGTGGCAACCAGGATATAATACTCCAGCCAAATTAGAAACAGATGTTTTCATGAGTTACACAGATGAATATATTTACTTTGGAGTTAAAGCATATGCTGATCCAAATGATATTAGAGGTCAGGTAAGACCCAGGGATGAAATGGCAATGGGACTAAATGAAGATATAGTATTTCTAAGATTTGATCCTTATCTAGATTCAAGGAGTGTTTATTTGCTAGCTTCAAATGCATATGGAAGTCAGTCAGACATTAGAGCAAAACAAGCAACAAATGATGAAGAAAGATATGATTCTTCATTTAATGCAATTTATGAAACCATCTCAAGTATAAATGAGGATGGATATACTGTTGAGTTTTTAATTCCATTTACTTCAATACCGCATCCTAATGCTGAAGATAAAATATGGGGATTTAATGTTACAAGATATTTTACTCTTGAAGGAAATGGAGTATTTACTATGAGTGATAAATATGACAGAGATAATCCATGTAGGATATGCCAAATAGAGGGTAGACTAATAATGAATGATGTGCCATTCAAGAGAAATACCGAATTGCTTCCATACATATCATCGAATCTTTCTGGAGAAAGAGTCTCAGATGGCCAACCTATAGAGTATGGAAAAAGCAATAATGAATTTGGAATAGGAATTAAATATGATATTAATTCAGCATCAACAGCTGAACTTACAATTAACCCTGATTTTTCACAAATAGAGGCAGATGAAACTCAAATTGATATAAATTCAGCATATGCTCTTCAATATCCTGAGTTAAGACCATACTTTAGTCGTGGAATGGATTTGCTAAATTTTTTAGACGGTGCATTTTATTCAAGAACAATTAATTCTCCGTCTATATCATCTAAAATTACTCTTCAAGATAAAAATTCAAGTTCTATAATCCTCTCAGCTGTAGATCAAAAATCACCTTATTTGATTGGCGGTGAGGATAAATCTTATTTTGGTGAAGGAGGTGTCAGCTATATCAACACATATAGGCACCAGCGAGTAGTAAATCAAAATACAAAATATGGATTCTTTACAACTAATAGATTCTATGAAGGAGGTGGTAGTGGAAATTTATTTGGAATCGATGGACTTTTTACATTAAATAAAATCTGGAAAATTCAATTTGAGTTCATTAAAAATTTTAATGTTGAACCAATTGCTAACTGGATAGATAGTGATGACACTTTCAGCAATAAAACTGTAGAACTTGATGGTGAGAAGTTCAATGGTCATGCAAATTACCTAAGGCTAATTAGAAAAACTGAGAACTGGGAATCAATTATATTTTACAGGGATATATCAGCAAATTATAGGGCAGATTTAGGATTCGTACCAAAGAATAATAGAAGGTGGTTGACCATTTCTCAAGGTTATGAAAAATTATTAGGCAACAAATATCTTCAAAATTATAGTATAACTGTAAAAGGAGACATTACTAACAATATTAATGGAGATAAAAAGTCAAGAAATTTAGATATTGATCTTGGAATAACTACAATTGGAGCCACAGCAATTAATTATAATTATGACATTAATTTCTTTAGAAATTATTTGGGTAAAGATTTTAGAAATGTAGGCAAGTCAACATTTTTAATTATTAGTAATCCTACAAAAGAGCTTAGTCTTTTAACAAGAATAGTATTTGGAAGAGAGATTGCTTTTAATGAAGATGATCCAGAAATTGGAAAAGAAAGTTCAGTCTTTTTCAGTATGAATTATAAGGTAGGAAATAATTTAAATATTAATCCTTCATTACGATTTTCGAAATTGAAGAAAATTAATAAACCTGGTGTATTCTATGACGGCTACATTGCAAGGCTATCATCTAGATACCAATTCAATAATGATTTAAGCCTAAGAATTATATCTGAATATGATGATTTTAATGATAAGTTTTATGTACAACCTCTTCTTGAGTGGAACCCAAATCCTTCTACCATTTTCTATATTGGAGGTAATCAAAATTCATCAAATATTTTTAATGTTGATCCTGAAGAGTTTAATCCATTCTTAATAAACAGGTCTCAGTTTTTTATAAAGTTTCAATACTTGATTGGAGTTTAGTCTCTATTCATTATATTTAAGTATGAAAAATAAAATTTTATTATTAGCATTGGTTTTGACTTTCTCATCTTGTAGTATTCTCCAAAAAACTCAAACTGTAAGTCAAAATGTTGAGACATCAACTAGCGAACCTGAAGATTCACTTCAAAAATTTGTAGGTAATTATGAAATTGAAGTTTTTGGTCTTCCAGATGGAGGTGATGGTAAATTCAGTATGAAGGTGTCAGAAGAATCAAGTGGTCTTAAAACAATTTTTACAACAGAGGAGGCTAACCAAAGTTTTGATATTCTTGGAACTGAAGTTGAAGAGGGAATCCTTTACATAGACATATATGTTAAAGATTACGGGATAAACACTGCTTTTGAAATTTATGTTGAAGGCAATCAAGTGACTGGATATCTCGCAGATATGTTTGAACTTGAAGGTACTAAATCAGATTAACTTACTGAGAGACTTCGTATTCAAATTCCCACAGAGGGTTATCTAATTTATTTATAATGTAATTCAGTGTAAGCTCTTCACCAGATAAAACATCTTTATCTGTAATAATTCTTATGTGTTTTATATTACCTAGTGATTCATGAGACTCAGAGACAATTGCCTTACAGTTTGGCATTTCATGATGATTAATAAATGCTCCTAACGGGAGTCTAATATAATTATCAGGGAATCTATTATCGTAAACATGTGAAATTCCAAGATCTGTTTCTGAGGGCAAGTCTTTAGTAGCAAATACACCTAGACCTTCAATTTTACTTTCTCTAATAGTGATTGAATCCGGTAATGGTCTCCACTCTTTTTCTTTGTTCATAGTCTCAATTTTACTGAATTTTCAAATTATAATCAAGTTTAGGGGATTCTTTTAGACCACTTACAGCATTCAGAATCTCAAATGCAAGTTTTATTTCACTAGTCTTTGAAACAGTTTTTACTTGAATTATTATGGAGCTTTTCTTTGGAATTGTAATAAATTTTGAATTCTTGTGAAATGTGTAATTTCCTGTATAGTGAAGACTAAAAGGCATACTACTCAAATTAGAAATTTCTATTTCAAGTAATGTCGTGTCTCCTGAATATCCAAGTGGTTTAAGATTTAAATTTGATTTGATTATTGGTAAGATGCTTTCTTCTTTACCTATGATTAAGTCTTTAAACCAGACAAATGTATCACCATTAAATAAGGCATCTTTTATAGACTCAATAGATTGATCTTTACTTAATATAAATGTAAGAGGTCTATGTCCACCATTAGGTATATCAAAATCCCAATCAACAAGTCCATGAATATCAGAAGTTCCAAGTATTGTAAGGTTGTTTTCTATTGCAATTTCTAAAGCTTCTTCAGAAAATGTATCCTCATTAGCTACTTCAAGTCCATGAATCAAATTTTTTGAAATCAATTCTTTGTGCAGAGGATCTAATCTAGCAATTCCATCGATTCTACCTGCATTCTTACTTGTCCAATTTGGGTGATTCCAAAAAACAAAAGCACCTTGCTTATTTGCCTCAATGATTCCAGCAATAGAGTCATTTAAATTGAGAAGCTTATTTGCATCCTTTATAAAAATTGCGTTAAAGTGTCCTGGAGGCATATCTCTTGTAATTTCCGAACCTCTTAAAACAATTAAATCTTTTTCACTAACAGATCCTTTAGCAATTATATATGATCTATTTAAATCTGGATTAGGTATGTCTTGTTTCTTTGGCTGATACTCTAAGTGGTCTGTAATTGCAATAATTTCAATGTTTTCTCTTAAAGCTTCTTGGACCCTTATTGTAGGCCATACCATACCATCTGAAAAAACAGTATGTGTATGAAGATCCGCGCCAAGTAGTATTACATTATCAGGTGATTCAAAGAACTTTGATCCCTGCTGACAAAAGATTGGCATACAAGCTAATAGAAGAAAATATCTAATTTTCATATTATCAATTTATAAATAAAAATTCAATTGAATTGAAATAACTTAAACCTTAATTACATTCAATCTCATACTCTTGCCAAGCTTTACTTGGAGCAGAATTTGGGAAGTAATAACATTTTTTTGAACTATCAGGGAATATTACATATTTATAAAACGCTGTTGGGACATGAGCTCCTGTATCTAAAACTATATGTGAAGAGTCAAACTCAAGATATATTTCGATATCAATATCGCCAAGCTCATCAGCCCATTGTCTTACCTGTTCTTCCAATTGAACCCAGGTTCCTCTATTTAAATCGTCATATTGGAGGGCAACATTTAAATATGAAAAAGTAGAATATAAATTCTCATATGAATCATTGAATGATCCTGCTGGAGCCATATGTCCTCTATCCCACCTATTTGAATAATAGTCTAGATCATCTGAAGTATAAATTGAATCTACAGTGTAGAATTCCATTCCATCCCTATCAGCATTCTTAACAATGTCTCTAACTGTGTATTTTACCCAATTAGGTTGTTCATATTTTTCATTATATGAAATTTGAAATATATTATTTGATACCAAAAGGGAATCAACCCTTGCTCTTGTTAATGAACTGGTATTGGAATTATTTTCATTTTCAGTTTTAACAGAAGACGAATCCTGCTTGGAACAGGATGAAAAAAAAATTAAACAAAGAATTAAATATCTAATCATTAAGATTTAACAAGTTTTCTCATAAGTCCTTCTTGAGCAACTGATGCAATCATAGTTCCATCTTCGTTAAATATACTTCCTCTAGCAAACCCTCGTGCATTTGATGCACTTGGACTTTTCATATCATATAAAAGCCAATCATTTATAGAAAATTCTCTGTGAAACCAAATTGCATGATCTAAGCTTGCGTAATATGCCCTGGTCTTTGCAATTTCTTTTCTATGAGGTAGTGATGCAGTAGCAAGAAGCTGATAGTCACTAACAAATGCTAATAATTGATGATGGAAAGAAAGCGGTAAATCAATTTTATCTTTTAATCTAAGCCAACAATGATTATATGGAAGATCATTTTCTTTTCTCATGAAAATATTTGTGCCAACAGGTTTAAATTCAAATACTTTTGGATGAGCCATGAGAAAAAGTTGGTACTTCTCTGCTAATTCATCCTTATGCTTTTCTGCTTGTTCGAAATCCGTCATTAGTAGATCTGGACTAAGAACATTAGGCATTTGAACTTGATGGTCAAAACCTTTTTCTTTTTTTTGAAAAGAAGCTGCCATATTAAAAATAGCCTTATCATTTTGGAACGCAACTACTCTTCTAGTTGTAAAACTTCCTCCGTTTCTAATTTTATCTACTTCATAAGTAACTGGTATATCTAAATTTCCTGGGAGTATGAAATAACCGTGCATTGAATGAGCTATTCTGTCATCGGGAACAGTTTGATATGCAGCATGAAGAGACTGACTCAAAACTTGACCTCCAAATACTCTTCCCCAAACTGTTTCATAGTTTTTACCCTCAAATCTATTATCATCAATTTTTTTAAGTGTTACTATATCTAATAATTCTTTTATGTCCATTTTTTTATTTTAAAATTGGCAATTAATTGAAACCACCAATAAAATTAAGCCTTTATGGAACAAAGTTACTAAAGATTGATTATCTTTGCTGCCTAATCAAAATAATATTTAATGAAAAAATTATTAACCAACGCTTTTGTAGCATTAACTATAATTGCTTCAAACGCACAAGAAATCAATTTTGTAGAATTTGATCTAGATAATGGGTTGCATGTAATTCTTCACCAAGATAATAGAGCTCCTGTAATTACTACATCTGTTCTTTACCATGTTGGTTCAAAAGACGAAGAAGAGGGGAGAACAGGATTTGCTCACTTTTTTGAACACCTATTATTTGAAGGAACTCAAAATATTGAAGGTGGTGAGTGGTTTAAAATTGTTGAAGCAAATGGAGGCTCAAATAATGCATATACTACTGACGATTCAACTTATTACTACGAAGTTTTTCCGTCAAATAAATTGGAATTAAGTCTTTGGATGGAATCAGAAAGAATGTTACATCCAATTATTAGACAGGAAGACAGAATAGAGCTGCAGGAAGGAGTTGTAAAAGAAGAAAAAAACTTTAGACTTGACAATGCTCCCTATGGATATTTACTTTATGCAGTTAGAAGTAAACTATTTAGGAGTCATCCGTATGGTAGACTAACCATAGGATTAGATAAAGATCTTGAGGCTGCAAATTTAGATGACTTCAAAAAATTTAACGAAAGGTACCATAAGCCAAATAATGCAACATTAGTTGTTGCTGGAGATATTGAAATAGAAGAAACAAAAGAGCTAGTAAAAAAATATTTTGCAGACATTCCTAGCTCAGGTGATGTTAAAAGAAATCTTCCAAAAGAGGAACCAATTACTGAAGCAATAACATCTACATGGTATGATCCAAACATTCAAGTTCCAGCTCTTTTAGTAGGATATATTACTCCTAAAATGAGCTCAAGAGAAGCTAGAGTTCTAAATTTATTGTCTACATATTTAAGTGACGGAAAAAGTTCTGTTTTATATAAAAAAATGGTTGATGATAAAAAGATGGCGTTAGGTGTTCAGACAATTAATTTAGCTCAAGAGGACTACGGAACGTATCTAATGTTAGCACTTCCTGTAGGAGATTTTACACTTGAAAATCTTCTTTCAGAGATTGATGTTGAAGTTGAAAAAGTTCAACAAGAATTAATTAGTGACAGAGATCTTGAAAAGCTTCAAAATTCTCTAGAGACACAATTTGTGAATAGAAATAGCTCAGTTGAAGGTATAGCAAATTCACTAGCTGATTATTATACTTTCTATGGTGACACAAGTTTAATAAATAGTGAACTTGATATCTACAGAAGTATAACAAAAGAGGAGATAAGAGAGGTCGCAAATAAATATTTGAAACCCAACCAGAGAGTTATAGTGGACTATCTTCCAGGAGATGAGAATAATAAAACAACTATAGAATAATGAAAAAAATATATAAAAACATGCTAAAATTAAGCATTGCAAAAAAAATTATAATTGCATTAGTAATAATTCTATCTAGTTCAGCAAATGCTCAAATAGATAGGTCAATTATGCCAGAATCTGGTCCAGCACCAGAAATATTTTTTGGAAAGCCTCAGACGTTTAATCTAGATAATGGGCTTACTGTTATGGTTGTTGAGAATACCAAGCTCCCAAGAGCTTCAGCATCCCTTTCATTCGATAATCCATTAATTTTTGAAGGAGATATTGCTGGTGTTAGTTCAATATTAGCAGAAATGGTAGGAAATGGAACTCAATCTATCTCGAAAGAGGATTTTATTGAGGAAATAGATTATATGGGAGCAAGTTTAAATGTAACTGGATCAGGAGCATTTGCTGGCTCATTGAAAAGGTACTTCCCAAGAGTACTTGAATTAATGGCATCTGCTGTTTTAGAACCACTATTTACTCAAGAAGAATTTGACAGACAAAAGAACTTAATTAAGGAGAGTCTTAAAACAGGTGATAAGGATGTTGCTACGGCTGCAAACAGAGTTGAAGGTTTTATTACTTACGGATCTCAACACCCTAATGGTGAATTTGTAACTCAAGAATCCTTAGATAAGGCATCACTTCAAGATGCAGTTGATTTTTATAATAACTATTCAAGTCCTTCAAATGCATATCTTGTGATTATAGGAGATGTAAATTATGATGAGATTAAATCAAAGGTCACAAATCTATTTGGATCTTGGAGTTCAAAAGATGTTTCTGCAAGCTCTTTTCCAAGTCCAACTAATCCTGATGAAACTGAAATAATTTTTGTTGATATGCCTAATGGTGTTCAATCTGTTGTATCAATAATAAATACTGTTGACTTTAATAAAAATAACTCAGACTACTTCGCCGCTTTAGTTGCAAATAGAATACTTGGTGGTGGTGGTGCAGGAAGACTTTTTAATAATCTTAGAGAAGACAAAGGGTGGACATATGGTTCATATTCTGGTATATCTGAAAGTTACAAGACTAAAGGAACTGTAATTGCTCAGGCACAAGTTAGAAATGAAGTAACAGATAGTGCGGCCGTAGAGCTTTTGATGGAATTGGATAAAATGAAAAATTCTTTTGTTACTGATGAAGAATTAAATTCAGCTAAAGCAAAGTACACAGGAAACTTTGTGCTGTCACTTGAGAATCCATCTACTATTGCAGGGTTTGCTAGAAACATAATAACTCAGAAGTTACCTGAAGACTACTATAATAGTTTCTTAGAAAACATAAATAATGTTACTAAAGAGGATGTTCAAAAAGCTGCTAATAATTATTTTTTAACAGATAATACAAGGGTATTCATCACTGGTAAAGGTTCTGAAATACTGGAATCAATTGAAAATATTGAGTATAATGGTAAGAAGGTTAAAGTTAGATATTTTGACAAATATGCAAATGAGATTGAAAGACCTGATTACAGTATAGATTCAGATATTTCAGCCGAGGATGTGATTAACGAATATGTAAAAGCTATAGGTGGAAAGGACGCACTTGCAGAAGTTACGTCAATTGAGATCAAAGCAACATCTAATATTCAAGGCACAGTTTTAGAAATGTATAGTGTAAAAAATAATCAAAATCAATCTTTAATGGAAATGTCTGCTATGGGAATGACTATAGCTAAAACTGTTTTTAATAAATTTCAAGGCTACAATGAAGTAAATGGTCAGAGAATTCCATTGACAGAAGTTGAACTTGAACAAGCCATTATAAATTCTGCTTTATTTTCAGAATTAAACTTTGATTTTTCCCTAGTTCAGCTTGTTGGAACATCTGATGTTGATGGAGAGAAAGCTTATGAAATAAAAGTGACTGATAATAAATCTGTTTTTTACTCAGTTGATACAGGGCTAAAATTGAAAGAAGTGGAATCACAAGAGGTTGAAGGAAATCTAATTGTTGGGGAAACATACTATAGAGAGTATGAAGAGGTTGAAGGAATTCTTTTACCTAAGGTAATTAATCAGGTTAGTGCTTCAATTCCAATACCTGGTGGAATTACATTTAAAGCAACTTCTATTAAATTAAATGTGGAGACAAAAGATTCTGACTTTAATTAAGAAGTAATACTTTTAAAAAAAGGCATCTAACTATTAGGTGCCTTTTTTTTTGTAACAAGATATACCCCAACTAAAATAACAGATGTACCTATAAACTGTATTAGTTTAAATTCTTCTCCATCTAATAATCCCCAAAAAATTGCAACTATTGGTATTAAATATGTTGTTGAAACTGAGAAAACTGGAGATGAAATTGCCAGAAGTTTTATGTATAAAACTTTTGCAATTGCTGTTCCAAAAAATGCAAGTACTACTATATAAATAATTGACTCTATTATTAAAGGATCTGATGTAAATGTTTTAAATGGAAATTCGGTAAAAAAAAGTATAACAGAAGCAGGTAGAACTAAAAAGATAAAACTCATACCAATTATTGCAACTGCAGAAATACCTGGCAATTTATATTTTAAAATATTAGCATTTACAGCATAGAAAAATGCAGCTAAAATTGTAAAAGAAACATATAATAGGTTTAGGCCTGAAATTAAAAACTCATTATTCACTAAAATTAGAATCCCGATAAAACCAATAAGTACCCCTGCAAATTGCTTTTTAAAAAATTCCTCTTTAAAGAATAAAACACTTATTATTAATGTAAATAATGGTGTAAGTGACACCATAACTCCTGCTATAGCACTAGAAATTTCAGTTTCTGCAAAAGCGAATAAATAATTTGGGAAAAAGGTTCCAATAAATGCTGAAAAAACTACCCATTTAATTTTATCTTTTGGAATACTTTTAAGTTTGTTGATACTAAATGGGACAATTAGAATAGCTGTAATTATCATTCTTAATGAACCTAATTGCACAGGAGTTAATCCTGTTAACCCTTTTTTAATTAGAATATATGAACTTCCCCATATAATAGATAGGATTATTAAAGTTCCCCATTTTCTAACTCCAATGTTCAATTAATAATTTATTTTGGTAAGATTAACTTTACTTGTTTTATTCTTTTATTGTCTACAATTTCAATAATAAATTTGTAGTTATCATGATAAATAATCTGCCCTACCCTAGGAATTTTTTTTATTTTTTCAATTAATAGCCCTCCCAATGTTTCAATTTCAGATGATACCTGATCAAAGGATGAAGTATCTTTTAGGTTTATTGCTCTGTAAAAATCTTGTAAATTAATTTTGGAGTCAAAAACATAGGTATTCTCATCCAACTTTGAAAAAAGATTATCTTCTTCATCAAACTCATCACTAAGTTCACCAAAGATCTCCTCAATTACATCTTCAAGAGTAATTATTCCAGATGTACCACCATATTCATCTACCACAATTGCCATATGAATTTTCTTTGTTTTAAATTCTGTAAGAAGATCATCAAGTTTTTTATTTTCAGGAATATAAAGTGGCTTTCTAAGTAATGAAGTCCAATTAAAATTTTCTTTTTCAAGATGTGGCAATAGATCTTTTACATATAAAACTCCTTGAATTTTATCAAGATTATCTTCAAATACAGGTACTCTTGAAAACCCATTGGATATTAATTCATCAATGATTTCATTCATATCTTTATTTGCCTCTAATGCAAAGACATCAACTCTGGGACACATAATCTGTCTTGTCTCTACGTTTCCAAAGTTGACAATACCTTTAAGTATCTTTTTCTCTTCTTTGCTTGTCTCCTTCGAGTCAGTTAACTCTAATGCTTGAGATAATTTATCTACTGAAAGTTGTTCGGTATCTTTTGCTAGACTAGATTCAAGGTAGTTCATTGATTTACTCATTGGTTGATTAAAAAGAAATAATATGTACCTATCAAGGAAATAAATTGGATTCACCATTACCTTTGAAAATATCAAAGGATTTCTGTTTGCATATATCTTAGGTAAAATATCTCCAATAAATAGTATAAGCATTCCTATTACACCAACTTCAATTATAGTCTCAATTATTGGATTATTAATTGAGCTTAGATAAGGATTATCTATAGATGCAAATAATATAACAATTGCAATATTTATGAAGTTATTTGAAATTAAGATTGTTGCAAGAAGCCTTTTTGGTTTTTCTAATAGAGACTCAATCTTTTTGATTAGTTTATTACTATTATCCTCAGGAATAATTGATTTATCCAGAGAGAAAAAAGCAACTTCGCAGCCAGATGTTAATGCTGATAAGATTAGAAAAATTAGAATTAAAATAATTTTAACTATCACAGATGAATTATAATATTTAAGAATTTTAAATTAATAGACTTAGAATGGTAAGTCATCTTCAGTCTGATCAGCCTCTTTACTCTCTGATACTGTTGGTGTATTTTGCTCCACATTATTTCCAGAGTCTTTCTTTGTAGATAAAAATGTAAACTCGTCAACATTTACTTCTGTAGTATATCTATCAGCTCCATCATCACCTTGCCATTTTCTGGTTCTTAGTTTACCTTCAACATAAACTTTATCTCCTTTTGATAAATATTTTTCACAAACTTCTGCAGCTTTATTTCTAACTACAATATTATGCCAGTCTGTATTAGTTACTTTTTCATTAGTTGTTTTATTTGTATAAGACTCATTAGTTGCCAATGGAAATCTTGCAATACAACCACCATTGTCAAAATGTTTAATTTTTACATCATCTCCAAGATGGCCAATTAACATTACTTTATTTAATGTTCCGCTCATTGTTTAAATAATTATGACTAAATATACAAAATTCAACTTCCTAGATTAAGTACTTATTGATAAAATTTGAAATGGGTACTGGAAAAGTAAAATCATTCAAATTAGATATATCATATCCATCGTTAATAACTGTATTTAAATTAATTAAGTAAAACGCAATGAATAAATGCTGATGTGATAGAACATGTTTATGTCTAATTATTTTATGTTTAGCATTACTGATTTTCAATTTATTATTAGTTAAGTATTCTGAGAAATCACTACTTAATGAAATATCGTCAACTAAAACATCTTTTTCAATTAATGGGAACTGATATAGTTTATACCAAATATCTTTTTCTTTCCTTTGATTTATAAATGTTTTACCATCATTGTCTTTAAAGACTAAATAATTAAAGTATCGGTTTCTGATTTTTTTCTTTTGGGTTTTAACAGGTATTAAGTCAACTTTATTTTTTTTAAATGCTAAACATTTTGAATTAAAAATACATAATTGACAATCTGGAAATGGTGTGCATGATAATGCTCCAAACTCCATCAAAGCTTGATTAAAATCTCCTGGTGTTTTAGTTTTTTGTATTAGTTTATTTGCGAATTCCTTTATTTTTTTCTTTCCTTGAGTTGAATCAATTGGTGTTGTAATTCCATAAATTCTTGATATAAATCTCAAGACATTACCGTCAACAACTGGGTTATATCTATCAAAACAGATTGATGAAATAGCAGAAGCAGTATAATCCCCTATTCCTTTAAGCTTTATTAGTTGATCATATGTTGTTGGAAATTTTCCGCCTAAATCATTTACTATGAACTTTGAAGTTTTATGTAAATTAATTGCTCTATTATAATATCCAAGGCCTTGCCACGATTTCAAGACTGTGTCTTCATCTGAATTTGCTAAATCATAAATAGTAGGAAATTTATCTATAAAATCATTAAAATATTTTTTACCCTGAGTTATTCTTGTTTGTTGAAGAATTATTTCTGATACCCATACTCTATATGGATCATTATTTTTTCTCCAAGGTAGATTTCGTTTATTAAAACTATACCATTTTAAAAGCTCTATTTCTAAAGGCATATATATAGTAATTATATAGAAGTAAGGAGCTAATTTAAAATTTAAATTTATATATTTGCTAGCCTTAAAAGCTAATTGTATAACCAAATAACAGAAAATGACAAAGGCAGATATTGTAAAAAATATTTCAGATCAAACAGGAGTTGACAAAACTGATGTACAAATGATCGCAGAAAAATTTATGGATGAAATTAAAAACTCACTCCAAAAAAATAATAACGTTTACTTGAGAGGATTTGGAAGTTTTATTGTTAAAACTAGAGCAGAAAAAACAGGTAGAAATATTTCAAAAAATACAGCTGTAATTATTCCAGCTCATAATATCCCTTCTTTTAAACCCTCGAAAACTTTTGTTGAATCTGTTAAAAAAAATGTGCCAGTCGGCTAATTAAAAATAACAAGTATGCCTAGCGGTAAAAAAAGAAAAAGACACAAGGTTGCGACGCACAAAAGGAAAAAAAGAGCGAGAGCAAACAGACACAAAAAGAAATAGTGTTTTGGGGTACACTCTAAACATCCCAAGTTCTTTGAAATAAAATATAACGCAAGTTATATAGATATTGAAAATGTTTAACCTTTCTACTTAATTGTAGAAATAAATTCAAAAACAGTGAAAAAAGAATTGATTATAAGATCAAATTCAAATGCTGTTGATTTTGCAATGCTCAATGAAGGAAGACTAATTGAGCTTGATAAGGAAGTAGGTAAAAACAAGTTTTCAGTAGGTGATATTTTTGTTGCAAAAATTAGAAAAACTATTCCTGGTCTAAATGCTGCATTTGTTAATGTAGGTCACGAAAAGGATGGTTTTCTTCACTATCATGACTTAGGTCCAAAACTTTTATCATTATCAAAATTCGTTGATGAAATTGATAATAAAAAAGTAAAATCGTTTTCATTTAATAAGTTTCAATTTGAAAAAGATATTCCAAAAAACGGACTAATTAAAGATTGTCTCAAGGCAAAGCAGACAACTTTAGTACAAATAATAAAAGAGCCTATATCAACTAAAGGTCCAAGATTAAGTTCTGAGATTTCTTTAGCAGGTAGATTTATGGTTCTGATTCCCTTTTCGGAGAGAATCTCTATTTCACAAAAGATTAAAAGTCAAGATGAGAAGAAAAGGCTAAGAACTTTAGTTAAGAATATTAAGCCAAAAGGATTTGGAGTTATTATTCGAACAGTAGCAAAAAATAAAACTGTAAGTGAGTTAGAAGGAGATCTTAAGGATTTGATTCTAAGATGGAAAAGACTTTGTATAAACTTTAGTAAAGCGGACTCTTATCCAACAAAAATCTTAGGAGAAATTAATAGAACTACATCTAAATTAAGAGATGTATTTGATGATTCATTCTCAAATATATATTTAGACGATCCTGATTTATATTCTGAAATAAAGGAATATATAAAAGTTATAGCTCCAGGTAAATCATCAATAGTTAAATTATACAAAGGTGTAACTCCAATTTTTGAAAAATATGGAATTGAAAGACAGATTAAATCATCATTTGGTAGAACTGTCTCAATGCAAAAAGGAGCATATCTTATTATTGAACATACTGAAGCTCTTCATGTAATTGATGTTAATAGTGGAAACAGATCAAATAAATCAAAAACACAAGAGGAGACAGCTATGGAAGTAAACTTAATAGCTTCAGCAGAAATTGCTAGGCAATTAAGATTAAGAGATATGGGGGGAATTATAGTTGTAGATTTTATAGATTTAACTACAAGAGAAAACAGAAAAAAGCTTTTTGATCATTTCTGTGCAGAAATGGCAAAAGATAGAACAAAACATAAGATTCTTCCACCAAGTAAGTTTGGATTAATTCAAATAACTAGGCAAAGGGTAAGGCCTGAAATGAGTATTAAGACAAAAGAAGCAAATCCAAATAAAGACTTAGAAGTGGAAGCACCTATTCTACTGGTTGACAAAATCAATGCTGAACTTAACAAGATAGTTAAGAATTCGCGCTATAAAAGTGGAACAATTTATATTCACGTTCATCCATTTGTAGCAGCGTATATAAACAAAGGTCTATTTTCTTTGAAGAATAGATGGAGTTTTCATTATAAAAGGGTAATTAAAATTGTACCAAGAGACTCTTATTTATACCTTCAGTATAACTTTACTAATAATAGATCTAAAATTTTAAAATAAAAATGATAATAAAACCGCTTAGAGATTCTAAGCGGTTTTTTTTATATTATAACATGGAATCTTCAGTAAAAAGAAAAATTGAAAATTATTGTGCATACCAGGAAAGATGTCATTCTGAAGTAAAAAGAAAATTAAATAGCTTGGGGGTATTTGGACAAGATCTTGACGAATACTTGTGCTATTTAATCGATGAAAACTTTTTGTCTGAAACAAGATTCTCTGAGGCTTATGTAAGAGGTAAATTTAATAATAACAATTGGGGAAAAGTTAGAATTATTAATGAGTTAAAATCCAGAAATATTTCTGATTGGAATATTAATAAGGCATTAGATCAAATTAGTGAAAAAGAGTATAATGATAAGCTTAAAAACTTATGTGAAAAAAAAATTGATCCTAGTGAAAAGCCCTCGCCAAAATTAAAAGATAAAATAATTAGGAGTCTTACTTATAAAGGTTGGGAAATAGATAAAGTAATAAGATTAGTTAATCAACTAATAAGGTAACTTGATTATTATTCATCTCAACTGTTCCAGACTCAATTTTAAGTATTGTTTCTTTATCAGAAATTTCAAATTGATCCTTAACACTAGAATCAAGATTCAACTTACCTATAATTTTAACTTCTCCTTTCTTTAAAGTAGAGACAATAGGTGCATGATTATTTAGAACTTGGAAGTCTCCTAATGAACCTGGAAAGAGAACCGAATCAACTTCCCCTTTGAAAAGAGTTTGCTCTGGAGTAATTATTTCTAGATACATTGTTATTTTGTTTCAGCAAGCATCTTTTCACCAGCCTCAATTGCCTCTTCAATAGTACCCTTTAGGTTGAAAGCCGCTTCAGGAATGTGATCAAGCTCACCATCCATTATCATATTAAAACCTTTAATTGTATCCTTTATGTCAACTAATGCTCCTGGGATTCCAGTAAATTGCTCTGCAACATGAAATGGTTGTGATAAAAACCTTTGAACTCTTCTTGCTCTTGCTACAGCTAATTTATCTTCTTCAGATAACTCTTCCATACCAAGGATAGCAATAATATCTTGGAGTTCTTTATATCTCTGAAGTAATTCTTTAACACGTTGAGCACAATTATAATGCTCATCTCCTAAGATTTCAGGAGTTAAAATTCTTGAAGTAGAATCTAATGGATCAACTGCAGGATAAATACCAAGCTCCGCAATCTTTCTCGACAGTACAGTAGTAGCATCTAGGTGTGCAAAGGTAGTTGCAGGTGCTGGATCAGTTAAATCATCAGCTGGAACATATACTGCTTGCACAGATGTAATTGATCCATTTTTTGTTGATGTAATTCTTTCCTGCATTGCACCCATCTCAGTAGCTAGTGTAGGCTGATAACCTACAGCTGAAGGCATTCTTCCAAGAAGAGCAGAAACCTCAGAACCTGCTTGTGTAAATCTGAAGATATTATCAACAAAGAATAAGACGTCTTTTCCTTGACCATCAGCTCCCCCATCTCTAAAGTATTCAGCAACAGTTAATCCAGATAATGCCACCCTAGCTCTAGCTCCAGGAGGCTCATTCATTTGCCCAAACACAAAAGTTGCTTTTGACTCTAATAATGCCTTTTTATCAACTTTACTTAAATCCCATTCTCCTGCTTCCATAGATTTTTTAAATTCATCCCCATAATTTATAATTCCAGATTCTATCATCTCTCTCAATAAGTCATTACCTTCTCTAGTTCGCTCACCAACTCCTGCAAATACAGAAAGACCTCCATGACCCTTTGCAATGTTGTTTATTAACTCCTGAATTAAAACTGTTTTACCTACTCCAGCTCCACCAAATAGACCAATCTTACCACCTTTAGCATATGGCTCAATAAGATCAATAACTTTTATTCCTGTAAATAAAACTTCAGTAGATGTAGATAGCTGATCAAAGTCAGGTGCTTGCCTATGGATAGACATCCCGTCATCATTAATTTTAGGCAATACTTCAAGACCATCAATTGGGTCACCAACAACATTAAAAAGTCTTCCATAAACTTCTTTACCAATTGGCATTTGTATTGGGTTACCTGTTGCTATCACTTCTGTACCTCTGCTAAGCCCATCAGTTGAATCCATTGATATTGTTCTAACAATATTTTCACCTATGTGAGATTGAACCTCAAGAACTAAGATAGTACCATCTTCTCTTTTAATCTCAAGTGAGTCATATATCTCAGGCAGTGTACTTTCTTTTGATGAGAATTCAACATCAACAACAGCTCCAATTACTTTTGAAACTTTACCTATATTTTTTGACATTTTTTACGTTTATAAAATTAAAGTGCAAATATATGTTGTATGATTATATTTTAAAAGCTAAAATGCCTTCAATTTTGATAATTTATCAAGAAAAAACACAACAATAAATTGGATGTTTAATCAAAGCTCAATTTTTTGTTTTTCAATTGATTTTATTGCTAAAAATGAGTAAGCTTTTACAACAAGGTTGAGATGTTTAAAACGGGCATCCTTAGTAAAACCATTCTTATATCTAAAGAATATTTGTTGAACTATTACAGCTATTTTGAATAGTCCAAACACAAAATAAAAGACAATATTTTCAATTTTATTTCCAAATTTTTCAGAGTATAGATTAAGAATTTTATTTCTTGTCGGATTATTGCTGTCTAAAGTTATATTAAGACCAACTCCTTTGATAAAATCTGGATCATTATGTTGAATCCAATAAGCAAGAGATGTCCCTAAGTCCATAAAAGGATCACCTATAGTACACATTTCCCAATCAAGTATAGCTTTAATCGATAAATCGTTCTCATCTAAGACTAAATTGTCATATTTAAAATCATTATGAATCAGTGAGACATATTTTGATTGAGATATATTAGACTTTAGCCAGTCCATGACTATTTCCATTTCCTTTAATTCTTCTGTTTTTGAATTATTATATCTTTTACACCAGCCATAAACTTGTCTAGAATTATACCCTTCAGGATTTCCAAAATCACTTAATCCAATTTTATTTATATCAAGTTTATGAAGTTCAACAAAGGAGTCTACAAACTGTTCTGCAAGAAAATTAAATTGAGACTTATCTTTAACGATTTGACTATAATTGTTACTCCTTAAGATAACACCTTTAACTCTCTCCATTAAATAAAAATCTGAGCCAATAATATCCGTATTAGAACAATAGTGAATTGGGTCAGGGGTTTTATGATAGTGATCTTTAAGAGAGGAAAGAACTTTAAATTCTCTTGACATATCATGTCCAGATTTTATTTTTGCACCGTGAGGTGGTTTTCTTAAAACGTATTCCTTTTCATTTGACTTAATTAGATAAGTAAGATTAGAGTAGCCTGAGGGGAACTGAAGAATATCAAAACTTTCAATATCAAGATCTATAATCTCTGAAAGATATTCGAATAACTTTGAGTTATTAAGTTTTTCATCATCTCTAATTTCTGTAGGCCTATCAATTAATTTTTTAGACATTATTTAATTGAACTTTAGGATTTTTTAAATGACTTAAGAATTAGTCTAGCTAACCTAGTTTTATGAACTTCATCTGCTCCATCATAAATTCTGGCTGCTCTTTCATGTCTATAAAATGATGATAGTATAATATCATCTGTCACTCCTAATGCACCGTGGACTTGAATAGCATAATCAACAACTTTTTGAAGCACGTTAGCACAATAAAATTTGATAATTGAAATCTCAGCTCTTGCATTGGAAGCTCCTAATGAATCTATTTTCATTGCAGTTTCTTTAACCAATAATCGAGCTGCATTAATTTCAGCCCTAGACTCTGCAATCCAGTTTTGAATTGTTTGCTTATCTGAAAGGTAAACTCCATCTTCTAATTCTCTTGAAATTGCTCTTTCGCACATTAGGGTAAATGCTCTTTCACACATACCGATCCATCTCATACAATGATGGATCCTTCCTGGTCCAAGTCTTTTTTGAGCAATAGCAAAACCATCTCCCTCAGAACCAAGTAAATTTGATTCGGGCACAATAACATTGTTAAATTTAATTTCTGCATGACTCTCCCAACCACCACCAGGATGTCCCATTATAGATACATTTCTAACAAACTCAACTCCTTCAGTTTTAGTAGGAACTATAATTTGACTTGCTCTTTTATAGGGGTTTGCCTCATCAGGATCGGTTACTACCATTACTATTGCAAAGTCTGCTCCATCAAAGCTTGAAGTAAACCACTTGTGCCCATTAATAATATAGTTTCCATTTTCTTTTTTTGCGACTGTACCCATTCTTGTAGGATTTGATCCTGCATAACCAGGTTCAGTCATGGCAAAGCAACTTCTTGTTTTTCCCTCTAAAAGAGGTGTTAAGTAATCTTTTTTTTGTTGAGAAGTCCCTACTTCAATTAAAATTTCCATATTACCAGCATCAGGTGCTTGACAATTAAATACATAAAAACCGTATGGACTTCCACCAAGGATTTCACTAATTTCACCATGTTCTTCAAGCGAAAGACCTATGCCTCCATAATCAGTTGAGATTTGAGGTAACCAAAGTCCCATTTTTTTTACTTTTTCTCGAAGTTCATTGAGTTTAGGAAGTTTTTCATCCCATTCACAGCTGTATATCCATGGCTCTAATGAATAAAGCTCTTCTTTTACAAATTTTACTATTTTATCTTTTAATTCTTCAAATTCCATATTACTAGTATCTATAATTGCTTTAGTTTGGCATTGAATATATTAACGAAATTGTTTCAGCAACACATACAGGTTTTGTTTCTCCCTCTACTTCAAAAATAATTTTAAAAGTATATTTTGCTCCACCCTCAACAGCCTCTATATTTATTAACGAAACCTTACCTCTAAACTTTGATTCAGCGGGTGTAGCATTGGGAAATCTCACTTTTTCTAAACCATAATTTACAGCAAGAGCAACATTATTTAACTTTAGTGTTTGGAAAACAACCTGAGATGCAAAAGACAGAACATGGAATCCATGAGCTATAGTTTTCTTATAAGGAGAATAAAGTTTTGCTTTCTCCTGATCAATATGTATCCACTGTTTGTCTTGAGTTAACTCTGCAAATGAATTTACTTTGTCTTGAGTCATCTCAAACCAATCTGAAATACCTATTTCTTTATTAAGATATCTATTAAGATCTTCTAAATTTTCTATTTCCGTTGAATAAGATTTTTCCATATTAAAGTTTTAATTTATCATATATCCACCATCTATATTAAAGGTCTCTCCAGTAGTATAGCTAGATGCATTTGATGCCAAGTAAACTGCCATTCCCGATATTTCTTCAGGTTCTGCAGCTTTTCTAATTGGCAGATCTTTTAGCCATATTTCTAACATCTCCTCATTTTGCCATAAAGCTGAGCTAAGTTTTGTTTTAATTAATCCAGGACAAATTGCATTTGATCGAATTCCATATTTACCCCACTCCTTTGCTTGGGATTTTGTTAGCATACTAATAGCTGCCTTACTAATTGAATATACCCCTAGGCCCTTGTCTGGTTTATGTCCTTCAACTGATGAGATATTAATGATGGATCCGGCATTATTTTCTTTCATATATTTCATAACCATATTTGAAAGCTTAAACGCAGCTTTGACATTAATGTCAATAATTTTATTAAATAATTTATCATCTGCATTTTCAAGTCTATCAAAAACTGGATTAATTCCAGCATTATTAACTAATATATCGATTTTACCATATGTTTTTATTGTTGTTTCAACTAGATTTTTTAATTGCTCCTCTTCACCAACATGACATTCAACAGCCTCTGCCTTAAAGCCATTTTTTTTAATATTTGCAGCAATTTCATCTACACTTTCTTTTGTCCTACTGCTCAAAACTACACTTGCTCCAAATTCAGCAAAAGCCTCAGCTATTGATGCACCTATACCTCTACTCGATCCAGTTACAATAGCAACTTTATCAGTCAAATCAAAAAGGTTTTTATACTTATTACTCATCTCTAATATTTTTATAACTCTGTAATATACTAATTGATTTAATTTTCTAAACTAAATAGTAAGTAAAAGAAAGAAAAAGATGTTTTCCTAATATTCTAATTGAGTTAGTATTTTTTTAAAAGATGAAAATATTCTCATATATTTATTTAAACTGATTGTTAATTTTATACAGATTAATAATTAAAAAACCAACTGATTATGAGCGCAAATCAAGAACTATTTGAATTCAAATTTTACGAATGGGAAGAAAAGTTTAAAGATAAACCTTACCTAAAACAACCTTTTGGTGATGAATGGGAGGAATATACTTGGGGAGAGGTTGGTGATATGGCCAGAAGACTTGCTACAGGACTTAGATCTTTAGGTCTCAGAGATGGTGCTCATATTGGAATTTACTCAAAAAACTGTAGAGAATGGATAATCTCTGACTTAGCAATTGTTATGGCAGGCTACGTATCAGTTCCTTTTTTTCCTTCTTTAAATGGAAAGGAGCTATCATATATAATGGAGTATGGTGATGTTGACGCACTTTTTTTAGGAAAAATTGAAACATGGGATGAAATTAAAAATGATTTGCCAGACGATATGCCAATGATAACATTCCCACATTATAAGGGGTGTTCTGAGGTAACAAGAGGCTTTAAGTGGCATGATTTTATAAATAGTCATGACCCAATTCAAAATCCAAACAAACCTAAATTATCAGATCTGTGGACAATAATCTTTACATCAGGTACTACTGGTAATGCTAAAGGTGTAATGCTCACTTATCAAGCAATCGATGGTATTAAGGTTGTATTAGATGACCCGAATAATCCTTTAGGAATAAAACATGATGGAAATAACGATTTTATATCTTATTTACCATTGAATCATATTTTTGAGAGAGTTGTAATTGAATGGTGTTCTTTCAGGTATGGAGGTATTATTTCATTCGTAGAATCAATTGATACTTTTGGTACAAATTTAAAAGCTGTTCAGCCGCATGTTTTCGCCGCTGCACCTAGGGTATGGACTAAGCTGCAAGTAGGAATTCTATCTAAGTTTTCTCAAAAAAAGTTAGATCTTTTACTTAGTATTCCATTATTGTCAGGAGTATTTAAAAAGCTGATTAAAAAAGGTCTTGGATTTACGAGAATTAGGATTGCTGTTTCAGGATCTGCTCCTATGCCAGTTGAGTTAATTGAGTGGTTTAGAAAAGTTGGTATTTATATAACTAATGGGTATGGAATGACAGAGAATTGTGCAATTTGTAGCTCTGTAGATGGTAAGGACTTTGAAAAATTACATACTGTTGGTAAGCCACAAAAAGGAGTTGATCTAAAAATTGATGAGGAAACTGGTGAAATTTTAATGAGGGGGCCTTTTGTAATGACTGGTTATTATAAAAATCAAGAACTAACTGAGCAGACACTCAGGGGTGGTTGGCTTCATACTGGTGATAAAGGATTTTTAGATGAGGACAACTATCTTCATATTACTGGAAGGGTTGCAGATAGCTTCAAAACATCAAAAGGGGAATACATTGAACCATTAACTCTAGAACAATATTTTGTTAATATTAATGAGATAGAAGAAGTTTGTGTTGTTGGACTAGGTATTGCTCAACCAATTTGTCTTGTTCAATTATCTGATATAGGTAAAAAGTGCTCAAATGAAGAAATTTCAGAGATGTTATCAAGTAGGTTAGATGAGGTAAACAGTGAACTTGTCAATTATAAGAAGATCTCTACATTAATTATAGTAAAAGATGAATGGACTCAAGAAAACGGTATAGTTGGTCCAACTCAAAAACTAAAAAGGGGAAAAATTCAGGATAAATATTCAAATAACTATCTAAAATGGCATGAATCTGATGAAAAAATCATCTTTGAATAACCCCATTTTTCAGTAAATAAAACTTTTCAAAATAACTGCTGGCTTAATTTTCTATTTGTCAGATGGAAAAATTTATATTAACTTCAACTTTAAATCAGATTAAGTTTAGTAGCGGGACATTCAAAAAATCAACAATTCCCAACACTTTTCTTGTCTTAAAAACAAATAAACTAGTTAGACTTAAGAATTAACTTTCGTATAACAAAACCTAATTAATATGAAAAATATTTTAAATAAGTATTATTTAGCCTTTATGGCTGTAATTCTGTTTGGTAGCGTTTATTCTCAAACTCAAATATCTGGTTCAGTAGGTGACTCAGAGACTATGAGTGGTATACCAGGAGTAAATGTTGTCATTGATGGAACAAATATTGGGACTGTGACTGATTTTGATGGGAACTTCTCATTGAATACAAGTCAAGATCTCCCATTGACAATTGTTATTAGCTATGTAGGATATAGCGCAGAACGTGTTGAAGTAACTTCAGCTAATCAAGATATTAGCGTAATGTTATCAGCAGGGCAAAACCTTGAAGAAGTTGTTATTTCGGCTTCTAGGCGTGCTCAAAAAGTAACTGATGCACCTGCCTCTGTTAGTGTGATTTCTTCAAGACAAATTGAAAACTCTCCACAAGTAGCAGAGCCAACCAGAGTTCTTGTGTCTGTTCCTGGTGTTCAAATACAACAACAAACTGCTAACTCTCTGAATCTAGAAATGAGAGCTGGATCAGGAACTTTTGGTACATCTACATACGTAATGAGAGATAACAGAGGTTTAATAACTCCAGCTGCTGGAACTTTCTTTAGTTTTCAACAGGGACTATCTAATTTAGATCTTGCTTCCGTTGAGGTTGTAAGAGGTGCAGCAGGTGTTTTATATGGACCTGGTGTTACTTCTGGTGTAGTTCACTTCAGAAGTAAAAGTCCTATAGACTATACAGGTACCTCAGCATCTTTATGGGCTGGAGAACTAAACACTGTTGGATCTGAATTTAGAATTGCTAGAGCAAATGACGATAAGACTTTCGGATGGAAAATTAATGCTAGAGTTAATTCTGGTGATGATTTCGTTTATGATGATGAATCAGAGTTAGCTGCTAATGGTATTCCAATGAATAACATAATTAGACAGCCTGTTATTACAAATAAATATGTTGATCCTGTTCTTTCTCAAAATGGTACTGTACTTTATGACTTTACTGGAGGAAATGCAATTATAGACAACTATAGTAATGTTGCTTTTGATACAAATCTAGAATGGAGACCAAGTGATGATACTAACTATCAAGTTAGTGCAGGTATGAGTAATGGTAGTGGTTTATTCTTTCAAGATCTAGGTATTGGATATGCTGACGGTAACACATATTGGGGACAAGTTCAAGCAACAATGGGTAATTGGTATGCACAAGCATTCATTGACCATAATGATGGTGGTGGAGATGATAACCCAACATTCTTATATGGTTCAGGTTTTCGTCAGGTTGCAAAAAGAACGACTATAGAAGCACAAATACAGTATAACTTTGATATGCCATGGTTTTTTGACTCAGAATGGACAGTAGGATATGATTATAGAGATACTGATTCTGACTCTGAATATACTTTATGGGGTAGAAATGAAGATAGTGATGACTATATAACTAATGGTTTATATGGTCAGGGTACACTTAATCTATCAGAGAAAGTAGACTTAGTGGTAGCTGGTAGATATGACCAGGCAAGTTTTATAAGTGCTGGAGAGTTTGCTCCTAGAGCTGCTCTTGTATATAAGCCTTCAGAAACAACTACTTGGAGACTATCTTATAACAAAGCCTTATCTGGTCCTTCTGCTCTTCAAATGTATATAGACTTCCCGGTAGCTATACAAGCCCCTGGAATTTTAGATTCATGGTTAAGTGGTCAAAGCACTCCACAGCGTTTTGCTGATCCATCAAGTCAAGTAATTGATTTAGCTGGTTTACCAATTGATATTCCAGTATCTGCTGCAGGTGGTGGATTACCATTGGCAATTCCTTATGGTGCTGTTGCATCTGCTTCTCTTGCAGGTTTATATGCGCAGGCTCCATCTTTACAACCATTATTAACTCCGTTTTTTGCTAGTTATGCAGGTCCACAAGGTGGTTCAGGAATTTTAAGTCCTTATGACCCATTTGATCCTTCACAAACTACTGGTAACAGAAATACAAGAACTGGAAGATTTAGTTCTGTAGAAAACTTTGAAGTAGGAGTTACAAGTTTTCTTAGTAAAAAACTAAGAGTAAGCGCTGATTTATACTCATATGTTAACACTGGTTTCACAAACTTTAATGCAATTGGTGATGTATATGCTTTAGTTGGTTCAAATATTCCAGGAGATCTAGGAGCAGCTGTTGCTGCAGATGCTACTGCGTATGTTACTAGCACGTTAACTGCTGTTACAACTCAGACTTATCAAGGTCTTGCTGCACAGTTAGGGTTACCTTACAGTGTTGTTGCTTCAGGAGCACTAGCTGGGGCTGGTATACCTTCTCTTCAAGCTTCTATTGCAGGTGGTGTAGCTCAAACTTTAGGAGGAATTAACGGTGCATTTCAAGCAGGTGGTCAAGGTTTTGTTGGTCAGTTAGGTCCATTATTTGGAGCTATAGGTGCTGTTGAATCTGATAGAGTTCCTCAAGGAGATGGAATTACTCACATTACAACTGGATATATTACTCAGGGAGATGCTAAAAGATCTCACTTTGGAGGTGATATAAGTATAGATTACTTTGCAAATTCTGATTTAAGACTATGGGCAAATGCTTCATGGTTAAGTCAAAATGAGTGGATTCCAGGAGAAGATAATGATGATGATTTACTTAATACATCATACCTGAATGCTCCATTATGGAAATACAGAATAGGTGCTGATTATACTCCTCTAACTGGTTTTAACTTCTCAGTTTCATTCCAGCATGATGATAAATTCAGATCAGTTCAAGGATTCTGGAACGGTATGGTAGAAACTAAAAATTTAGTTGATGCAAGTATTGGTTATAGGTTTAGTCCAAGCTTTAGACTTGATGTCTCTGCGACTAACCTTACAGATAATCCATATAAGACATTCCCTAATCTACCAACAATTAGAAGAAGAGTACTTGGTAAAGTAACTTTCAACTTCTAATTAATCATAATTTTATCATAAAAAGAGCAACTTTGGTTGCTCTTTTTTTTTGGATAAACTTTTATGTAACTATATTTGAAGCATAGCAGCTGCAATGAAAAAAGTAGGTATTGACTCTATATCATATTATGTTCCATCTCTTTATGTAGATATTGAGGAATTGGCTGAGAAAAGAGATATTCCAGCCGAAAAGCTAGTTAATGGATTAGGGCTAAAAAAGATGGCTACTCCTGATTATGATGAGGACGCTGCATCCATTGCTGCAAATTCACTTTTTAGACTGATTTCGGAAAACAATATTAATCCTAAAGAAATTGGAAGAGTTTATCTAGGAACAGAGAGTGGTGTTGACTCCTCAAAACCAACATCATCTTATGTTGTTGAAATTCTTGAAGAAGTATTTAAGGATAAATATGGGGAAAGATGTTTTATGAACTGTGATATTGTTGATCTAACATTTGCTTGTGCAGGCGCTGTAGATGCTCTTCAAAACTGCTGTGATTGGGTTAGAAATGGTGATAATAGAAAAGCAGTTGTTATAGCATCAGATATAGCGAAATACGAGCTTAACTCAACCGGAGAATATACACAGGGTGCTGGTTCAGTATCCATGCTTATCTGTGAAGAGCCATCCATCATTTCATTTAATGGCTCTTGGGGAGTATCAACAAAAGGTATTGGTGATTTTTTTAAACCAAGGAGACAATATAAAAAGGCTAATATTTTAATTGAGGCAGCAAAAATTCTAAATAAAGAAGTCTCCCAAGAAGAAGCGGAAGTATTATTAGAAAATTCTCAATCAAAATTCTGGTCTGATACAAATGATATTATTGAAGTATACAAGGAGGAGCCTATTTTTGAAGGTCAGTTTTCTAATGAGAGTTATAAGGCAAGAGTTTATGAAGCAATTGAAGATTTCAATAATCAAAATGAAAGAAATATTTTAAAAGAATGGGAAAATATAATTTTTCATCTTCCATATGCATACCATGGTAGAAGAATGATAACTGATAAATGGATAGAGTGGATGGAAAAAAATGGAGATTCTGAGATTATATACTCTGAAGTAGGTAATCCTAAGTCTGAGATAGATAAAGATTGGATAAAAAAAGTTTCAAAATCTAGTGTTTATAAAAATTTTGTTGAGCAAAAAATTGCTCCTGGCGAAAAGGCATCCTCTGAGATTGGAAATATGTATACCGCCTCAATTTTTATGTCATTAATTAGTTCCCTGGTTGAAGCAGCGTCAAATGATAATGAATTTACTAATAAGAAGATTGGGTTTATTAGTTATGGTAGTGGTTCTAAAGCAAAGATTTTTGAAGGTACCGTACAAACTAATTGGAAGGATAAAATTGAAAGAATTAAATTATTTCAAAATCTAGATTCTAGAAAAAAGATTAGCATAGATATCTATGAGCAACTTCACAAAAGAAAGGTTTCATCAAATATTAATAACAACCAAGGAATTATCAAGTTGAAGAATATTGACAAAGGTGAGTTTAGTGAGGGTCTTAGAAACTATTTTAAATATTGATTGAGATATGAATATATTAGTTTGTATTAGTAATGTCCCTGACACTACCTCAAAGATTAATTTTACTGACAGTGACTCTAAATTTGATAAAAATGGAGTCCAATTTATAATCAATCCTAATGATGAGTTCGGTTTAACAAAAGCTGTATGGATGAAAGACTCAAACAATGCATCAGTTACTGTACTTACTGTAGGTGATTCCTCTGCTGAAGCTATCTTAAGAAAATGTCTGGCAATTGGAGCTGACAAAGCAATAAGAATAGACTGTGAAGCAAAAGACGCTTATTCTGTTGCTAAAGAAATTGTTTCTCATTGTGAGAGTGTTAAATACGATTTAATAATATGTGGCCGTGAGTCTATTGATTATAATGGTGGTCTTGTGCCAGGTTTACTAGCTGGATATTTAAATTATAATTTTATTACTAATTGTGTGAGTCTAGAAGTTGAATCTGAAAAAGCAAAATGTGCTAGAGAGATTTCTGGTGGAACAGAATATAGTGAATGTGATCTTCCTTTAGTTATTGGTGCTCAAAAAGGATTGGTTGAGGAAAGTGATTTAATAATTCCTAACATGAGAGGTATCATGATGGCTCGTCAAAAACCATTAGATGTAACTAAAGCTCAAAACACAAATAGTAGAGCTATTGATAAGAAGTTCTTTAAACCTGAAGAAAAAAGTGAAGTTAAATTGGTAAAATCAGATGAACTTGATAAGTTAATTGATTTACTAGAGAATGAAGCAAAAGTAATTTAGAAATATGTCAGTATTAGTATACTCAGAATCTGAAAACGGTAAATTAAAAAAATCATCATTTGAGACTGCATCATATGGAAAGGCTCTAGCGGAAAAATTAGGATCTAAGCTCATATGTGTAAGTTTTAATTGTTCTGATTCAGAATTATTAAATAAATATGGAGCAGATAAAATAATTCATGTTGAGGATAGTAGTTTAAAGCAATTTACTGCCAAGACATACTCTCATGCCTTATCACAAGTCATTGAAAATGAAGATGTTTCAGTAGTCATACTTTCTTCATCCGCCGACGCAAAGTATCTTGGTGCTTATCTGGCTGGAATTACAGATTGTTCATATGTATCAAATGTTGTTGAACTCCCAGAAAGTTTAAACCCATTTATTGTTAGAAGAAGTTGTTTCACAAATAAGGCATTTTCTTCTACAGAGATTAATGGTGGTTTAAAAATTATAAGTATTTCATCAAATTCATATGGGGTAAAGGAAAACAATGGTGATGGAATTACAGAGAATTTAGATTTAAATGAAGTGAGTACAACATTTAAGGTATCAAATGTAGAGAAGCAAAGCGGTAAAGTAACAATAGCTGATGCTGATATTGTAGTATCAGCTGGAAGAGGTCTTAAAGGACCTGAAAACTGGCATATGATTGAGGAATTAGCGGATGTTCTCGGAGCTGCAACAGCATGTTCAAAACCTGTTTCTGATATGGGATGGAGACCACATAGTGAACACGTAGGACAAACCGGTAAGCCTGTCGCATCTAACCTATATATAGCAATTGGAATATCTGGTGCAATTCAGCATCTTGCTGGTATAAACTCTTCAAAAGTAAAAGTGGTAATTAATAGTGATCCTGAAGCTCCATTTTTTAAGGCTGCTGATTATGGTGTTGTTGGTGATGCTTTTGAAGTTATTCCTGAGTTAATCAATAAACTTAAAGCTAGATAATAGTTTATTCTGATTAAATATTTTTTTTAATAATTTTTTCTTATAATAATAAATATAATTTTTTAAAATTAATT
>LUMP01000155.1_pt1 | contig 34443 bp, 46 predicted proteins | sample 729641 | NCBI WGS metagenome assembly LUMP01 (sample SAMN03860260, study PRJNA289734) | marine metagenome | biome: seawater column; feature: ocean; material: water; isolation source: Red Sea water column Station 12 - depth 47m | place: Saudi Arabia: Red Sea | collected 2011-10-15 | depth 47 m | reverse complement strand
CCTAACTTGATCAGACGAATTTCTTGTTTTGACGATAAAATCTTCATTACCAGCCGGAACTCTTTCAGGAGCTCCTAAGATAAGAGCTATGGAAATTATTAATGAATTAGAGCCAAACCAAAGAGGTATCTATGGTGGTGCAATTGGTGGAATGGTCTTTCTACTTCACTTAGTTGGTGTACCTTTAACTGGCGCATCAATGAATCCTGCACGTTCTTTCTCACCTGCAGTCGTATCTGGAGATGCAGGTTTATGGGAAGTACAGTGGTTATATTGGGTAGGACCAATCATTGGTGGTATCATTGCAGGTGTAGTAATGAATTACTTGTATGTCAAACCAGCTGAAAAAGAAGCATAACTCTTTTCCAAACGTTTTTAACAATTTTTCCAAGTAAGTTAATGGGTTCGTAGCTCAGCATGGATAGAGCGAGTGCTTGCGGAGCATTAGGTCGGGGGTTCGAATCCCTTCGGATCCGTTTTTAATATTCAATATTGACGGCAAAAATTACTCTATGTATTTTATAGTTAAAATCTAATACTTTAAATGAATACCAGCGTGAGGTTTTCGGATGTTAAAAGATAAGATTGAAAATCTAAAAAAAGAAAAAGATGTAGTAATTCTTGCCCACAATTATCAAATTCCTGAAGTTCAGGATGTGGCTGATTTTGTTGGTGATTCACTGGGTCTTGCCCGTCAAGCCGCAAAAACTCCTCACAAGACAATATTATTTTGTGGAGTTCACTTTATGGCTGAAACTGCTGCAATTATTAGTCCTGAGAAAAAGGTTCTCATTCCTGATGTTGCCGCAGGTTGTTCACTTTCTGATTCAATTACTCTTGATCAATTAAAAAAATGGAAACAAGAACATCCAAATGCAATTGCAGTTGGTTATGTAAATACAACAGCTGAAATAAAATCTGAATTAGACTATTGTTGTACTTCTTCTAATGCTGTTAATGTCGTAAAAGCAATCCCTGAAGATAAAGAAATTCTATTTCTGCCTGACATGTTCTTAGGTTCCTATGTGGCAAAGATGACTGGTAGAAAAAATATGTCTATTTGGGCCGGAGAATGTCATGTTCATGCTGGAATAACTCCTGAACATGTCAAAGAAAAATTAAACACCTTAAATCAAGCTGAATTTCTAATACATCCTGAATGTAGTTGTACAACTCCTATGATGTATGATGTTGCAAATGGAAGTTACAAATCAAACCAAGTGCAAATTTTATCTACTGAAGGAATGATGAATCATGTTAAAAATTCAAAATCAAATGAGTTTGTAGTTGCAACTGAAACTGGAATATTGTATAGAATGAAACAACAAAATCCTACAAAAAAATTCATTCCTGCTTCTGAACAAGCCGAATGTGAATATATGAAAATGATTACTTTGGAGAAAGTCTATAATTCTCTACTAAATGACACTACTGTTGTCACTGTCCCAAAAGACACCGCTGATAAAGCCAGATTGGCAATTGAAAGAATGTTGTCTATAAGTTAAGAAATTTCTAAGCTCAGATCAATTCCATCTACTGAATTTGTAATACTTCCAATTGAAATCATATCCACATTTGTTTTTGCATATTTTACAATATTTTTTGAATTAATTCTACCTGATGCTTCTAAAACAACTTTCTTTCTTAATTGCAATTCAGTTAATTTTTTTATTGTTTTGTTAATCTGTTCAGGTGAAAAATTATCTAGCATGATTATGTCTGCGCCCATTTGTGCACACAAAATTGCATCTCTTTGTGTTTCTACTTCAATCTCAATTTTCCCTCTTGTTTTCTTTGCTTTACGTAAAATGCTCTCAATAGATTTTTCCACTGCCAGATGATTATCTTTAATCATAATCATCTCATTGAGTGTCATTCGATGTTTTTCTCCTCCTCCTATCTTTACTGCCTCTTTATCAAAGAATCTTAGTCCTGGTGCTGTTTTTCTTGTTGCGAAAAGTTTTGATTTTGAACCTGTTTGTTTAATCTGTTTTTTTAGATTATTTGTTTGAGTTGCAATACCACACATTCTTGAAAGTAAATTCAGTGCAGTTCTCTCACATGTTAAAACATCTTTTGCATTGCCATTTATTATTAAAATTGTTTGATTTGCTTTTGCCACACATCCATCTTTTTTGTTAATCTTTACTTTACATTTTTTAAATGAAAAAAGTTCCTTTGCAAATTTTGTTCCAGCTACAACTGTTTTCTCTCTTGTAATGATTCTAGATGTTATCTTCTTTTTTTCTAATAATTTACTTGTGATGTCGCCATTTCCAACATCTTCATCTAAAAATCGTTTTAATTCTCTTTTTGGAGAATATTTCAATTTATGTTACCTTTAATGCGTACTTTCCTGGTTTGTCAATTCCAAGTGTGTTTGCAATTTTTGATGCAGTTGGTTTTACAACTAAAACAATACCGTTCCAATCTGGTGATAAATCCGTTGATTTACAAACAGGACATACTTTTGCTGTTGTAACACATCTGCATTGTCTACATGCTAATTCTTTTGCCAATTATTTTTCCTCAACTGCTATTTCTTTTGCGTCAACTTCTTCACCGTTTGCTTTTGCAATCTCTTCTTTAATCCATTCTTCTGTTCCTAGGAATGGTTGTCTACATGTAATTCCAATTTTTCCCATTGTTGCTGCTTTACCTAATGATACTGCAGTAATTCTTGTTCTTAACATGGAACCAACTTTTAATGTTCTACCACTTTGATTTGCAATTATCATTCCTGATGCGACATCACTTTTCAAATAATCATCCATTACTTGTGACAAGTGCAAAAGTGCATCAGTTGGTCCAATTCTTACAAATGCGCCAAAGTCTGTAATGTCTACAATTTCGCCTTGCACAATTTCTTGTAATTTTGGATAAAATGTTAATGCGTTAAATTCTACTCTATGGAAAGTACCTCCGTCTCCTGGTATCATCTTTCCCATTGGTTCTACCTTTGCATCCATAACCATGATGATATATCCTAAATCTTGGTTGATCATACTTTCATATTTTGATTTTAGAATACTTTCTGCTGCTTTCTTCAAAGTTGTTCCAAATAGACTAGGTGGAATTCTTACAATATCGACTAGAGTTGAAACCGAAAACAATTGCAATTTTTTGATGGAATTTTTATTTATGAACCTTTGGGTAATTTTTGGGATTTTTTTCAAAAAATTTCAATTTTCTATCATATCTTCACCCCAAATTAGCATCAAACATACAATTAGTTCGGACTAAGTTAATCATATTTTAAATAAAGAGAATCTGTAATCTGCACAATGGTTGGAGTAGATCAAGTATTAGAAAAACTGGCAACAGTAATTGATCCTGATTTGAAAAAGGATATTGTTTCCATGGGAATGATTAAAGACTTGGAATTGAATTCAGGTGATTTGAAATTTACTTTGGAATTAACTACTCCTGCATGTCCATTCAATGATGAAATTGAAGCTGACGTTAGAAAAGCTATTGATGATATTGATGGTATCGAAAATTTTGATATGAAAGTTACTGCAAAAGTGATGGAAGGCCGTTCATTAGATGCTGATGAAGCTATGGCTACTGTCAAAAATGTAATTGGTGTTGCAAGTGGAAAAGGTGGAGTAGGAAAATCTACTGTCTCATTAAATCTTGCACTTGCCTTATCACAAACTGGTGCAAAAGTTGGATTACTTGATGCTGATATCTATGGTCCTAGCATTCCATTAATGCTAGGAATGAAAGATGGTGCAATGGAAGTTGAAGATAATAAATTACAACCTGCTGAATTTAATGGTCTAAAAGTTGTATCTTTTGGATTCTTTGCTGAACAAGAACATCAAGCAGCAATTTATCGTGGACCTATAATCTCTGGAATTTTAAAACAATTTCTAGTTGATACAAACTGGTCAAATCTTGATTATCTAATTGTAGACTTGCCTCCTGGCACAGGTGACATACCTCTAACTTTGGCACAAACAATCCCAATTACTGGAATTCTTGTTGTAACAACTCCTCAAGATGTTGCAAGTAATGTGGCAGTAAAAGCAATTGGTATGTTTGATAAACTAAATGTTCCATTATTGGGCGTTGTCGAAAACATGAGTTACTTTGCATGTCCTGATTGTACAAAGAAACATTACATTTTTGGCAATGGTGGAGCAAAAAAAATTAGTGAAAAACATGAAATTCCATTCTTAGGAGAAATTCCATTAAACTCTGGAATTATGGAAGGTTCTGATTTAGGTAAACCTGTCATGATGACAAATTCTGAATCGCCAAGTGCTGATGCATTTAGAATTGCTGCAAAAAATGTTGCGGCCCAATGTAGTATTGTTGCAGCAAAACTACAAGAAGAAATGCAAGCTGAAGCACAAACTGAAACTCAAGCAGAAACTCCTGCAAATTAATCTCTTGTTCTTACCAGAAAATCTTCGCAACGAATTAAAAATTCCTCTAGGAAAACTAATCAAAAACAATTCTTCTGAAAAAGAAGACTATATTCGAAAAATCTATTCTGAAAAAGTTGTAATAACTGTAGGAGATGCAACCTCTGAATTACTATTACGAATGGGTCTAATCCCCTTATTACACATCATTGATGGACAAGAAAAACGTGAAAAACGTTCTCTTCCTTTGGCTGATTCAATAAATACTGAATTGACTGTTAAGAATAATCCTGGAGAGATTAGTAACGAAAGCTTTGAACTTGTAAAAAACATCTTTGATGAAAAACCTCCAATTAGACTGGTGGTTGATGGTGAAGAGGATCTTCTAGTATTGCCTGTTTGCCTCTTTGCCCCTGAAAACTCAGTTGTAATGTATGGGCAACCAAATGAAGGATTGGTTATAGCTGAAATTACTAATGATGTTCGAGATAAGATTCAAAAAATAGTAAATCAAATGAAATAAGGGATGATGAGACGGTGGCTGTATGACTTGTGATTACAACACTAAACTCTGACCATCTTTTACATTTAGCCAAGATCATTTGACATTCTTCAATAAAGTCTGAAATTCACATTATAGGTATGAAACTTGATGATGAACTCCGTTTGATTATACTTCAATAAAGTCTGAAATTCACATTATAGGTATGAAACTTGATGATGAACTCCGTTTGATTATACTTGAAAAAGTTGGTATCTATTCAAAACGATTCTCCACTCCTGAGCCACAGGTATTCTTTACAAACAAAGAAGTGATGGCTGCTCCAAAAGAAATTACTGAAGGTTGTAGAACCACGGCTTACAAGTATTATGGCGTATCTTACATGGAAAAAAACACGATTTTCATAAATGTAAAAAAAATCCCTGATGAAAAGACTTTGGAAAATACCATTGTACATGAATTGATCCATCAAAGATTCCCATATCTGAGTCATGGAAAGAGATTCAATAAATTAGTCCGTCAGGGATTACGTGGAAAGACCTTTGATCCATACAGGAAAAGAAATTCTTCAGAAATCTCTTGTTGATTTATATTCTTCAGGGATTCGTTTTTCAAATATAAGATGGCTACTGATAATTTTCTGGGTTTACCTATGGAGGTAATTATCCCAATTCTTGCAGCAATAGCATCATTTGCTGTAGCTGCCGGATATACTGGTTGGGTATCAAAACAAAACCCTGGTACAAAACAGATGCAGGAAATATCCGAAGCAGTTAGAGTTGGTGCAGCAGCATTTTTGAGACGTGAGATGAGAATTATCATTCCAATTGCAATAGGATTATCTGTAATCATTGGATTCTTTATTGGTGATTCAAATGGAATCGCTTTTGCTGTAGGTGCAACATTATCTGCAGTAGCAGGATTCATCTCATTAAAAGTCACAGTTAAAGCTGCCGTAAGAGCTGCACATGCAACTGGTTCTGGCTTGGGAAAAACATTTGCAATTACATTTAGAGGCGGTGCAACAGTCGGTCTTGCAGTTCCTGCAATGGCATTGGCTGCAACTGCAATTTTATACATGATTTACCCAAACCCAATCACAATTGCTGGTATTGGAATTGGTGCTAGTCTTATTGCACTATTCATCAGAATTGGTGGTGGAATTTTCACAAAGGCTGCAGATATGGGTGCTGACTTGGTAGGAAAAGTAGAAGCAAACATACCTGAAGATGACCCACGTAACCCTGCTACCATTGCAGATAACGTGGGAGATAATGTAGGTGATGCAGCAGGAATGGGTTCAGATGTATACGAATCTTACATTGTAACAATTTTAGCATCATTATTAATTGCAGCACTTATTGGTTCTCCAGAAAACTTTGCATATCCAATTCTAATTGGAGCTTCTGGACTAGTGGCATCAATAATTGGTACTGCAACAATCGGTTCAAGAAAAATTACTGACGTTATGAAGCCACTGAATATTTCATTTTATGTTTCAGCAGCTATTGCAATTGCATTAAACTTTGTATTCACTTACGTAATTTTGGGTACATCTCCAATCGCTTATGCATTATTTGGTTCAACAGTTATTGGTGTAATTCTAGTTCCTGTAATACAAAAAATTACCGACTATTACACAAATGCCAATTCTAAGCCTGTAGAAGAAATATCTGAATCTGCAAAGTGGGGATATGCATCATTGACATTAATGGGAATTATCAAAGGATTACAATCAACTGGACCATTTATGATTGCTTTAGTTGCAGCAATTATCATCTCATTTGCATTAACATCTTCTATGGCCCCAGAAGGAAGTGACCCACTTCTATATGGAATATTTGGAACATCACTAACTGCAATGGCAATGTTGTCTCTTGCAGGAATTGTTCTTTCAATTGATGCATTTGGTCCAATTGCAGATAATGCTGGAGGAATAGTAGAAATGACTGAAATGGGTGAGGATAATCGTAAAATTACTGATGAAATTGATGCAGTTGGAAATACCACCAAGGCTGTGACTAAAGGATTTGCAATTGCAAGTGCTGCACTAGCTGCATTAGCAATGATTCAGGCATTCCAGTTTGAAGCATCACATTATTTCAAAGATCTAGTCATTGATTATGGTCTATCAAACCCATCAGTTGTAATTGGTCTATTAGTAGGTGGATTAATTCCATTTATCATCACTGGTCAATTAATCAGTGGTGTAGAACGTGCAGCAAAGAAAATGGTCGATGAGGTAAGAAGACAATTCAAGAAAGACCCTGAAATCTTAACAGGAAAATCAAAACCAGATTATGCAAAGTGTGTAGATGTTGCAACCATGGCATCAATTGGTGAATTATGGAAATCCGCATCAATTGCAGTAGCCGCACCAATAATTGTAGGTGTATTGTTAGGCCCATCTGCAGTAGCAGGTCTCCTAATGGGTTCTGTCGTTTCTGGAATATTTTTGGCATATCATCTAGCAAATACTGGTGGTGCATGGGATAATGCAAAGAAACTCATTGAAATGAAAGGTGAAAAAGGAACCGAAGAACACAAAGTAGCTGTTGTAGGTGACATTATTGGTGATCCTTACAAAGATACAGCAGGTCCTGCACTTAATACGGTAATCAAACTCCTAAATACAATTGCAATTGTATTTGTACCTGTATTCTTTGCAATTATTGTATTGTAGAATATTTAGAACATTTTTACTTCTGAAAATCAAATTTTTGTTGTGGATCACAAACTTTGGGATGATTTAGCAGCTGATTATGATAAAAGTGTAGAAGATAATCAAACTCCAACAATTATTGATTATTTGAACAAGGAAATTGAAATACTAACTTCAATCTGTAGTAATATTACCAATTCTGCCAAAAACTATTCAATTATTGACATGGGTGCAGGTACCGGGAGAGTACTTTTTGCCCTTGACAAAAACCTAAAGACTGAATATTTTGAATCTTCTGAACCTGCTATTGTGATGTGTTTATACAATACATTGGGTGTAATTCCATCAGACAAACGTCAAATGTTTGTTGATAATATGAAACGTATTGCAGGAGATGATGGTCTGACAATACTTACTGCTTTTAATGGAGATAATTTTGGATTTGTGGCACCAAAAATGTATCATCCTATGATGCCTATGATTAAACAAATAGATGATAATTCGTTTGATGAAAAAAATAGAATTTTCCAAAATAATCTTGGTTTCCGTAGTCAGTGGTTTAAACAAAATGAATTAAAATCTCTACTACGTACTGAAGTAGATCCTATTCCAATAGATGTCAAAATTGATGACAAATTACATACATTTGGAAATGTCTATCTAGATAGAAAAATAAAATAAAAAAAGATTACAGAATTAACAGCCTTCCATCTTTTGGATGAAGTAGCCTTTTTCTTTAATCTCGTTTTCTACTGGTTCTGGGGCACCTTGTGTGTGACAGAATTGGCATTCCTCTCCTGTTACCACTGCACCTTCTTCACCAACAGTTGCTAGCCATTCTTTTGCATATGCAATCTATTATTGGAATCTGTTTCATATTCTCATTTTCTAAAATGAAACATTTCATTTCTTTTGTTACGCCAGAATAAATCATCCATGGGAATGGATTCACTCTCATGAATTTTTTATCTGTTTCTGAGGGATGTGCTTCTGATTCGGGATGTGAATGAAATATACAAACTATTTCCATATCTGTTTCTTTTGCAATTTGATCTACTCGAAATTCTTCGTCTGGTGAAATTGTAAATGTAACTCTAGATTTTTCAGTATTTTCTGTCAAAAATAATCTTTTAACAATCCAATTATCTTCATCTTCATTTCCAATTAAAATTGCACATGATTCGTATGGTTTTTCAGATTCTGCATATTTTGCTAATTCTTGCTTATCCTTATCTGATAATATGATAGTTTTATTCACTATTGTTATTCTGTGGACTCTTCTATAATTATTGTTGATACCATCCATGGGTGTACAATACACAAGTATTCGTAGGTTCCAAGATCTAATTTGTTAGTATCTAACTTGTAAGACTCTCCGCTCATTATCATTCCTGAATCAAAAGTCTCTCCAAAGTCTACCGAACTTGTTGCGGTATGTGGTACATCATCTTCGTTCACCCACTCTATGATGTGACCTTGTGATACCCTCGCCTCATCTGGTTCGTAATCTGGATTTCCTTGTACATCTGAATCTGCTAAAATTGAAATCATGAATAGTGGTCCTTCTGGAATTACTTCTTCTACTACAACTTCTTCAATTTCTTCGGTTCCTGTTGTAACCAAATATTGTTCGGGACTGACATATCCAAATGCAATCCAAAGTCCAATACCTGTTCCAAATGCAATGATAAAGATCACACCTACTGGTTTTGCGTATGTTGGCATTTTCATTGCAAAATATGAAATTACAATTGCTGGAATTGAAATCATAATCAACATTCCTGCAAATAATGGTAATGTTGAGTTTTCTGTCATAGTAGTGGCAAAGGTTGCAAATCCTAAGACAATTGAAATCACTGCTAATGCTGTAGCTTTAGTTCTATTGGATGTAGAAACACCTCCTTCTAGAATTCCTGCAGCCATTATGATTAATCCAAACATGAATAGAAGTCCGGTTAATGCATGCATTCCATCAATGAATGTATGGGCAATACCTGAATATGATACAACCAAGCCTGCTAAGCCAATAGCAGTAAGCCCTCCTCCTGGCATGATTAGATCCCAATTACTCAATTCTGCTTTGATGCTTTCAGAGTATTATTTTATCCTTATGTAACAAAATAGATCGTAATTAGAAGGGAATAAATTCGATATAGCGAGAAATGTGGTATATTGGGAATAAAAGAAATCATTGAAATTTCAAAGCCAAGAATAGTAGTTCTTCTTGTTATTACTGCAGTAACCTCGATGTATGCCGCCAGTAAGCTAATTGGCCCTGAATTAGATATGTGGGGATTAATTCACATCATTATTGCAGGGGGTCTTGCTTCTGCTGGTTCTAGTGCATTAAATCACTTCTATGATCGTGACATTGACCCTCTAATGAAAAGAACAAGTACAAGACCAATTCCTTCTGGTCGAATTAAACCAAACTCTGTTTTAATTTACGGTTTGGCGGTAAGTGTTATTTCTGTCGTATATGGTGCGTTAGCATTAAACTATGTATCTGCATTTTTTATCGCACTTGGAATATTCTTCTATGTAATAATTTACACTGCATGGCTTAAGAGACTAAATTCATCTAATATTGTAATTGGTGGTTTTGCAGGAAGTGCAGCTTCCATGGCTGGTTGGTCTGCTGCAACTGGCTCTATGGACATTCTAGGTTTCTTGATTGGATTTCTTGTATTTGTATGGACTCCCTCTCACTTTTGGTGCCTTGCAATGAAAATGAAAGATGAATATTCTGAAGCAAAGGTTCCAATGCTACCCGTACTAATTGGTATGCAAAAAACATCCACATACATTCTGGTGAATACTCTAATCTTACTTCCATACTCACTAATGCTTTATGCATTTGGAATGGGTTTGGTATATACTGCAATTGCAGCCGCATCTGGCGGTCTAATGCTTGTATATCACTACAAACTAACTAAATTGCCTACCTCTGAATTTGCATGGAAAGCATACAAGGTAACGGCTCCTTATCTAACAATAATTTTCTTGGCTGTAGCCTTAGATGCAGCTTTCCACTTTAGATTATAATTTTTTTATGAACTAGGAAAACTAGCTTCATAATCTTTTTCTTGAGTTTCTTTTATCTGTTCTTCGTATTCATCTTCTTCAACTTTCTCGGTAACTGCTTCAATTCGTCTATTTTCTTTTGTCACCCATGAAACGTTAATCAAACCCATTATTTCTAAATCTAAAAGAACTTTATTGAATTCTCCTTCTGTTATGACAGTTCCATCTTTTGTTAATGCCTTTTCTAATTCTTTATCTGTATAATTTTCCTTTTGTTTTATAATGTCTAATAGGTGATTTCTTATTGGAATTGCCATGTTAATCTATCCGTAAAATGTTTTGTCTGCCTCTCTAGGAATAATGCTTGATGCGCCTTCTTTAATCTTGTCATACCACGTTTCAACTTCTTTTGTAATTGATGGTCTAATCTTTTTCAATCCGGCAGCAAAGTCTTTACTTGAAATCTCTTTTGTATTGTTCTGCATTGCTTCTACTGCTGCTTCTCTACACAATGATGCCAAGTCTGCACCTGAATAACTCTGCGTGGCAACTGCAATTTCATTTAAATCCACATCTTTTGATAATGGCATTGAATCTGTTAGTATCTTGATAATTTCCAATCGTCCTTTCTCATCTGGTGGGCCAACAAAGACATTCAAATCCAATCTTCCTGTTCTCAACATTGAATTATCAATCAAATCTGGCCTATTGGTAATTCCAATTATGACAACTCTTGATGTTGTTCCTTCCTCCATTTCAGTTAACATCTGACTTAGAATGTTCTCCCCAATTCCACTTCCTTCTTCACCATTTTTCATTTTTGCTAGTGAATCTAACTCATCAAAAATAATTACACATGGCGATGATGCTTTTGCTTTTCTAAAAATTTCTCTAATAGCTTTTTCAGATTCGCCTACCCATTTAGATAAAATTTCTGGCCCTCTGACTAAAATCATATTTCCGCCACTTTCAGTTGCTAATGCTCTAGCTAGAATTGTTTTTCCACAGCCTGGTGGTCCAAATAACAATGCACCTTTTGGTGGTTTTATTCCCATCTTACTAAATTTCTCTGGATCATTCATTGCAACTATCAAATTATCTTGAAGTGTTCGTTTTGATTCTTCAAGACCGCCTACATCTTCCCAGAAAACCTTTGAGCGTTCAACATAGAACTCTCTCATTGCAGTAGGAATAACTCCGTGCATTGCATCATAAAAGTCGATTAATTTTACTTCCATAGATTGAAGAATTTTCGCAGGAATTTTTTCTGTTTCTAAATCAATTTCTGGCAAATACCTTCTGATGGATCTTATTGCAGCCTCCCTACAAAGAGATTTCATATCTGCCCCTGTATATCCATGTAATTCTCCTGCTAAACTTTTCAAATTCACATCGTCTGCAATTGGCATTCCTCTTGTGTGAATTTGCATTACTTCTAATCTTCCATCTGCATTTGGAACTGATATTTCCATTTCCCTATCAAATCTTCCTGGTCTTCTCAAGGCCGGATCAACACTGTCTGGTCTGTTTGTTGCACCTAAGACTACTACATTTCCTCTATCCGTTAATCCGTCCATTAATGCAAGTAATTGGGCTACAACTCTTTTCTCAACATCTCCGTATGCTTCTTCTCTTTTTGGCGCAATTGCATCTATCTCATCAATGAAAATTATACTTGGCGAATTTTCTTTTGCTTCTTTGAAAATATCTCTGAGTTTTGCTTCAGTTTCACCATAATACTTGTTCATTATCTCTGGTCCATTAATTGAATACATTGTAGCATCTGACTCGCTTGCCAAAACTTTTGCTAGTAATGTTTTTCCACAACCTGGTGGTCCATACAACAAAACACCGCTGTGAGGCTCAATTCCAAGTCTTACAAACAATTCTGGATGTCTTAGTGGCAATTCAACAATCTCTCGCATAACCTTAATCTCTTCTTGTAATCCTCCAACCTCTTCATACGTAATACGTGATTTTTTATCTTCAGAAACTTCTGAAAGAATTGTTAATGTTGTAGAACGTTCAATACGTACTACTCCTTTTGGAGAAATCTTCTCAATCTTAAAGTCCATTGCATTGCCTAAAATCATAACTGAAATCTCATCATTTAGGCTCAATGGCAATCCTTTCAATCTATTTTTCACAAAATCAGTGAATTCTTTGTCAACGGTTACTTGATCTGCTACTGGCATTAGTGTAACTGACTTTGCCGGTTTTGTTGAAATCTTTTTAATTTCAACTACATCGCTTAATGCGACTCCTAAATTTTTTCTTGTCTGACCATCAATTCTAATTGTATCTGGATATTTTTCATCTTCATCAGTTGGCCATACTATGGCACATGTTGATTTTTTTGCATTAATTTGAATTACATCTCCTGGTGAAACTTGAAGATAATCCATTGCATCTGGTCCAATTCGAGCTCTTTTTTTTCCAATATCTCTTTGTTTTGCTTCTCCCACTCTCATTTGTAGTGGGTCGACATTTCGAGTCAATTAGACTCCTACTTCATGTCAACTGACATGCGGCTCATGTTCAGGACCTCAAATTCACTCACGCCTTCTACAGATTTGACGGATTCTTCTAGGGATTCCATCTTTCCTTCTGCATCATCTAATGTGAATTCTGCTTTGATAAACTCTAATCCAAAAGCTAATGGTTCTTTTGTATGTCTGAGCAATTCTATGTCGTCTTTTAGACTTGATTTAATTTCTTCAACCATTTTTTCCAAATCTATTTCTGTTCCTGTAGGAAGAATTTTTACAATTAAAAGTAATTTAGCCATTTTCTATGGTCCCGAAAAGCCACATGATTTGCATGAATAAGGTGCTGCGGCTTCTCTACAACTTCCACATCTCCAGATTAATTCGTTATTGCACTCTGGACAGTTGAATTTTACATTCTTGTCCCCTGGCATAATGTGTCTATTACAACCATTACATACAGGTAGTGAAATACTTGAAGACATACTAAAACCTGCTCTGTTAGGAATTTATACCTTCCTTGAAATTCACGCTTTACTCTGGACTAATCTCTTAATTTCTCCTCCTAACAATGCTTGCATTGTATTGAAGGTTCCTTTCATACCTAATAATCTCAGAATCGAACTTGTATGAAAATCAAAATCTTCTTTGCTTGAAATGTCTTCTTCAATTTCTGGTGTTATTGATTTGAATAATTTATTCACAGTATCATTATCTAGTCTGGCAAGTACTTTTCTAGCCAAATTTTGCTTCTCAAACTCTTTACCAAACTTCTCTTTCCATTCTTTCTCATACTCAGAAAGTAATGATGAATCATTCATTTTCAATGCTTTTGCAATCGCTCTTCCCGCCAAAACTCCTCCCATTCCGCATGAAAAAATTCCTCCAGCCGTGGTGGGTTTTGCTTGACCTGCAGCATCTCCTACAATTAATGTCTCCTCTTCGACAAAATTCTTTATTGGTCCCTTAATCCAAATTGGAGCAAATATCTTTCTAATTGTAGAAAATCCTCCTTTTGATTTTAAAAATTCATCAATACTTGTTAATGTGTTAATTCCTTTTCCTGAAACTCCTACCTTTCCAACTCCTTTCCCTGAAGGAATTATCCATGCAAAAAACTCTGGATATTTTTTTTGATCAAAATACACTTCCACTTGTCCTTCTTTAATCCAATCTGCATAAACTTCATACTGTGCAGTTAGTAAAATCCCGTCTCTATCTTTGTTAGCTAATCTTGAAACTCCTCGACAATCAACAAAATACTTGCATTTTATCTCTCCATTTGATGTTCTTACTCCCTCTTTGATCTTTTCTTGAAAACTAGTTTTTACAGAAATTTCAGCTCCATTATCTCTTGCTTGCCTTGCAGCTTGTTTATCTAATTCTCTTCTATTAATTACAATTATCTGCTGTCTTTTTGAGTTAATTGTAATTTCTTTTCCTTCTGGCGAAAAAATTTTTGCACATTCAATTTCACTATCAAACGTCTTACTTGATGGTTCTATCTCGAGTTCTTTTAATGCATTTTTGCTAACTAATCCTCCACAATGTTCTGGACTGCCCACTTCAAATCCTTCTTCTAATACTAATACTGAATAACCTTGTTTTGCAATTTCTCTTGCTGCCAACAAACCTGAAATGCTTCCCCCTGCTACAACTGCATCATACATGATGCTAGATTTCTTATTTGGTATTTGAATTGTAACGTTTATCATCAACTTTACTAATCATTTCATATGGGAGACATCAAACAGGTTATAGCAGTTAGAATTGATCTTGGCATGGGTAAGGGTAAGATTGCCGCTCAAGTAGGCCATGCATGTGTTTTAGGTGCAGAACATGTAAGAAAATCTCATCCTGAATGGTTTCAAACTTGGTGGCTAGGACAGGAAAAAGTTGTCGTGAAAGTTGCCGGCATTAAAGAGTTGGATGAAGTAAAAAAAGGTGCAATTGAACTAGGTCTTCCTTGGTCTGAAGTTACCGATGCAGGTCATACACAAATTGCACCTGGAACGACAACTTGTATCTCCGTTGGACCTGCACCTGAAAATCTTATAGACAAAGTCACTGGCGAATTATCATTATTATAAGAATAAGATATAACAAGCTCTGATTTTCAAAAATCGTGAAACAAAAAACCAAAGGCATTCTAGCATTTGCTTTTTTGGGTGGCATTTTACTAACATCCACCGTACTATTTGCACTTCCACCTCCTAATCCCACAATGACTGAGGAGGAATTAGCAATGGAAGAACAAGGAATCACAATTACAAACACCCCAATGGATAATTTTCCTGATGAACAACGAGCTACATTTTGTGGAGTAAATGAACCAAAATCCACTTCGTATGTAAAAGAATATCAAATTCCGACTGCATGCACTCAACCTCTTGCAATAAAGGTTGCACCTGATGGAAATGTTTGGTTTGTTGAATCCAATGTTGGTAATATTGCAAAATTTGATCCTGCATCTGAAACATTTACTGAATTTGAAAATGAAGTATGGCCTGACGGTGCAAGAACTATGTCATGGGGTATGGATTATTCATCAGATGGTGCAATGTGGTATACTGATGGAAGCTTTGATACAATTTGGCGTTTTGATACAATTGATGAAAAATATGATGCAATCTCTTACCCTGTTTCTGAAGAGGGTTCTTTACCCCAAAAACTATCCATACATGGTTCCAATATTATAGTTAATGATTTCACGGGTAGTAAAATTACATTCTTTGATCTTGCACAAAATGTTGATGAATTGGCTTATTCTAGTATCGTTGCTCCAATTCCAAACTCATTCACCGGTGATTTTGCAGTTGATTCAAAAAATAATCTGTGGTATACAAATTGGGTTCCTGAAACAACTGGGTTCCTTTTGAATTTCAATATTGAAAAATACAAACAAGATTCATTCCTACAAAGTACTGGTATGGAAATTGACGTAGAGAGTTATTTTGATGTATATGATTTTCCTCCAGGACTGAATGCTGCAAATGGTTTATCAATTGATGAAAATGATAATGTTTGGATTGTAGATACTACTAGTAGTTTCTTTTTCAAATTTGATCCAATTACAAAAGAATTTACAAAATTCATCACATCTACTCCTCAAAAATCTGCTTATGGAAATGCAACTGGAATCATAAAGTCTCCAATTTCACGTCCATATTGGTCTGAAACTGATATGAATGGTAATCTGTTCTTCAACGAACAAACATCTAACCAAATTGCAGTGTATGACATCAAAAACTCATACCTTGTTGAATACATGGTCCCATCTAAGAATCCAAATTGGGCTGATTGTAATACTGAATCTAATTCTGATTGCGGCGTTGCTCAAATCTTTGGATTTGATGCAATCGATAATCAAATATGGTTTACAGAGTGGGCTGAAAATAAAATTGGCGTTGTTGACACAAAAAAACCTCTTCCCTTCTCAGTAAGTACTGATAAAAATTCACTTACTTTGAAAAATGGAGAATCTCAAACTATTACTCTAAATGTTGATTCTTCATCAAATACTGGAAAAATTAATTTCAATTCTGCACACACTGCTTCTACTGCAACCACATCATCTGATATACAAATCTCACATACTATGATTAATCCAAATGAAATTCTTGTTACAGTTACCGCAAATCCAATTGCAATTGCTGGAGATTATAAATTACTTTTAGGTGTCTATAACTCTGAAGTCAACGTTTCAAAATTCATTGATATAACTATTGAACCGTGATTCCACAAATTGACCAAGATATTGGAATCTCTGTATATACTACCCCATATCCTTCTGTTAATGGAAAAATCAAACAAAACGAAAATGATTTCTCTGTAAGCGAAGTTTTATCTGAAAAAGCTCTATCATCATTTGACAACTCTGAAGGCCATGCTGTATACTTGTTAACAAAATCAGGAATTGACACTAATCATGCATTATCTGATATTGAAAAAAGATATGGCATTCTTCTAAAGTCACTTGGACTAAAAGATGCAAATGCCACAACTAAACAGTATGTCTTTACACACAAAAAATTAAAACACTTGGAAAAAATTGAGGGAAAAAAGTATTCTGCAATGAGAGTAGGCTTTACCCCAAAACCAATATCAAAAAAACACATGTTGGGCAACGTTTTTGAAATTATGGTATCTGAAACCACTACCACTCTGCCATATTTTTCTGACAATGAAAAAATTCTAAATTTTTTTGGATATCAGAGATTTGGTTCAAGACGACCGATTACGCATTTGGTTGGTAAATCAATTATTCAAGGAAATTATGATGATGCACTTGACTTTCTACTAAATTTTTCATCAAAGTATGACTCTGAAAAAAATAACGAATTAAGAAAATTAATTTCTGAAAGAAAATCTGAATCTGAAGTTATTGAATTACTTCCGTTTTCAATGGATATTGAACGAAATCTTCTAAAACAGCTTGATGCTGACAAAGATCCTAAAAATGCAATTCGCTCTATACCGTTGAAACTAAGACGTTTTTATGTTCAAGCTTACCAATCATTTCTGTTTAACAAAACTATTAGTCTGGCATATGAATACGAGGAAGAACTATTTTCTCCAACTATGGATGATGTCTGTTTTGACAAAAATTTTGAACTAGGAAAATATCAAAATGATCCTAGACAAAAACTTGCAATTCCTTTGATTGGTCATTCATATTATAAAAAATCCCGATTTGATTATTACATTAAAAAAATTCTTGAAGATGAATCTCTTTCTCCAAAGGATTTTTTCATAAATGATTTTCAAGAATTATCACTTGATGGTGGATTTAGAAATGCATCAATTGGCATACAAGATTTTTCTATTCAACAAAATCTTGTAAAATTTCAATTATCTCGTGGCTCTTATGCAACTATTGTCTTACGAGAAATACTAAAACCCGAAAATCCCCTTGAATGTGGTTTCTAAATACTGAAAGCTTTTTTTATTTATTTAAAAATGTGAAAGTATGGAAAAAGCCACATTTGCTGCAGGTTGTTTTTGGCATGTAGAAGAAGTATTTAGTAAAACAAAGGGTGTTAAATCAACTCAGGTGGGTTATACCGGAGGTCATCTGGAAAATCCAACATATGAAGATGTTTGTACCGATAAAACTGGTCATGCAGAAGCAATACAAGTTGAATTTGATCCTAATGAAATATCTTATCCAGAACTATTGAAGGTATTTTTTGAAAATCATAACCCCACTACTCCAAATAGACAAGGACCTGACATTGGCATACAATATCGTTCTGCAATTTTTTGTCATTCACCTGAACAAGAACAAGTTGCTAAAGAAGCAAAGGAAAAACTCAATCCTATTGCAAAAAAGACTTTTGGGAATGATATTGTCACTGAAATAAAATCTGCATCTACATTTTATCGTGCTGAAGAATACCATCAAAAGTATTTTGAAAAAAACTTCTAGGTTTGCCTTTTCTTTTCTATCACATATCCGATTAAGATCAAAATTACTCCAATCATACTGATTACTATTCCATAGTCAATCCAATCCTCACTTTGATACATGAATGATGATTCAGGCCCAACCATTCCTTGTCCCTGAAAATTGAATATGATTCCAAAAATCACAAGTATGATTCCTGGAATAACTATTGCTACTGACCCCATCAAATTGAATCACTTTTCTCAAGATAAAAATGCGATGTTATACAAAATTTGTCATCTTTAGGAAGAAATTGAAAAGAATTGATTCGTTAGGTAAATCAATTTTTACTCGGTTTTTTAATCCAAATTTCAAAAGAATTTTCTATGTATAGTTGGAATAGTTCTGATGAAAATGCCCCAAAACTCTTCAAATATTCAAATCTGATTGTTTTTGGAAGTGCTGCAGGGTTTGCATTATTGATGGCCTTCTTACTGAACACCTACTATGACGAATTAATCTCTGAACATCCTTACATTATCAACATACTGTTTGCACCCGCATTTGGAATTGGGTTCTTGTATGGTCTGAAAATTTCTGAACGAGCGCTACAACCATCAGAAACCAGAAGTGCATTAAAACGAAAAATCATGAAACTATTTCTTTTCTTTTTAGTAATTGGCGGTTTATTTAGCTCTGTAAATTTTGCATTGCATGGTGGTGCAATGATGCCTGACTCTTCTTTAGTAGATGATGGCATTATCCCTTGGATCACTGAAATGATTACTGCAAACGGTGGTGCGACATTTCTAATTGTTTCAAGTATTACTATAATGGCTGCTGCAACAAGAAGAATTGTTGGTCTTAATGGCGGTATGCTTGGAAAAATAATTACCTTCTCTGGAACATTTGTCTTCTTTTCAATGATTAGTATGAGTCTTACACAAAATGATCCTACAAGCTCTCAAATCTATCTTTACACTTGTTATCACGCTGGAATTATTGGTGGTGCAATGTATCAAATGAATCGTTTTACTTCTAATCTTAACACTTGGGAAGATTACATGAATGGACAGTAATTACTCTACTGTCACAGTTCCTACCATCCAAGGATGAACCACACAATAGTATGGGAATACTCCTTTGTCAGAAAATTCATACTCGAATGTTCCTCCTCCCATAATCATTCCTGAATCAAAAATTCCATCTGGTCCATCTGCTGGTGTTCCACTTGTTGCAAGGTGTGCTGCAGTATCAACATTTTCCCAAATTACAGTTGTTCCTGCTGAAATTACCAAATCTGCTGGTACGTAACATTCGTTTGTTTCTTCACAACCTGGTACGCCTACTCCATCTGGTATTGACACAACTTCTCCTGTTGAGGTAGGTTCTTCTGCCATTTGTTCTTCCATTGGAATAGTTGCTTCTTCTGTACTATCCAAAGTCATTCTAGGAATCTCATACAATGTGTTTCCTGGTTTAACAAACATATCACAACCTTCACCTAGAAAATTTCCTGCTTTACACATTTCAAAAAATGCGGTCTTGTCTCTTTGCATGTCGTCTGCATATAGTACGTCTGGACCGATCCAAAGCTGAACTAATCCTATTGCTGCTAATGATGCTGCTACAAGTACCATAGACCATCCTACCTTTCTATAATGGTGAGGATTCTGCATCTCTGACATTTACTTTGAGGCAAAATTAGGCAAATTTAAAACTTGAGCCTACTTATTTTTGTAAGTGACCATACAAATTCTTCATTATGAATTTCTTGGACCAATAAAGATCTCCGAGTGGGGTCCACCTATGGATAAAGTGGTTTACATAATTTTCAAGCAAGACAAATCTGGATTTGTCCCACTTTATGCTGGCGAATCTGATAAAACTGAACAAAATGACTTTTTCACACAAAATGACGATTTCAAATGCTGGATTCAACATGCAGGAAATGAAGATTTCTTGTATCTTTCAATTCTGCCTTTGTGGGAATCTGATGAACCTGAGAGAAAACGCATTGTTGAAAAAATTATCGCAAAATATCGTCCGTTGTGCCAAGTTGAGTAATTATTTTGAATTAATCTTATCTTTTACATCAAATAACTGCATTGTCAAAAGATCTATTGCTTTTTTCAGATGATCAAATTCGTTAATAGAATGAATTTGTCCTTCTGTAAGTTTTCTTAGAATTTTGACATTAGCTTTTGCTTCTTCGTCCCTGGCATTTACCTCTAAAGCATTAATTTTTGCCAAAATATTTTCTAAATCTTTAATCATTTCCTCTTTTGGTGCATGTTTATCCATATCCTTGCAATCTTTGTTTCCTATATATGGCTAGAGTTGTTCGTCATCAATCTCTTCAAAAGCATCTAAAAACTGGTTACATGTACAATCTGGAATCTGACATGCACCTCTTCGTAATATTGACTCTGTGGATGTTGTACTTTTATGAATTTCATCTGTATGATGGCAACGTCTACAATTCATGATTGTCCAAATTACATTGGTAATTTAAGGAATTAGAACTGCTCGAGCTTCTATATCTGAATTTTTCAATCTCTCTAAAACCTCGTTTGCCTCTTCTAATGGGAATGACTCTGTAACTACTTTGAAATTATTCTTTTCAGCAATCTCTATTACATCTTTCATATCTTTCATAGAACCAATTAATGTTCCTCTGACTGTTTTTTCTTCAAAGGCTAGAAAATTTGGAATTTTACCGACAGTTGCAATTACCACTGTTCCGCCTTTTTTAACTGATTTTATTGCAGTATCTGTAACTAAATCTGCTGGTGCAAATACGACTGCTGCATCAAATAATCCATAATTATCTTTTATCTGTTTTAAAAAGTCATCTTGAGATTCTGTAAATTGAAATACTTTTTGTGCACCTAGACTTTTTGCAACATCAAGATGTTTCTTTTTTCTTGAAATTCCGGTTACCTCGCATCCTTCAACTTTGGCAAATTGTATTGCCATGTGTCCTACTCCTCCGATACCATAAATTGCAATTTTTTTATTTTTTTCTGGCTCTGCAGCCTTTACTGCCTTGTATGCAGTGATTCCTGGACAAAATAATGGAGCAGCATATTCTGAAGACATACTATCTGGAACTTTTGTAATAAAATTCTCTGATGCGTTAATGTATTCGGTATACCCGCCACGTAATGTCTCGCCTGTTATTTCATTTGTTTCACAAAGGTATTCTTTTCCTTCATTACAATATGTGCAATTCATACATGATTTCAATAACGGTGTAATTCCAACTCTATCTCCAACTTTGAATTTTGTAACACCACTTCCAATTTCTACTATCTTTCCAACAACTTCGTGACCTGGAACTGTTGGAAGATTTGGGGGTATTCCAATCTCTTGCCAATCTCCTTCAATTCCGTGAAGCTGAGAATGACAAACTCCACATGCCTCTATTCTGATTAACACTTCATCAGGATTACTTATGGCGTGTTTTTCGATATTTGTTAGCTTTAGTGGTTTTTCTTCAATCTTTTTACATTCGGAAAGAACCATCGCACGCATCTTTTCAGACATATTTTCATCTTATTTGAGGTACTATTATTTTTTAGTAAGGTGTAGTGAGAACATGTATGGCTGAAATCTTAAAAAAAGATGATTTCAAACGTGTGGAATTGCTAAATCTAATTACAAAAAAAGGACATCTGAAAAACCTCACTCCCGATCAATTAGTGGAATTAGATGGATTACTAAAAAAGAAGGATTACAGCAATGATAAAAAAGCAGAAAAATCAAAACAAAAACTCCTAAAACAAATTAACATAGAAATTTACAAACGACACGATACCGCAATCTGGAAAATCTAGATTACATACAAATAATCATCTCTTGAATTTCTATCATGCCAAATCTCCTATCTGAAGAAACTAGTCCATATCTTCTACAACACAAGGATAATCCTGTAGAATGGTATGCTTGGAATGATGAGGCATTAAAAAAAGCAAAAGATGAAAATAAACCAATTTTTCTTTCTGTAGGATATAGCTCTTGCCATTGGTGTCATGTTATGGCTCATGAGTCATTTGAAAATGATGATGTGGCAAAAATAATGAATGAAAATTTTGTTAATATCAAAGTTGACAGGGAGGAAAGACCTGATCTAGATGATATCTATCAAAAAGTTTGTCAAATGTCAACTGGTCAAGGCGGCTGGCCGTTGAGCGTATTTCTTACTCCTGATCAAAAACCTTTCTACGTTGGAACATATTTCCCTGTACTTGATTCGTATGGTAGACCTGGATTTGGAAGTTTATGTAGACAACTTGCTCAAGCTTGGAAAGAAAAACCAAAAGATGTTGGAAGTTCTGCAGAACAGTTCATGTCAAATCTCTCAAAATTAGAGCGAGTCTCTGAAGGTGGAAAAATTGAAAAGTCAATTTTAGATGAAGCTGCAGTAAATCTACTGCAAGTTGCCGATACAAACTTTGGAGGTTTTGGTCAAGCTCCAAAATTTCCAAACGCTGCAAACTTGTCTTTCATGTTTAGATATTCAAAATTATCTGGAATCAAAAAATTTCAAGATTTTGCATTGTTGACACTCAAGAAGATGGCAAAAGGTGGCATATTTGATCAGATTGGAGGTGGATTTCACAGATACTCTACAGATGCAAGATGGCTTGTACCTCACTTTGAAAAAATGTTGTATGACAATGCGCTACTGCCACCTGTATATGCAGAAGCCTATCAGATCACAAAAGATCCATTTTTCCTTGATGTAGTTACAAAAACACTTGACTATGTTTTACGTGAAATGACATCCTCTTCTGGATTGTTTTATTCAGCACAAGATGCTGATACTAATGGAGAAGAAGGTCAAACATATGTCTGGAAAAAACGTGAAATTGAGAGTATACTTGGTGATGACTCTGAGATTTACTGTATTTTCTATGATGTGACTGATGGTGGAAATTTTGAGGGAAATACAATTTTAGCAAATAACATCAATATCTCTTCTCTTGCGTTCAAGTTTAGTAAAACTGAAGATGAAGTTAAAGAACTTTTGAAACGCTCATCTGAGAAGCTACTTGATGTAAGAAATAAACGAGATCAACCTGGGACTGACGACAAAATAATCACATCCTGGAACTCTATGATGATTACTGCCTTTACTAAAGGGTATAGAATTTCTGGAAATGAAAAATACCGTGATGCTGCAGTAAACGCTGCAAAATATTTTTCAGAACAATTCTCAAAACATGGTTTTATTCATAGAACCTTCAAAAATGACGTTCCAAAACTTAATGGCTATTTGGATGACTATGCATATCTGTCTAACTCCTTAGTTGATGTCTTTGAGATAACTTCTGACGTATATTTTCTTGAAATGGCACAAAAAATTGCAAATTACATGATAGAACATTTCTGGAATGAAGATGAAAAATCATTTTTCTTCACTGCAGATAACCATGAATCTCTTATAGTTAGACCAAAAAATTACTATGACCTATCTGTACCTTCTGGGAATTCTGTTGCATCAAACGCATTGCTAAAATTATATCATCTCACTCATGATGAAAAATTCCTTAAAATTTCTGAAAAAATTCTAGAATCAAATGGAACATCTGCTGCTGAAAATCCATTTGCATTTGGATATTTGCTAAATGTCATGAATCTATATCTTAATTCACCTACTGAAATAACCATTGTAAACACTGAAAATTCAGAAATTGTAAACTCTTTATACAAAAAATTCATTCCTGAGGGAATAATCATTCCAATTGATGATAATGATAAAATGTCATCATTACTGAAATACCCGTTCTTTGAAGGAAAAGAATTTTCTAATAAAACTAGTGTAATGATTTGTAAAAATTTCAGTTGTTCTTTACCAATGTCTGAGCTTGCTCAAATAGAAGCATAACTTTTGACTTTGATTGTTGGTTGTGCTTGAAGCATTGCTTCAAGTAAAGGCATCACTTGTTCTTTTGTTTCTTGATCTAATTTCTTTGAAACATTTTCCATGATGAGTTGTTTTTGTGAAACTGGCTCAGTTTGTACGTCTTCGGCAAGTGTCATTTGAACTGCTTGTCCGTTATCAACAATCTGCTGTACTCTATATCCTACAACTTCAGACATATCTTATTCCTCATATGTTTGGATTTATTCTTACCTATGTCTTATTTTCATCCAATGCCTTTGAAATTTTATCCAAATTATCTCTGATTAATTCGTGGAATTCTTGTATGTCGTCTAATTTTACTTCCAATTGCTGATTTGAATATGTCTGCAAAAATGTAGAGTACATAGTACCTACTATGACTCCAAACGCTATTTCTCTCTTTGATTTTGAAAATTCTCCATACTCTGCAGCAAACTGGTTATACGAGTCTGCCTGTTCAATGTAATATTTGAGTAAATCTTCTAAGAATTTCTTATTTTCATCTGAAATGCCCATTAGACTTCTCATATGGATTATGTGTATAAGAATTATTGTTTAGATAGAATCTTTGAGCATCTTGTAAGTGCATTTGTCACTTTTTCAGGACTTCTTGTAAAAAGAACATATGATGAAACTGAAATAATTAGTAATGCTCCTGTGCCTAATGGAAACTCTGGAACTGCAGCAAACTCATCTGATTCTGCAATTATCGTATAATCCACTGCATTAGTAGATTGTTCTTTTTCATAAATTGGTACAACAAAATGACTTTCTTCTCCTGCTCTCAAAAAGTCTGGTTGTACCTGTGTCTTAGAAACCGTCAGTACCTTTCCATCTCTATCATACAATGTTGCAATAACGTTAATCATATTTGCAGTAATCTCTCCATTGTTTTCCAAGGTTCCTGTAATTACCACATTATTCAATTGGTCTCTAGTCAACTCTGATGAAACAATATCGATTACTTGACTTTTCGGTGCTGCAAGCTTGTATTCAAAACCTAATTCATAAGAAAATTTCTCATTTAAATTATTTTGATTTGTTATGATGTCAAACCCTCCTTTCATTCCTGGCATCAAAACATTTGACATCATTTTTCCATCAAATTTACTTATCTCATTTCCATTCTCGTCACTTAGAACTGCTAAAATTTTTATTTTATTTAATGGTGCTTTTGAATTATTTTGAATTTCTCCCACAATATGTAACATGCCATCATCTCCAATGTATGTCTGATCATTTTGTACCATAATCTCACCAAATGCTGGCTGAATCAAAAACAATAATGGAACTAGAAATAATATTTTCTTCATACAACCACTTGTCTCAAAACTCTAAAAGAATTACTGTTTAATTCCTGCTTTTGCATCATTGAATGCCTTTAATCCTGCTTGCTCTGCCTCGAAAGCAAGTTGTGTTAATTCTTGGAATCTGACTAATTCTAACTCATCACCTGTCTTAATCCATTCTACTCTGTGTTCATGTGATTCTATTTGATATTCTAGTGATAATTTGAATAATTTCACAGATCTTGCAAATACATCGGGAGGTTGTAAATCGTCATATTTTATCAGTAATTTATTAAATTTCTCAATATGCTCTTCTCCAATCTGTATCATCTTTTCATCAGATATCGATTTTTCTTCCCATTTTGCTATACTTGAAATAAATTTACTCTGTTCATCATGAATCTCTTGCTGTAGTGCTTGAATTTCATTACCAAATGTGAATCCGCGTATTTTTGCTTGGTCTGCTGAATAAAAATAGTATATTGCAATACCTATGATTATAACAGTTATTGCAATTGCCAAAAATTTACTAGAATTTTTTTTCTTTCTTGCTGTTTTCGTGGGTTTTCCTTTCTTTGTCAAGACTAATCGATATATTTTCCAGATTCATCTGTTTTTAGTTCTATTGATAGTTCTGTACCGCTGATAAAAGACTCCCCTCTGACAGTTCTAATTCGCGCAATGACCAATTCATGAGGCCAAATCTCTACTACAACTTGGCCCACTTCGGGATTGTCTGGTGCGTCTACAATTTTAATATCGTCTTTTTTTATCCCATATTCTTGTAATTTCTTCATAGTGTGTTCAATCAATGGTTCAGGATCATTATGACTTAATGCCCACACTGTTCCAGAATATTCAATTTGTTCCAACACGGTTTCACTTTTTTTTTCGTATAAGTGTCATTCGCCTTTGATGACATTAAGTGTCATAGTACTTACCACTCTTGATAACTGTCTAATCTTCAAAGATACTGTTTTTTCAAAATCTTCTTGAGTTTCTGCATGAACTTCTGCTATGATGTCATACGCACCAAATGTAACATATGCATTTTTTATTTCTTTTACTTGCTGCAATTCCTCTAAAATGTATTCTTCAGCTCCCAAGTCACAATTTAATAAAACAAATCCAATATGCATTTTTTTCTTATTTTCTATAACTAATCCTTGTCTTTAAGTGTTAAACTACCACTTCTTTCTACTATCGCGACTTTGTCTTCCATAAGATGGACGTGCACTTCCTCTCTTTTTGTATTGATCTCTTGCAGGACCGTCTCTATTTCGTCCACCACCATAACTTGGTCTACGTCCACCACCATAACTTGGTCTACGTCCACCACCATAACTTGGTCTACGTCCATAACCTGCACGCATAGGTTGTGCAATACGTCTACCAACGTCTCTCTTTAATGGATCAGGAATGTTTACTTCTATTCCCATCTTTTTATTCAAATCTGTCAAGTCTGATTTGATTTGTTTCTTGATAATCTTCCAGTCTGCAATTGATGAATATGACACAAGGGTTATTGCTCTACCTTTAGCTCCAGCTCTTGCGGTACGTCCAATTCTATGGAAATACACCATGTCTTGATTTGGAACATCATAATTAACGACTAATCCTACTTTTGGAACGTCGATTCCTCTGGCTGCTACATCTGTTGCAACTAGTACGTCTGCTTGATTCTTTCTAAATTTCATCATGGAGTATTCACGTTTGTTTTGCGACATATCGCCTTCTATGGCGACAACTTTGAATCTGGCCTTTTGTAAATCTCTAGAAACATTTCGTGTTCTCATTTTTGTTGAACAAAATACAATTACCTGTCCTCTGTTCTCTTTGATGAAATCTGTAAGGTATCTATGCTTGTCTCTATCTTTAATTACCAAAAACGACTGATCGATTCCTTCTCCACTTAAATCGTCTGAATCAATTAAGATATTTTTTGGGTTGTTGAGATATTTGTCTGCTAGTCTTAAAATTTCTGGTGGCATTGTTGCTGAAAACATTGATGTAATTCTATTTGCTGGAACCTTTTCTAATACATACTCGATATCCTCAATAAATCCCATATCCAACATGACATCTGCCTCATCTAACACTACATGCCTGATATCATCAGTTTTGATAGAACCTTGATTCAAATGATCAATCAGTCTTCCTGGTGTTGCAACAATTATCTCTGGTTTTCTACGTAACGCATCTAATTGAACCCCAATTCCTTGTCCTCCGTACACTGTAACTGCTTTCAGTTTGGTATATTTCCCAATCTTCTTTAACTCATCAGAAATCTGTATTGCTAATTCTCTTGTAGGTGCAATAATTAGTCCTTGAATTCCTCCGCCATTGATAATATTTTGTAGCATAGGTATGCCAAAGGATGCAGTTTTACCTGTCCCTGTATGAGCTTGACCAATTACATCGTTTCCACGTAATAATTCTGGAATTGCTTGTGCTTGTATGGGAAATGGCGTGGTAAATCCCAGTTCTTTAATCGAACTAAGTATATTTTCATTTATTTCTAATTCTTCAAATGCATTCATTATTTTTTCTCTATCTAAAGCAATGACAGAGAAAGCGATGCCTAATCCGTCATTATTTTCTAATCTTCCTCTTGTCGGTCGTCTAATAAACCCATGCTTAGGATTAATTCACTCCTATGGTGAAACATATGTTTCAATTTTCGTCAAATTGTTTATATCACAATTTAGTATAGAGATGATATGGATGAGAAAAAGAACAACGAATTAGATAAACAAGTTGAGGCTGAAAACTCCGATGTTTCTTGTAGTTCATGTCCTTTTGATGTAATGACTCAGAAGATTCTAGGCATATTCAAGCGTAAATAATTCACTTTTTTAGATTCACTGCAAGGTTTTTTAATTAAATTTTTCTGCTAAAATTAATGGTTGATTCAAAGAAAATTGGAATTGCTGGTGCAGCAGTTGTATTGGTTACATTAGTTACAATTTTTGGCACCTCATATATGGCTGATTTTGAAAATAACCCTCGTACTGTATCTCAAAACGATTCTCAAGAAAATAAACTAAAAGCAATTGAATTGAAACATGCACCTGTATTAGGTTCTGATACTGCAACGGTAACCATCATTGAAGTTGGTGATTATCAATGTCACATGTGTAAAAAATGGTTTGAAGAAACACGACCTCTAATAATTGATAATTATATTAACACAGGAAAAGCAAATCTTGTTTTCATTGATATGCCTTTCTTAGGTTATGATTCTACTCCTGCATCTGAAGCAACATATTGTGCAGATGATCAAGGAAAGTATTGGGAATACCATACGATGCTATTCCGTTTCCAACAAGAAATTGATGATGGATGGGCTAATGCAAATAGATTACAAGCGTTTGCATTTAATCTGGGTCTTGACATTGAACAGTTTGACAAGTGTATGACAACTGATGATCATAAGGCTAAAGTTAATTTTAACATGCAAATGTCTAAAAAAGAATTTGGTGCAAATAGTACTCCTACATTTGTAATAGTAAACACTCAGGGTGAATGGAAAAAAATTATTGGTGCACATCCATATTCCACATTTGAAGATATTATAGAATCAATGCTCTAAATTGAGTAGTTCTTTTAAAATTGTTTATTCAAAACCTTCTTACATATTAACTTCCATTGGAATCTTCTTCTTACTTTTTATCCCATTAATCTCAATTTCAGAATTTTTATACTTTGAACCATTTTTGGTATTTTCAATTTATCAAGATACAATTCTTAGCTTTACATTAATTGTAATTCTTTCATCTCTTTCTGCAGTTGCAGTATCTCTCAACATTTATCGTGTGAAACTGATCAAACAAACTAGAAAACTTGGAACAAGTATTCTTGGCACAATTTTTGGTGCATCTGCAGGGGCATGTTCTTGTGGCCCCATTGCATTTTCTTTAATCACGACATTTGGAACTGCGGGAAGTATTGCAACATCGTTTGTAACTACATATGAAATCCCAATACGTCTAATCTCAATTGGAATACTCATCACTGTTGTTTTTGTTACGATAAAGTCTTTGTCACGTGAATGCAAGGTCAATTTGTAGTTAGGTTAAACATTGTTAATGCAAAAAGACAATTTTTTACAACCCACTAAAATTACTTTAAAAACTGTAATACTCAATCATGTCAAAATTCTTCATTCCAACTCGTCCGTCAAAGCGAGCATATGATTCTGATGAATTAGACGAGACTGACGACCAATAATAGAAAATCTTTCTATATTTTTAAAAATGAATTAGATGGCACCTCTAACTCTGAGAAAACCTCTGGGTGTAAAATTTTCCCAAGTATCTCTATTCCCGTAAAAACTCTGATGCTTGGCTTACTGAAAAATGAATTTGCATTTACTACAAATACTCTATTTCCAACTACCGCTCTTAATTTGTTCCATCTTGAATCATCTTTCAAATATTTTTCATATTCTGAAACTGTTCTTTCTATTCCAAATCCACACGGCATTAAAACAATCACGTCAGGATCTGCATTCTCAATTTCGCCAATTTCCATTTTTCTTGAATGCTCTCCACTTTTTGTAATCAAATTAACTCCTCCTGCACATTCAATCATGTCTGGAACCCAATGTCCTGCAGTAAAAAACGGATTTAACCACTCAATTCCTAGAACCTTTGGTTTTTTATCATACTGTTGTTCTTTGACATTGTTAATCCTTGAACTTAACTCACTGATGAGTCTCTTGCCGTTTTCTACTTCTCCGATAATTTTTGAAATATCTTTTACAGATTGGAGTATTCCTTGTATATCATGAGGGCTCATAGAATAAATTTCTGGTTTGTCATCTAGTATGTCCAATGCTTTTTTAACTTGATTTGTATATGCTGAACAAACTTCGCAAATCTCCTGTGAAATTATAAGATCTGGCTTTGCGTTCTTCAAATTTTCCTGAACCAGTTTGTAAATATCCTCTCCTTTTTCTGAAAGAAAACAAATTTTATCATCAATTTCTTTACTTGACATATTTTCTGGATCAAAAACACTTTCTATCACTCTTGGTTTGTTTTTTGCATCTATAGGATAATCACACTCATGTGTTACTCCATGCAATCTATCTTTTGCACCTAATTCATAAATTAATTCTGTAGCACTAGGTAAAAACGAAACAATTCTTTTTTCTTTCATTTGAATGAAATTATTTTTTAGATGTCTTTAACTTTATGTCAATTGTTTAGTTATGAATTATTTATTATTCATAAAATATAATGAAATTCATGCCTAGAACCGGTTCAGAAATAAGAAAAGGAATTGAACAAAACTGGCATGAATATTTATCAAAATATGCTAATCTATTCTCGTCAAACGAAATACAAGGTTCTAGTCCCCCCTCTGTCTTTGTAGGCTCGTATGGATATCCCAAAGTAGGAATTGGTCCCATGCTTCCTCCAATTCATGGTGACACACAACTTTTAGATTCGCCTGAAAAATGGATTGGAAAAAATCTTGAAGAAATTGTTAATTACAGATTAAACCTGGTACGGGGAATTCAGAAAACCGGTATAGAAGATACAGGCAGTCGTTTTGTTGAAAGTTTACATGAACTGGCCATGTCTTCTGGGTCAATTGATTCTGAAGTAAAATTTCTAAAAAACCCTGCTCCTCTACCATCAATTGATGGGCAAAATGCACCTTTTGGACCTATCGGTGAGATCAAAAGTGCAAAATTCTCTCCAAATTCTTCTATCAAACCAATTGAACGTGCATACTATGACACTGATCTAAAAGCAGAAGATGCTGTAATGAAACTGTACAATTCTGGAATTGAAATTTCAAAAATTCAAAAATGTTTCAGCATTGGAATGTTTGGTAAAAATAGAAAGTTAGTTCCAACAAAATGGAGTATTACTGCAACTGATCAAATCATATCTAATGAATTGATGTTAGATATTCTGAATTTTGACATTCTTGATCAGTTCTTAGTATTCCGTTTTGATCATCTGGGAAACATGTTTTCTGTAATTTTATTTCCACACAGATGGTTATTTGAAATGCAAGAGGCATGGCATGACAAAAACTCTATTGGATTTGGAAGTGATTATGAAAACGCAAAAGGTATAGATCATCCTCCTATTATTGCAGGTGCATACTTTGCTGGAAAGCTAGCAGTTGTTGAATATCTTGAAAAAATTCAAAAACAATCTGGTGTTATGATCTTTAGAGAAATTCAACCTGAATATGCCGTACCTGTTGGTGTATGGCAAGTTCGTGAAGGTATACGTGAAGCTATGAAGAGTTCTTCTCAAGAAGTATTCTCATTAAATGATGCAATTGATCTGGCAACAAAACGAATGAGCATAAGTAAAAACGAGTGGTTATCTCACGGAAAAATGCTCAAACTCATAGAACAGACTAGTATGTCTGATTTTTTCTAATATTTGCATATTTATTGAGAGTATCCAAAAAACATTCAATGGAAAACAAAAGCGTCATGATGGCAATTTTGCTTGTTTTATCGCCAATATTCTTTACAATTGCAATTTATCCTGATAGTTTCAGTCTTAGCTGGAATCAAGGTCGTGGTGGATTCTTATTTGCTGGTGCATTTCTTGCAGCCGAATTAATTGGGTTAAAATTTGCTATACCAAAAAAACGCTTCTTCTACTGTATTCCATTAGTAGCAGTAACAATTGCCTACTACATCTCACTTGAATATGGTGTACATGATTACATTATGAGCTTAGTTGATGTCTTTGGTGTCTTAGAATATTCTTGGCCGTGGCTGTTTGATTTTGCTGTGATGTCAATTTTTGTTACCGCATCACTGGCAATATTATTTGGCAGAAAATGGATTAGAATTGGTCCTGCAGGTCCAATTTTTCTTTCAGGAAATGCAATCATTCTTGCACTAGATTCTTTCTTCCCATACGATACACTTGGTCCTTTACAGTATATTGTTCCATACTTTGTACAAGCCAACGTATGGGTCATTACCGCACTTGATCTTGGTGTTGCAACTGCACGTGATAATCTGATGTTCTTGAATGGTGATTTCGGACCATTTGCTTTACAGGTATTCTGGCCATCTGCTGGTGTCCACAGTATTATCATCTATTCTCTTGTCATGATGGCATTTTTAATTAAAATGAGAATTCCACGTAATAGAAAAATCATTTACTTTGCTATAGGAATCTTTGGTACCATATTTGTAAACATGATTAGAATATTTTCATTGTCTGTATACGCACTAAAAGTAACAACTGATCCTGAAGCTTGGGAGGAATTTCATTCTGTAGCAGGCGAAATAATGTTCCTTCCATGGCTGTTTATCTTCTTATTGGTTGTAACTGCAATTGAGACAAAACGTCTCAAAAAGTTAGAATCTCAAAAAGAATCTAAAAATAACTTGTAATGCTGCTCTGACCTTCAACATCAGAAAATTCTGAAATCCTAACTCCTATTCTCCTAACCCGCATCTCTTGTTCTGTTAATGCTTCTTCTAATAGTTGGATTGCAGTTTTTTTTAATTCATCAAGATTATTTCCAGGATTTCTTAACATTCTTGATTTAGTTTTAGTTGATAAATCCTCATTTACAAACTGAATTCCAATTGAACGATACATCTTATTATTTTCTATTGCAAGTTTGTTCAATTGAATACATAACTCTTCTACATTTTCTTGTAAAAATCCCAATTCTTTAGAATTTTTCTTCAACGTTGTGATTTTACTAAACTGAATTGTTGGCGGTCTGGGCTTGACTACCTCGTTATCTATTCCTCTTGCAGAATTGAAAATATATCCGCCTGTTTTCCTTCCAAACATTTTATTCAAATCAAATACATCTATTTTCGTTAATTCTTCTATCGTTTTGACATTCATTTCTAAGAATACATTTTCTGTTTTCTTACCTATTCCTGGAATTTCTCTTATCTTTAATGGTGACAAAAATTGCTCAATTTGTTCAGGTCTTACCGTGGTCAATCCATCTGGTTTCTTAAAATCTGATGCAATCTTTGAGAGTAGCTTGTTCGGAGTTATTCCGACTGAACATGTTAATTTTAAATTGTTTCTTATTTCATTTTTTAACTGCTGTGCTAAATGTTCAGCTTTATCAAAAGAACCTTCTGTTTTTTTTGTTACATCTAGATATGCTTCATCTCTGCCAACATACTCAAAAACATCTGCATATTTTTCAATAATCTCCATTGCTTTTGATGAAACATCTGAATAATAATCAAAATCAGCTGGTAAAAAAACTGCATCTGTTTGTTCTTTTAATTTATTTTTTGCCAGGACAATTGGTATTCCTGATTTAACACCAAATTTTCGTGCATTATAATTTGCAGTTGCAATCGCTCCGCTATCTCCTCCTCTTTCTGAAAATATGCAGACTGCTACACATTTTCCTTTAATTTTGGAATCTCTAATTTCTTCACATTGTGCATAAAAATAATCAAAATCAATATGAAATACTATGCGTCTTTCCATGATTAGTTTGAAAATTCAATTCTTATTACAATTACGTAATTTTATATCTTAATTGCATTATAACTCAATAATGGAATCTCCGATTGAAGTAAATGATGATGGTGTTAAATTAAAGCCTGAGATAATGGAGGCTGAAAAATTCTACCACTGTATATTCAAAGAAAAAGTCATTTTGGTTTTCAAGGATCATCAGGATTTTTTGAATTGTTTTGAAATTGAAGAAACAGACATAGTTGAAAAAATCAAATCATCAAAGGGCGAAGATATCCATTCAATCCTTGAATCTTACATTGAAAAAGAGAAGCTTAAAAAACAATAAACTTGTTTCAATGTATTAATGAGTTC
>LUMP01000089.1_pt1 | contig 34627 bp, 34 predicted proteins | sample 729641 | NCBI WGS metagenome assembly LUMP01 (sample SAMN03860260, study PRJNA289734) | marine metagenome | biome: seawater column; feature: ocean; material: water; isolation source: Red Sea water column Station 12 - depth 47m | place: Saudi Arabia: Red Sea | collected 2011-10-15 | depth 47 m | reverse complement strand
CACTTACTCCATTTATAATCTCATCATTAGCAAGCACAGTTCCCAATTCCTCACACCAATTAACCTCTCCATCAGTAATATAGGCTAATCTAAAATTCATCAAAATATCTGATTTAATTTTATCATTAAAATTTTTCCATTCTTTATTTGAAAATGAATAGTCTAGTTTTTCTAACTCATTTTTATATAAATCATCCCCATCTTTTTCAAAGGAACTAATCAACTCATTAATGTGCTTTGCCTTATTTTCAATCTTACAATAGAAGGAATTAAACATTAATGTAAAAATCCATTGTGTCCATTTATAATAATTAGGATCAGAAGTTCTTATTTCTCTTGACCAATCAAACGAAAAACCAATTCTATCCAGCTGCCTTCTATACATATCAATATTTTCTTGGGTTGTTTTTTTAGGATGCTGACCTGTTTTTATTGCATATTGCTCTGCTGGCAAACCAAATGAATCATAGCCTTGGGGATGAAGTACATTAAAACCTTTATGTCTCTTATATCTTGAAAAAATATCACTTGCAATATATCCGAGAGGATGTCCTACATGTAGACCAGCCCCGGAAGGATAAGGGAACATGTCTAAAATATAGTATTTTGGTTTTTCAGAAATGCTTACTTGAAAAGTTTTATTATCTCTCCAATATTTCTGCCATTTTTTTTCTATTTCTAGAAAATTGTATTTCACTGAAAATATTTTTTACAAAGGAAGAACTTATTTAAATAACATAAAAATTAATTTATTAATTGTTTAGTACTTTTATAATACTTAAAATGGACTTTAAAAATTCTTATCAAAGAAAAAAGGCAACAAATAATCTAATATCATTATTTGTTATTAATACTATAGTATTATTTTTTCTATCAATAGCTTTATTTACTTACCTAAAATCATCTTCAATAGAAAACTATTTTAAGGAAAATGTGACAGTTAATGTTTATCTAAAAAATTCATCTAGAGATAATGATGTTAAGCAAATTAATAAGTTTTTAAATTTAAATGAGAATGTAAAATCCATTGAATTTATATCAAAAGAAGATGCAGCAGAATTGTTTACAAACGAAATTGGAGAAGAATTTGTTGGTTTTTTAGGTTATAATCCACTACTAGATCTAATTTCAGTAAGGCTTTTTGGAGATAAAATTGATATATATAATATTGAAGAATTTATAGAGAGCCTTGATAATTTTGAATTTATTGAAGAAGTTGAATATGATAAACCATTAGTTGAATCTCTAGTGAATAATTTTGAGAGAATTGGAGTATTGATCATTATTATAAGTGTTTTATTTTTTATTACAAGCTTTATATTAATTAATAATTCTATTAAGATTTCAATATATTCCAAGAGAGATACAATAAAAACAATGCAACTTGTTGGAGCTACTAAAAGTTTTATTAGAAGACCTTTTATTGCAAGTTATGTTAGGATAGGGTTTTACTCATCGATCGTCTCACTTATATTACTATTTACTTCATTGTTTCAGGCTAGTTTTGAATTAGATGAAATTGATTTTTTTTCAAATACTAAAGACATTATGATTTTAGTTTCATTCATAATTTTATTTGGAATATTTACGTCATATATTAGCTCTTACTTTATGACTCAGAAATATCTTAAATTAAAAATATCTAGATAGCATTGATGAAAAAGAAAGATTTTTTATTTAATAAGAATAGATATCGCATACTTATTGTATCACTATTAGTAATTGGTATTGGTTTCCTTCTTATGTCAGGAGGAGCATCAGATGATCCCGAAATATTTAGTGATGAAATTTATAATTTTAGAAGGATTAGACTTGCACCCCTAATTGTAATTATAGGTTTTACTCTTTGCATTTTTACAATTCTTAAAAAGTCTAAAAATTAATATACAATGTTAAATGACTTCCTAGAGTCTGTAACACAAGATGATATAATAAATGGTAAGATAATTTTAATTGACAAACCAATTGAATGGACCTCATTTGATGTTGTTAAATATATTCGCAAAAGCTTACAAGCAAGACTAAAAGTCAAAAAAATTAAAGTTGGACATGCAGGTACACTTGACCCCCTTGCTACTGGCCTCTTAATTATATGTATTGGAAAAGAGACAAAAAATATCTCTAAATATCAGGACCTATCAAAAAAATATACTGGTATAATTAAATTGGGTGAAACAACTCCTTCATATGACAGAGAAACAGAAATAAATGGAACATACGATTATAATCATGTTGATGAAAATAAAGTTTTAAAAATTTCAAAAACATTTATAGGCAAACAGAAACAATTACCTCCAATTTATTCTGCTCTAAAAAAAGATGGTAAAAGAATGTACAAATATGCTAGAGAAAAAATTGAAATTGAAATTGAACCAAGAGAAATTGAAATTTATGATTTTGAAATATTAAATTTCTCTGCACCCTATATTGAGTTCGTTATTAAATGTTCTAAGGGTACCTATATTAGATCTATTGCTAACGATTATGGACAAAAACTTAATTCAGGATCACATCTTTATGAATTAAAGAGAATTAGTATTGGGGATTTTTCTATTAGTGACGCTCTGAGATTTAAATAAATTTGAAACATTATAATTATATTTGCATAATCCCTAAGAGATGAAATACAATCGAATTTTGCTAAAATTAAGTGGTGAAGCACTATTAGGAAAAAATTCTTATGGAATAGATAATGACAGGCTTGTTGTTTATGCAGAAGAAATCAAGGAAATTCATAAGCAAGGAGTTGAGATTGCTATTGTAATTGGTGGTGGCAATATTTTTAGAGGATTAAGTGGTTCGAAAGATGGAATTGATAGAGTTCAGGCAGATTATATGGGAATGCTTGCAACAGTAATTAATGGATTAGCTCTTCAGAATGCTTTAGAGAATATAGATATTCCAACAAGACTTCAATCTGCGATAAAAATGGAATCAATAGCAGAACCTTTTATAAAAAGAAAAGCAACTAGACATCTAGAGAAAGGTAGAGTTGTAATTTTTGCATCTGGAACAGGCAATCCATATTTTACAACTGATTCTGCAGCAGTTTTAAGAGCAATTGAGATTAATGCTGATGTTATTTTAAAAGGAACTAGAGTTGATGGTATTTATAATGAAGATCCCGAAAAGAACAAAGAAGCTATTAAATTTGATGATATATCTTTTGAAGAAACTATTCGTAAAGGATTAAAAATTATGGATACTACTGCTTTTACATTAAGTAAAGAAAATAAACTTCCAATAATAGTTTTTGATATGAACACAAAAGGCAACTTGACTAAAGTTATTATGGGAGAAAAAATAGGAACAAAAGTTTCTAGTTAAATCAGGTATTATGGAAAACAACCAAGAAATAATAGAAAATGCAGAGTTAAATATGATGGCGGCTATTGGTCATTTAGAAACCGAACTAGCAAAAATTAGAGCCGGTAAGGCAAATCCTGTAATGTTAAAAGGTATTTCAGTTGAATATTATGGTAATTTAACTCCTTTAAATCAGGTTGCTTCTGTTAGTACACCAAATGCTCAAACTATAAGTATTCAGCCATGGGAAAAGTCAATAATTGATGAAATTGAAAAAAGTATAATTGATTCAAATCTTGGATTTAACCCTGTTAATAATGGGGAGTCTATTTTAATTAATATTCCTCCTCTAACAGAAGAAAGAAGAATTGAACTAACAAAATTTGCAAAATCTGAATCTGAATCTGCAAAAGTGAGTATTCGAAATGCAAGAAAAGATGCAAATAATAAAATTAAAGCTCTAGAAATTTCTGATGACTTAAAATCCAATCTAGAAGTAGATTCTCAAGATCTTACTGATAAATATATAAAGAAGGTAGAGGAAATGTTCACTTCAAAAGAGAAAGACATTCTAACTGTGTGAAAATGAATCTATCTAAAGTCCAAGAAATATATGATTCTCCATCAATTGACAGCGAAATTAACCTAGGTGGATGGGTAAGAGCTTTTAGAGCCAATAAATTTATCGAATTAAATGATGGATCTACAATTAAAAATATTCAATGTGTAATTAATGATGGTATAATAGATGAAGATATTATCAAAAGAATTAGTGTTGGATGTTCATTAATAATTACCGGTATATTAGTTAATAGCATTGGTAAAGGTCAAAGTTTTGAGATTAATGTTTTAAGCATTAAGCTATTGGGTGAATCAGATCCCGAGAAATATCCAATTCAGCCCAAGAAACACAGTTTTGAGTTTTTAAGGGAACAAGCTCATCTTAGAATACGAACTTCGACATTTAGCTCTGTAATGAGAATAAGATCAAAATTAGCTTTTAGTATTCATGATTATTTTAATAAAAATGGTTTCAATTATATACATACTCCAATTATAACATCAAGTGATGCTGAGGGAGCTGGAGAAATGTTTAAGGTAACCACATTAGGAAAAGAGGATCTGGCAAAAAAAGATACTGACTATTCAGATGATTTTTTTGGTAAAAAAACTAGCCTTACTGTCTCAGGCCAGCTAGAAGCAGAAACATATGCTCTTGGCCTAGGTAATGTTTATACATTTGGGCCAACTTTTAGAGCCGAAAATTCCAATACTTCCAGACATGCTTCAGAATTTTGGATGATAGAACCAGAGATGGCCTTTTATGACCTAAATGATAATATGGACCTAGCTGAATCATTTGTAAAGCATATTCTCGAATATATTTTAAAAGAGTGTGAGGAGGATTTAAAATTTCTTGAAGAGAGACTTTTAAAAGAGGAAAGTCAAAAGCCACAAATTGAGAGAAGTGATTTAAGCCTCATTGAGAAAATTAAGTTCACTGTAAATAACGAATTTACTCGTATTTCATACACTGAGGCATTTGAAATACTAAAAAACTCCAATTATAACAAAAAGAAAAAGTTTAAATTCCTACTAGATGAATGGGGTTCTGATCTTCAAAGTGAGCATGAGAGATTTCTAGTTGAAAAGCATTTTAAGTCTCCTGTAATTATTTATGATTATCCTTCAAAAATTAAAGCGTTTTATATGAGGTTAAATGATGATGATAAAACAGTTAGAGCAATGGATGTTTTATTTCCAGGTATTGGTGAAATAATAGGAGGTTCTCAAAGAGAAGAAAGACTAGATGTACTCAAAAAAAGAATGACTGAAATGGGTATTGATGAGAAGGAATTATGGTGGTATCTAGATCTAAGAAAATATGGGACTGTTCCTCACAGTGGGTTTGGACTAGGATTTGAAAGAATGGTAATGTTTTGTACTGGTATGTCAAACATTAGAGATGTAATTCCTTATCCAAGAACACCAAAAAACGCATCTTTTTAATTGAAATTAATTCTTTTCTTAATTTTGTTTAAGTATTACTAAATATGCTTAATCAAAAACTACAATTAAAGCTTTCTCAAAAGCTATCACCACAACAGATTCAGTTAATGAAACTAATTCAGCTTACTACAGCAGAATTAGAACAAAAAATTAAAAATGAAATTGAGGAAAATCCTGCTTTGGAAATGGGTAATGAGAAAACAGAGATTGAGAACGATGAGTTTGAAGTAGATATGAATGATGATGTAGACGTGGATGATTATCTAACTGATATGTCTGACGATTATGACAATAGTCAAAATTATTATTCAAGTGAGGAAGAAAATACAAATTTTCAAACAAAAGCTTCATTCAGCTTTCACCAGTATTTAGATAATCAATCTAAAAATTTAATCCTTGATGAAAAACATAAGCCTATTTGTGATTTTTTAATTGGAAGTATTGATGAAAGTGGATATCTAAGAAGAGAGGTAGAGGATATAATTGATGATTTAGCATTTACGCAGAACATAGAAACTTCAAAAGAAGAAATATTATCAGTTTTACAGAAAATTCAAGAATTAGATCCTCCAGGAGTTGGTGCAAGATCTTTGAAAGAATGTTTGTTAATTCAACTGAGAAGAAAAAAATCCAAAGAATCAATTGACAATTCTATTAAAATTATAGAAAATGATTTTGATTCGTTTTCAAAGAAAAAGTTCTCCAAACTATCAGAGAGACTAAACCTAACAGAGCAAAAATTAAAAGAAGCCATAGAAGAAATTTCAAAATTGAATCCCAAGCCAGGAGGTTCAATAACAAGTGATTTTGCCAATAATGCTATTACTCCAGATTTTATATTAACAATTGAGGATGGAGATTTAATTGTAGAATTAAATAAAAGAAACTCTCCAGAATTAAGACTTTCTAATTCTTATAAAAATATATTAGAGGGATATAAAAAAGATCCAAATAAAACAAAATCACAAAATCAAGCAATTCAATTTTTAAAGCAAAAACTTGATTCAGCAAAATGGTTTATTGAAGCAATAGAGCAAAGGCATCAAACTCTTTTTCAAACAGTTAATGCAATTGTTAACTTTCAGAAAAATTATTTCTTAACTGGTGAAGAGAGCAATCTTAAACCTATGATTCTAAAAGATATAGCCGAAATGATAGACATGGATATTTCTACAGTATCTCGAGTTGCAAATAGTAAATATATTGATACCCCTTACGGTATAAAACTTCTTAAAAGTTATTTTTCGGAGGGAATGAAAAATAGTGAGGGAGATGATATATCTACAATTGAGATAAAAAGAGTATTAAGAGAAATTGTTGAATCTGAGGATAAAGTCAAGCCCTTATCAGATATAGAGTTATCAAGCAAATTATCTGATAATGGATTCAAGGTAGCAAGAAGAACTGTATCAAAATATAGAGAACAGTTAGATATTCCAGTTGCAAGATTAAGAAAAGAACTATAAAAAGTAGAAAATAAGTCCAAGTCTAAAAAAACTTACATTTAGATTATCTCCATCAACTGTGTTTTTATTTTTTATTATTGGATTTAGATCATATTCAAGGGAAATATTCCAAGTGTTATATCCAGCATTCAAGTATATGGATGAAGTCCAGTCTTGAATTTCTTCAATAACTAATTCAGATCCATAAGAAGGATTAGAGTACAACGGAAAATTCTTTTTTATCTTAAAGCCCGAATAAATTCTCCAGAATTTATATTCGTTAAGTGATGATTTTCTCCACCTATACTCAATTGGAAAAGAAATTGATGAAAATGAAATTTTATTTTTTGATTCAAGAAATCTGCTTATAACTATCCTATAATCAATTTGATCATCTTGCTCAATTGGCTGAATATTAGATGTGAAGTAATTTCTTTCGTATCCAAGTCCAAAACCTAATGCTCTTGTTGAATCTTTATTTAAAGGAAAGTCCCTAACAAATCCAAATTGAAAATTACCAGAGAAACCATTTTGTTTAAAATCTTTGATTGATTCAGTCTGAATAAAGTAGCTTGATGCAAAATAAAATTGATCCTCTCTATATGAGTTTGATTCAGTATTATTCTGAGAATATAAGCCTAAGCTTAAAAAACAAAATAAGGTGATTAATTTCTTATTAGTTGAAATTTTGAGTATAATCTCCAACTCTAGTTGTATAGTTTAGCTTCAGTGCATTTACTTTACGCAACTCTTGCTTAATATCACTTATGATTCCCATTTTAGTATCACTATCAACTTTCAATGCAGTTGTAAGAACATTTTGAAGCTCTTGTCGTTTTGCAGCTCTTTCTGCAAGAACAAAAGCACCAACCTCTTCTACAGTTCCAAACTTGTCATTAAGTTGAATCTTAGCTGAGGTACCATAAGTATCAATATATCTACTAGATGGTTTACCAGCATAAATATAAATTACTCTATCCTTTTTATCTAGCTTCTGAACTTGATCAGCAGCAGGTAAAGTGTTTTGTACCATAAGAGTACTATCCCTCATAACAGTAGCGACCATAAAAAAGAATAACAACATAAAAACTATATCTGGAAGAGATGCAGTAGATATTGCAGGGAGATCTCCACTTTTATTTTTTTTAAATTTTGCCATATTTAATTTACTTTACTTGGTTCAGCCTCAGATAACTTCTGAGGGTACAATGCTTTAATAACATCTAATTTCTCTTTAAGACTAGACTTATCATCAGCAGAAGTTCTTGGGTCACTATACCTAAGATCAGCCTCAACATAAGTTAATGCCTCATTAGGATATAATCTTGCAAACTCTCTATTTCTAAGAACATTGTATGCTGCAACTAACTCGTTTTGAACTGCTATATAAACTTTATACTCTGTCTCTCTATCATTTTTTAGAGATATAATAGCTTTATCTGGGTTATCTGACGACCTTGGGTCCCTATTACCTTGACAATAGTCACATGCTTCTTCTCCAGATCCACCACCGTTGTCAAGAAAATCTACAGCAAGGTTTCTTAGATCTTTAATATCAGTTAATTCTTCTTCAACTAATAACTGATTATTTTTATTTACTACAACTGTGAAAATATTTTTTTGTCTAATTATCGGTGGATCAATTTGCTCCTCCATAGGAGGTAACTTTCTATTAATACCACTATCAGTCTCAATTGTTGTAGTAACAAGAAAGAAAATCAAAAGCAGAAAGGCAATATCTGCCATAGACCCTGCGTTAACTTCTGGTGACTTTCTTCTAGCCATAGTTTACTTTTTAATAAATTTTTTACCTCCTGAGAATATCATTAGTCCAACTGCAACAATAGCTAAAATGTAGAATACTCTAATCCCAGTTCCAACAAGTCTTGAACCAATAGCTGATAAAACTTTACCATCTCTCATAGGGGTTTCAACACCACTTGATAGAACAAATGCAATAACTACTACACCTAGAAATAATCCAGCAGAAGTTAACGCACTTTTCATTTTAGCCTTATCTTTTGCCAAACCTCTTAGAGAAAAAGTAAGAGTTACGATAACAGCAATAAAAAGTATTAATTGACTTAAAAGTATAATTGGGGTAATCACTCCAAAGTCTCCTGAGGCAGCAGACATTTTTATAGTATCATCTCCAGTTCCAAATACTAGAAAAAGAAATATGATACCTAATACACCTAGAGTTATACACCCTATTTTTGTAATTTTTTGAAGATTCATATCAAATTATTTTTTTTGAGCTGAAAGAATATCAATTAATGTAATTGATGCATCTTCCATATCATTTACAATTGAATCAATTTTTGCAACAATATAGTTATAGAATACTTGAAGTATAATAGCAACAATAAGACCAAATACAGTCGTTAGAAGTGCAACTTTAATACCACCTGCAACAAGTGATGGTTGCATATCCCCAGCAGCTTCAATTCTATCAAATGCAGTAATCATACCAATTACAGTACCCATGAATCCAAGCATAGGTGCAAGTGCAATGAATAATGATATCCATGAAACATTTTTTTCAAGCTGTCCCATTTGAACACCACCATAAGAAATTACAGCCTTTTCTGCAGAATCTACTCCATCTTTTGCTCTATCTAAACCTTGATAAAAGATTGATGCCACAGGTCCTTTTGTGTTTCTACAAACTTCCTTTGCAGCTTCAACACCTCCTGATTTTAGAGCATCTTCAACATCACCAGTCAACTTATCTGTATTAGTTGTTGATAGATTAAGGTATATAATTCTTTCGATTGAGATAGCAAGACCAAGTATAAGACATATAAGTACAATTCCCATAAAGCTTGGGCCACCTTCAATAAAACGCTTTTTTAATTCTTGAGTAAAACCAGCTGAAGCTTCATCTGATGTAGCCTCCATCATTGGTTCGTCTTGTGAATCCTGAATAGTAATTAAACTATTTACTGTTGTTGTTAAATTATTATACGATTCAAATTTTTTTTTGAATCGATAATTTTCTTTTTTTCATCTATAAAATCACCTAATTTTTAACTTGATATTTTTCATATGGATACGTTTCAGGAAGAACATATGGCCCAGTTGAAATTGTTAGTGGAAAATCAGAATCTGGATCAATTACAAACTCTACCATTATTGCCTTATAGCCTAGGCTCTCTTTACCTAAATCAATAATGTATCTGTTATTATCTGATTTTTGGATTTTAGATTGGGACCATAGCTCGCCTTCTTCCCATAATCTAAAATCTCTTCCTTGTTCGTTAGTAGCAGTCCACAAAGAGACATCATACTCACCACTATAATTCAATACTGTCTCTATTAAATTGTTATTTGTATCTAGTCTCCATTTTAATGATGGAATCTCAATATTATTAACAATTCTATAAAAATAACCTACAAGATCATCATTAAGGTATCTTCCATTTAAAGAGTGATTAGCATTTGGTACATATCTTAAAATTTTATTACCAGGTAATTCATCGTAATAGAATCTCCATGAGTCAGTTGAGAAGAACTCATCTGAACCTGCATTAATAACATATTTAGGCATAGTAAACCTTTCTATAAAGGAATAAGGCTCAACATAACTCATTAGTTTTTTATATTCATCCGTTTCCATCCAATCCTGAATATTGTATTTAGTATATGACGATACTGCAGGAGAAAATTCACCATAACTTCTGTAGTGATTTTCAAAAGAGGGAACAACATTTAGAAGGTCAATTACAAGAGGTGCAACTGCAATGATTCTTTCATCAACAGCTGCAGTTGTCCATGCTGTCCAACCTCTTTTAGAAGCTCCAGAAACAAGAAAATCTTTTACATTAATATCATTTTGTAAAGTAATTTCCTGAGCTAGATCCATAGACCTAACTACTGCCCTAGTCATTGGGAACCTAGGTAACCACTCAGTATATTTTTGCTTAGCTCCAGATTTTAAAAATTCGTTCCATGCATATGCTATAAGATCATCTTCATAAAAAGACTCTTGTTCTGAATCTAAAAAATTAATAGGCTGAAAAGGTATATTACTAACATTTACAATTACTGACTTGGTTTCTATTGCATATTCAGCTGATTTAGAATCTAATCTAAAAAAGTCTTCTTCTTTAACACCCCCATCTATAAACATAATACCTGTTGATGTTTGAGTATTTTTAGGAATTATAATATCTACATAATGCCACCATTCAACTTGATCAACTTTTTTTGAATCTAACCATTCACCAGATATCATTTTAATATGATATCCAGTCCATTCATCTTCATATATTATCTCCTCAATCTCATAGCTAAATTCATCTTTAGTTGATTCAATATAATCCTCCATAGACTCATAACCTTCATTAGATAAAAATGTATAATTAAGTATGACGTATATTGCTGCTACTGAGAATACAATGAATATTTTTTTTAATGACATTGTTTATAATTTTAATTTTACTACCATTTAATAATTGTACTTCCCCATGTAAAACCACTTCCAAAAGCTGCAAGAACAATTATATCTCCTGATTTTATTTTTCCTTCCTGCCATGCCTCTGTTAATGCAATAGGAATTGATCCAGCAGTAGTATTACCATATTTTTGAATATTATTATAAACTTGATCATCTGATAGACCAAACTTTTTTTGAACAAATTGAGATATTCTGAGGTTTGCCTGATGAGGAATTAGCATATCTATTTGATCAGGTTTAAGATCATTATGATTTAATCCCTCCATTATGACCTCTGAAAATCTAACCACTGCATTTTTAAATACCAACTGACCATTCATATATGGGTAGTAAGATATATCATCAGGATCGTTTGCCTCTAAAATTTCTGGAACCCATCTATTTGTACTAGGACCTATTAATGAGAGTTCCTCTGCATGCTTTCCTTCTGAATGTAGGTGAGATGAAAGGATTCCTTTTGAAAGATCTTCCTCTCTGGTAACAACGGCAGCACCTGCACCATCTCCAAATATTACACTTACACCTCTTCCTCTTGTTGTGAAGTCTAATCCTCCTGAATGATTTTCTGAACCAATTACAAGAATGTTTTTATACATTCCAGATTTAATAAATTGATCAGCAGTTGAAATAGCATAGATGAATCCTGAACATTGATTTCTTATATCCATTGCAGGACAAGTAGGAATATCAAGCTCTTCTTGAGCAAGAACTCCACTTCCAGGGAAATAATAGTCTGGACTTAAAGTAGCAAATAAAATTAAGTCAATATCATCTTTGTCAATGCCTGCTCTCTCTATTGCAACTTTAGCAGCCTTAACCCCCATAACGACAGTTGAATTACCATCACCTTTTTTAATATGTCTCCTTTCTTTAATTCCTGTTCTTTCAATTATCCATTCATTGGAGGTATCCATAATTTTAGAAAGATCATCATTTGTAACAATGTTTTCTGGAACATACATTCCTAAACCTGAAATTCTTGAATTATACATAATTTGGTTTTTGTTAATATAGTTATTTTTTTGCAGAGAGGATGGGATTCGAACCCACGATTCCATTTCTAGAATACACGCTTTCCAAGCGTGCGCCTTAAACCGCTCGGCCACCTCTCTATTTCATAAATTTATTTAAATAATTAATTTCCAAAAATGTCTAGTGAGTTTTTTTGTGTAATCTTTGAAACCTCACTTAATTCAAGATTGTATAAATCTGCAATTTTCTCAGCAATTATTTTTAAGTAAGAGCTTTCATTTCTTTTACCTCTATATGGAGAGGGTGCTAAATATGGTGAGTCAGTCTCTAAAACAATTCTCTCAATAGGAATAGAATTTAAAAATTCGGAAATTTTTCCATTTTTAAAAGTTACTACACCGCCAATACCTAGGTGGAAATTAAGATCAATAATTTTTTTTGCTTGTTGTTTGTCTCCAGTAAAACAATGAAAAATTCCTCTTAAGTTATCAGATTTAAACTTTTTCAAAACTTCATATATTTCATCAAAAGAATCTCTTGAATGAATTACAATTGGAAGATTATTTTCTAGAGCTAGTTTAATTTGTTCTTCAAAAACATATACTTGCTGCTCTAAATATTTTTTTTCATGAAAAAGATCAATACCGATTTCACCTATAGCTTTATAATCATGTTCTAGAATATTATCTTTTACAAATTTTAATTCAGAATCATAATTTTCATTTACATAACATGGGTGCAATCCAATCATTGAGTAAAAAAAACCTGGAAATTTTTTTTCTAATTCAAGCATACTATGGTTATGATTTGAACTAATTGAAGGAAGATAACATCTACTAACACCTACCTCTAGAGCTCTGTTAACTACATCAGTAATATCTTCACTGAATTGTTCTAAGTATAAATGAGTATGAGTATCAATCAAATTATGTAAGTCCTAATGATTTCTCTATTTTACCACCCATTAAGATATTTTCAGGGTCTTCAACACCTTCCTTGACAGCAATTAAAAAACCAACAGATTGATTACCGTCAATAATTCTATGATCATAGGATAAAGCTAAATACATCATTGGTCTGATTTCAACTTTACCATCTACAGCAACTGGTCTTTGTATAATATTATGCATACCAAGGATTCCTGATTGAGGAGGGTTTATAATAGGTGTTGAAAGCATTGAACCAAAAACACCTCCATTTGAAATTGTAAATGTCCCACCTGTTAAATCATCAACTGTTATGGTTTTATTTCTTACACTATCAGCTAATCTTTTTATTTCCTGTTCTACAGATGAAAATGATAATTTTTGTGCATTTCTAAGTACAGGAGTCATTAGTCCCTTTGGTCCCGAGACTGCAATACTTATATCACTATAATTGTATGATATTTTTTCGTCACCATCTATCATTGAATTAACATCAGGGTAAAGCTCCAATGCTCTTGTTACAGCAAGAGTGAAAAAGCTCATAAATCCAAGACTGACTAATATATTTGAAAGGTCTGCTTCATTAAATGTAGTTAACATTGCAGTTTCGTTTTTTACTGAAACCAGTCTCTCTGAAACCTTTCTTCTGAGCATAGAGAGTTTTTCTCTTGTTTCAGTTCTTGAATCATCACTGGATGCTCCCATTGCAGGTACTGCCTTTAGAACATCATCTTTTGTAATTTTTTGACCCTCAGTTTTAATCTCATTAAGATCTATACCCTTCTCAGAGGCAATATTTCTAGCAAGTGGAGTAACACTTATATTTTCACTTTGAGTTATTTTAGTATTCTCTTCTTTAATAGGTTCTATATTTGATTCAGTTTCATCGGTTTCTATTTCTGTGACAGACTCTGATGTATCAATTAAACAAACCACATCACCTACAGACATTGAGTCTCCCTCCTGTGCTTTTAGGGTAATTTTTCCAGATGCTTCCGCTGGAAGATCAAGTGTAGCTTTATCAGAGTCCAACTCAGCAATAGTCTGGTCTTTTCTGACAACATCTCCATCTTTTACAAGCCATTGGGAAATCTCTACTTCAGTAATTGACTCACCTGGGGAAGGAATTTTCATTTCTAAGACCATCTCAAATATATAGCTAGTTTATCAATCAAAATTAATGATAAAAAATTACTATTTAAATATTATGCAAACTAAATGTTGGAGATAAATTAGAACTTTAAATCAACTAAATTTTCATTTATCCAATCCTCATTAATGTCGCTATCATCTATTACTGTATACCAAAGTTTATCTTTAGATTTAACATAGTTTTTTAATGCAAGTAGAGAGTCTTTTAAATCATCTCTTTTAATGTTCATAGAATTTGGATGATAAATTAGGCCTGATTCATCCATCATTTCAGTAATGAATTTAGAATCGTTTTCTTGAAGTCTACTCAACAAGTATATTCCAAGACCAATTATATTTCCATGGATAAATGGACGTTTAAGCCTTTCTTCTAGTTCATAAAAAAGATAGTGTTCTGATCCTTCTTCAATTCTAAAATGGTCAATAGGAAGACAGATTGTGTTTAATGAGATATATGCCTCAACAATAGACCTTAAACCATTGTCATTATTTGCTTTAATATTACCTATGTTATTATAAATAAAATCAAGGATTTTTTTTCCATTATCAATGGCATCTTGACTAAATGGATACTCAGATTTTCCTTTTGAATGTGCATATTGCCAATCAAATGATGCAGTGTGAATTGAGAATAAATCTCCAACACCGGCAATGTTAAGTTCTTTCGGAGCAGATCTTAATAGATCATAATCAATTATTAGCGGATTTGGAGATGCAATTCCAAGATATTCCACATCATGATTTACTCTAACACCAGCAGCAGGAGTAGTGAAAGCATCTACACTAAGTATTGTTGGAATTGAGACTAAATTCTTATTTAATTTCCATGAAATGTATTTAGCTACATCAATAGCCATTCCTCCACCAATGCCAACAATTGTATCAAATTCAGGAAGATTTGTGATCTGATCTTCAATCCATTGTTTCTCTACAGAAGTTACATCAATAACTTTTTCAGGTGATTTGCCCATTTCATTTTTAATAATATTCCATGGAATCTCCATTGTAGCAACAACATATTTTCCAAGTTCTTTCCCTATTCCCTTGGAGACACCTCTCCCAATCCTTAATTGTTTGACATTTGTATTTAAACTAAAGTATTGCATTTTTATTCTTGTTTTTAATTATAAAGATTATTAGTCCTAAGATTATAAATATTCCAGTCGAAATAGCAGGAATATATTCAGTATCGAAGCCATCAATAGATTGTCCTGGTATAATTAAGCATAATACGACAAATACACACCAAAGTAGTGTAAAAAACTTAACATATTTGGGGGTTCTAATTCCATCTTTGTTATCATAATTAAGATAAAATGATGAAAAGATAATTCCACAATATCCAATATAGCCAGCAATAGCAGATACACTTGTTATTACCTCAATTTTATTAAAGATGATTATAAAAAGTGTTGCTAATACTCCGATAAGAATTAGTGAATTCCCAGGAGATTTATTTTTATCAATTGACTTGAGCCAAGTTGAATTTGGAAGAACAGAATCTCTAGACATTGAGAAAATTAGCCTTGAAGCAGTAGCCATACAAGCAACTCCACATGCAAAAATTGCAGCTATTACAAATAAAAGAATTACGGAGTATAGCAACACCCCAAATTCATTTCTGAGTAAATCTGTTAAAAAATTTTCAGAACCGGTCATGTAAATATCTTTTTGTAATAAAATGATAGAAAATATTATTATAACTATTCCGAAAAAACCAGATGTTAATAGAGAATTAATTATTGACTTAGGAACAATCTTTGTTGGGTTTTTAGTTTCTTCAGACATATCTGCAGCTGCCTCAAAACCAGTTAAACACCATGCTCCTAATAAAATTGACAAGGCAAAAGATTCAAATCCTATATCAGAAATTTTAAAATCATTGGTCATTTTTGAAATTGAAAAATCCTCAATCCCATTAGTTACAAAGAAACCAAGTGCCAATATCAAAAGAATTACTCCTATAATTTCTGTTACAACTCCTATGTTATTGATATATGAAACCATTTTAATTCCATTTTTATGAATAAGAGTAATTATCCAAATTATAATTATTGAAATGACAATATCATTTACCTCAAGAGAAAATACTTGAGATAAAAAATCACTTAAAACTATACCTAGAGTTTTACAAATTCCAGGAAATCCAGTAAGAAACTGCATTAATAATAACCAACCCGTTGCAAATCCTAATCTAGAATTTACAAGCCTTGATGACCATTGATATCCATACCCAGAAATTGGGAATCTAACTGATAGTTCAGCCATAATCAAGGCAACAAAAAATTGTCCCACAAAAACTATTAACCATGATAGCGATATCCACGGGCCTACTTCAGAATATCCAAAATGAAAGTTTGCAAAGATTCCTGTTAAAATAGATATTAAAGAAAATGATATTGCAAAAGATGAAAAGCCTTTCATCGACCTATTTAGATCTTGCTTATATCCAAATTTTGCGAGAAGTTTAGAATCCTTATCAACTTTAGACTGGGACATGACTTAATATTCCTTTATAAATTCCTGGGTCAGATCCCTCTATTATTTTTGCATCAAATGTTTTTTCATAGAATTCAGCAGGTCCAACACCACCTATTATTGCATAGGCATAACCCATTTCTTTCATGGAATTTAAAGCTAAAAAAAGTAATGCTTTTCCCAGTCCCTTTTTTCTATTACTTTTTTTGACTCCCATAGGACCAAGAAAATTTAAATAAGCTGCGTCATAGGTAGCAAAACCAAGTATCTGATCATTTTGAATTGCTATGAAAGTTGTTATAGGTTTTCTAGAGAATGAGACATCTACTTCACTTTCCCAACCATCACCAAATTCATTTTTAACCCAATTGTTAACTATAGACTTTTCAGCAGCAAGTGGACGTCTAAATGAGATCGTTTTTGAAAGTTCCTCGAGTTCTTTACAATTTTTTGGAAGATTATAAAGCTTAACTAACATATCTTTCATAGCTCAAATAAAAGATTGAATATAGAAATTATTTCTTAAAATTATTTTTAGTCTTATCAAAAACATATTCAATAACTTGATTATGTCTTCTCTCAAATCTAACATAACTTCCAGATGCAGTTGATCCATAAAATCTTCTTGTAGCTGGCCTCATATTCTTTGCAATTGGATGATATGTTTGGATATGGTTCCAAGCTCCCATATTTCTTGGTTCTTCTTGGGCCCAAACAATATCCTTTGCATTTGAGAATTTTTTAATTTCAGAAATAATCAATTTAACAGGCAGAGGAAAGAGCTGTTCTATCCTTACAATTGCAACATTTTTAATATTATTCTTTTCTCTGTAATCAATTAAATCAAAATAGAATTTTCCAGAACAAAAAACTAATGACTCGGCTTTATCTGGATCGATTTCATTATCAGAAATTACAGGCATAAACTTAGATGAAGTTAATTCTTCAATATCTGAGATAACCTTAGGATGTCTTAAGAGACTTTTAGGTGTAAATAATATTAATGGTTTCCTAAAGTTTGTAATCATTTGTCTTCTTAAAAGGTGAAAAAGATTTGCTGGTGTTGTACAATTTGCAGCATACATATTATCCTTTGCACACAATTGAAGATATCTTTCCATTCTAGCTGAAGAGTGCTCTGCTCCTTGTCCTTCATATCCATGAGGGAGGTATAATACAATACCGTTTTGTAGTTTCCATTTATCCTCAGCAGATGATATGTACTGGTCAATTATTATTTGAGCTCCATTGGAAAAATCACCAAATTGAGCTTCCCAAATTGTCAAACTGTTAGGGCTTGCTAATGCATACCCATAATCAAAACCTAGGACACCATATTCTGAAAGAAGAGAGTTGTAAATTTTTAATACTCCTTTTTTATTAGAATCAATACTGTTAAGAGGCAAGTATTCCTCTTCAAAATCTTCAGACTTTAAAACTGCATGACGGTGAGAGAATGTACCCCTTTCTACATCTTGACCAGATATTCTAACATTGAATCCTTCAAGCATTAATGTACCATAGGCTAGTTGTTCAGCTAATGCCCAGTCAACTTTTTTTGATTCAAAAAGCATTTTTTCTCTTGCATCAAATAGCTTAATTACTTTTCTTAAAAATTGTTTATTAGGAAGTTTTGTGATAGATCTACCTACGTTTAAAATAGCTTCTTCATTAGAATTAGTTTCATATTCTTTTAGCATTTTATTTTCATCAACACGCTTAAACCCTTCCCAGACTTCTTGCATAAAAGGCGTAATTTTTGTTTTATCCTTTTTCTTTGAGTCATCTAGCTCCTCTTCCAAAGATTCAAAATAATCTGATTCAATTTTAGAGATATAGGCCTTATTAATTATTCCCTGTTCAATTAATTTACCTGCATATATATCTCTTGGGTTTGGGTGTGAAGAAATAAACTTATAAAGCTTTGGTTGAGTAAATCTTGGCTCATCTCCTTCATTGTGACCATATTTTCTGTAACCAAGTAAGTCAATAAAAACATCTCTATTAAACTGATTCCTATATTCAAAAGCAAAAGTAACTGCATGTATAACAGCCTCAACATCATCAGAATTTACATGCAAAACTGGTGAAAGGGTTACTTTACCAACATCTGAACAATAAGTACTGGATCTTGCATCTAAATAATTCGTAGTAAATCCAACTTGATTATTTACAATTAAATGAATAGTACCACCTGTACTGTAACCTTTAAGTCTTGACATTTGAATTACTTCATAAACTACTCCCTGTCCGGCAATTGCTGCATCACCATGAACTAAAATGGGTAAAATTTTATTTGTCTTATTATTTAGGTCATTTTCCAATTTAGCTCTTGCTATTCCTTGAACAACAGGATCAACTGACTCAAGGTGAGATGGATTTGGGGCTAAATTCATTGTAATTTTATTTCCTGACTTGGTAAACCTTTCTGATGTCCAACCTAAATGATATTTAACATCTCCATCAAAGATGTCCTCTTCGTAGTCTTTGCCATCAAATTCACCAAAGATATCCTTACTAGATTTGCCAAAAATGTTCACCAATGTATTTAGTCTTCCTCTATGAGACATCCCCATAACAACATCCTCAACTCCTTTATCTGCAGCTATATTAATTAGAAAGTCTATAGCTGGAATTAAAGATTCTCCACCTTCAAGCGAAAACCTTTTTTGTCCAACATATTTTTTTTGAAGAAAATTTTCAAAAGTATAGGCTTTATTCAGACTATCTAATATTTTCAATTTTTCATCTTTAGAAAAATTAGGATGATTACCATTAACATTGATATGATTTTGAATCCATTTAACCTTATTAGGGTCTCTAATATACATATACTCAATACCTATTGAGTCACAATAAATTCTCTTTAAATGATCAATTATATTTTTTAATTTATCAGGTCCTATTCCGACAACCTCACCTGCACTAAAAACTAACTCAAGATCTGCAGCTTCTAGACCAAAATTTTCAATATCTAGAGTTGGTAAGTATTTTCTTCTCTCCCTAACCGGATTTGTAACTGTAAATAGATGTCCTCTTTTTCTGTAGGCATCTATTAGATTAATTACCTGAAATTCCTTTTTAATATTTTCTGGAACTTCAAATTTTCTCTCCTCAACTGTAATATTTGCACTCTCCATTCCAAAGTCAAAACCTTGAAAAAAAGCTTTCCAACTTGGCTCCAGAGTATCTGGTGATTGCAAGTACTGATCATACATTTCTGCGAATAAACTTGTGTGAGCTGAGTTAAGAAATGAAAATTTATCCATCAAGTTTTATATAGTTAATAAAATTACAACTTGTTTTTTATGTTTCTTAATAATTTTTAGATTTTTGTATCATGTTTGCCCTAATAGATTGTAATAATTTTTATGCTTCATGTGAAAGAGTTTTTCAACCGCACTTAAATGAAAAACCGATCGTCATTCTTTCAAATAATGATGGCTGTGTAATAGCAAGAAGTAATGAGGCTAAAGCTCTTGGAATTCCTATGGGAGCACCTGCATTTAAATTCAAAGAAGTCTTTCAAAAAAATAAAGTTGAGATATTCTCATCAAATTTTACACTGTATGGGGATATGAGTAATAGGGTTATGTCTATAATATCCCGTTTTGTTCCGGATGTAGAAATTTATAGTATTGATGAAGCATTTCTAAGATTCAATGGTTTTACTGAGGATGAAGCTGATAAGAAATGTAAAGAGATTATAAGTACTGTATGGAAGTGGACTGGTATTCCTGTCTCAATCGGATTAGCTCCGACTAAATCGCTTGCTAAAATTGCAAATAGAATTGCGAAAAAAAGCCCTGGTATTACCAAGGGGTTTTATTCAATTAATAATAATAAAAAACGTCTAGAAGCTTTGGAAAAAATATCTACTGGTGATATTTGGGGTATTGGATTACAAAATGAAAAAAAGCTATCAAACATAAATGTCAAGTCTGGAATTGACTTTATAAATCTTCCTGATCAATGGGTTAAAAAAAATATGAGTATAATCGGCCTAAAACTAAAAAAAGAGCTTGAAGGTTCTCCAACACTTGATATTGAAGAAACAAAAATTGAGAAAAAATCTATTGCAACAACTAGAAGTTTCGAGTCTGATATTTCATCACTTGAAGATTTAATTGAAAGAATCACAACATATTCAGTTGTTGCTTCTAAAAAACTAAGAAATCAAAAGAGTGAATGTAATATGATTTGTGTTTTTATTAGGAGTAATCCATTTAAAAATAATAATGAAAGATATCATTATAGTCTGACAGGATCATTACCATTTTCTACTAGTTCAAGTATCGAGATTAGTAAATTTGCAGTAAAACTTCTAAAAAATATTTACTCTAAAAACAAATCATATAAAAAAGCAGGTATAATATTAATGGGGTTATCTCCAGAATCAAATCATCAGTTTAGTTTATTTGATAGAGATATTGAAAAACAGAAAAAGCTCATGAAAAGCATCGATACAATTGATACCAAATATGGACTATATAAGGTAAGACTTGCAAGTCAAGATCAAAAAAGAATTTGGAAAATGAAGAGGCAAAAGCTTTCTAGAAACTATACTACTGAAATTGACGAAATATTAATTGTAAAGTAGAATGAATAAAGAGAATAATATTAGAATATTTAAACCTACTGATAAAGAATCTATTAAAAATATATTTATTGAAGATGGTATTTCAGCTGGTTTTCCTTCGCCTGCTAGCGATTTCGAGGAATCAAGAATTAGTATTGAAAAAGTTGTAGTAAAAAATAAAGAGTCAACTTTTTATGCTAAAGTTTCAGGTGAATCAATGAAAAATGCAGGGCTTGATGATGGAGATATTCTTGTAATTGATAGAAGCGAAGAGTTAAAAAATAATAAAATTGCTGTCTGTTATCTTAATGGAGAATTCACGGTAAAGAGAGTAAAGATTGAGAAGGATCATATATATCTAGTACCAGAAAATGATAAGTATGAACCGATAAAGGTTACAGACGAAAATGAATTTATAGTATGGGGAGTAGTAACTTACGTTATTAAAAAAATTTAGAGTCTCTCGTAAATACCGGCAATTCCTTGACCTCCTCCAACACAAGCAGTAACCATTCCGTACTTTTGATTTCTTCTTTTCATCTCATTAAGCAATTGTATTGAAAGTTTTGCACCAGTACAACCTAAAGGATGACCAAGAGCAATTGCTCCACCATTAACATTTACAGTATCAGGATTTAAACCACTCTCCTGGATTACAGCTAAAGCTTGACAAGCGAAAGCTTCATTTAATTCTGTCTGTTCTATATCAGATAATTTTAATCCTGCCTGACTTAAAGCTTTTGGAATTGCTTCAACAGGTCCTATTCCCATGTATAAAGGATCTACTCCTCCTGAAGTACAAGTTACCATCCTTGCAATTGGTTTAACTCCTAACTGTTTAACCATCTCCTCAGACATAACTAAAACAAAAGCAGCACCGTCGGACATTTGAGATGAGCTACCAGCGGTAACTATACCTCCAAGTTTGAAAGCAGGTCTTAATTTAGCTAAAGCTTCAACTGTTGTTTCCCTTCTAACTCCTTCATCCATATCAACCGTATGAGATTTAGATACTTTCTTTCCATCCTGGACAAATACTTCTTCAACAGTAACTGGAACAATCTCATCTTTAAACAATCCCTTTTCAATTGCATTTGCTGCCTTTTGGTGAGACTCATATGAAAATTGATCTGAAGCTTCTCTTGATATTTTATATTTTTCAGCAACAGCCTCAGCTGTGTGTCCCATTCCAATATGATAATTCATATTCTCTTGATTTGCCTTATAACTAGGTGACAATTTGTATCCGGTCATTGGGATTAGACTCATACTTTCAATCCCTCCAGCAACAAAAATATGTCCAAATCCAGCTCTTACTTTACTAACAGCCATAGATATAGCTTCAAGACCTGAAGCACAGTACCTATTAATTGTTACACCTGGGACTTCTTTTCCAAGAGCTCTAGCAGATATTAGTCTTGCTACTTGAAGACCTTGTTCACCCTCAGGATTAGCACATCCTACTATAACATCATCAACTTTTGTTGTATCAAGTTCTGGGACTTGTGACGCAAGATGTTTTATAACATCAACAGCAAGATCATCGGTTCTATAATTTTTAAAGCCACCTCTTTTTGCTTTTCCAACTGCTGATCTATAACCAGCTACTATGTATGCTTCCATAATTAATTTCTTAATGGTTTTTTTGTCATCAGCATATGCTGAATTCTATCTAATGTTTTTTGATTTCCAAGTAGACTCATGAAGTTTTCTCTTTCAAGATCAAGAAGGTATTCTTCACTTACATTCTGAGAATACGTTAAATCTCCTCCACACATAACATAAGCTATTTTTCTGGATACTTCTACATCATAGTCAGACATGTAATTACCAAGTCTGAATTCATTTATTGCAGAGTATAATGTTGATAATCCTGATCTTCCTAAAACTTCAATGTCTTGTCTTGATGAAGGAGGTATATAACCTGTTTTTAGACTTAATACTTTTTCTTTCGCCATACTAATATTTCTCATACGATTCATACAAATAAAATCTCTCTCTGGAAGAAGATAATGAAGATCATAAGCCTCATGAGCTGACATGGATACTGATCCCATTGCGATTGATTTAAAATGATCAATTAATGATGGCATTTTTACATCTCCTGAATTAAATGAATCAGATGCCCTCATTGCCATTTCTTTTGTTCCACCTCCACCAGGTATAAGACCAACTCCAGCCTCAACGAGACCAATATATGACTCTGAAGCATGAATACCAGCATCACAATGTATTGAAACTTCAAGCCCTCCACCCATAACAAATCCATGAGTTGCAGAAACAACAGGCACATTACATGTCCTCATCCTCATCAGTATCTTTTGGAATCCTACTAGAAACTTTTCTATTTCATCAAAGTTCTTTTGCATAGCCATCATCCCCATATTCATAAGGTTAGCTCCAACAGAGAACTGTTTGTCATTATTACCTATTACTATACCATTCCAGCCATCTCTTTCAGCAATATCAATTGCCTCATTTATTCCTTTAGCTATTCCTTCCCCTATAGAGTTTCCTTTTGTCTGAAATTCAATACACATAACGCCATCTCCTATGTCATGCACGGTACACTCTGGATTTCTTAAAATCTGTTTATTTTCTCTAAATGCATCGAGTATGTAATGATTCTCAGAACTAGGAACATTTATATATTTCTTAGAATTGACATCATAAAATTTCTTTTTCCCATCTTCAAATTTGTAGAATGATTCTGCTCCAGAGGCAGACATATCTGTAATCCAATTTGGAACTTCTTCACCACAGCTTTTTATCATTTCAATTCCAGTTTCAATTCCAAGATTATCCCATATTTCAAATGGACCATAGCTCCATGCGTACCCAGTTCTTATTGCGTCATCTATTTGATAATAATCATCTGCAATCTCTGGAATACTCATAGCAGAATATGACAGTATACATGAAAAATATTCTTTATAAAATTTGTTAACGTTTGAATCTCCCTCAACTAAAAACTTTAATCTTCTATCAAAAAGCTCTATAGATTTTGCTTCTTTAATTTCAGGTAAATTAGGTTTAATTGATTTTCTATATTCATTTGTTTCAAGATCAAGAGCATTGATAACAGACCTACCGTTTTCATCTTTTTCTTTAGTTTTTTCGTAATAGCCTTTACCAGATTTGTTTCCGAAAAACTTATTTTCAATTAAAAATTTGAAAGATTTATTTTCAGGTTGATCTTTTAGTTTGCTGTAAAATGTATCATCATTTACATTGTTTACTAAAAAGTTAGTCACGTTGTCACTTGTATCAAGTCCTACCAAATCTTGTAATCTGAATGTTCCAGAATTAGGAAGACCTATAACACTACCTGTCATCAAATCAACTTCTTCAATTTTAAAATTGTATTTTTCTGTTAACTGAGATGATTTGATACCACACATTACACCAATTCTATTTCCAATGAATCCAGGAGTATCTTTACAAAGTACTGTTTGCTTTCCAAGTATTACATCTCCAAATTCCATCAAAAATGAAACTAACTTAGGATCAGTTTTAGTTTGAGGAATAACTTCGAATAGTCTTAAATATCTTGGAGGATTGAAGAAATGCGTTCCACAAAACAATGATTTAAAGCTATCTGATCTTCCCTCGCACAAAAGAGATATTGGAATACTAGAAGTATTAGAAGTTACAAAAGCACCGTCAGACTTATATTTTTCAACCTTTTCAAAAATTGTTTTTTTAATTTCTAAATTTTCAACAACAACTTCAATAATCCAATCTGCATCTTTTATTTTTTCAAAATCATCATCGAAATTACCTGTTGTTATTCTTGATGCATATTCTTTTTTGTATAGTGGATTAGGCTTGGACTTAATTGCGTTATTTAATGCATCATCGGCAATTATATTCCTGTTTTTTATTGATTTGTCTTTAGGCTGAATGTCGAGCATTAAAACATCTATCCCAACATTTGCAAGATGACAAGCAATTCCTGAACCCATTACACCAGAACCAAGAACAGCGGCTTTTTTAACTTTAAAATTCATTTTTTTATAATATCTGCTAATCTAAATAAATTATTTTAATTACTAACTTTACAACATTAAGATATAACTATGGACAAAGAAAACATACTTTCAAATTTTCAATCAAAAGCAAAAAATGCAGCTCCAATAGGAGGTGTTATTAAGTTTGAGATTGATGGTAACTCTATCTGTATCGATGGGACTGGATCTGAAAATAAAATTTTATTAGAAGATATGGAGGCTGATTGTACTATCACTATGGCAGGTTCTTTAATGGAGGATCTCAAAAATGGTAAGGTGAATCCAATGATGGCAGTTATGAGTGGAAAACTTAAAATTAAGGGTGATCAGGGACTTGCAATGAAGCTTCAGGCTTTTATGTAACAACCTATCTTTTTTTAGGATTTTGTAAACTGATTTGATTTTTTTCATACATTTAGTTGACTATTAAACCAGTTATCGAAAAGATTAACCTAAAGATTAACCGATCCAAAGTTAACTATGCTGTTTCTTTGGCTAAGTCCTTAACTTCAAAGGACCCAACCTCTATAAACAAAATCTGGGCGTTATGTGGTTTTAAATCAAAACAAGAGTTTGATAATAATTTTAAGCGCATACATGGTGTTTCGTTTAAAGAGTATGTCGATAAGCTTTAATATTAATTATCTCAAATTATAATCTTTAAGTAAATTTGCAAACTAGTGAAACGTAATTTAGACATACTAGTTATCTCCGATTTACACCTTGGAACCTATGGCTCTGAAGCTGATGAAGTTTTGTCATATTTAAAAACAATTGATGCAAAAAAAATTGTAATCAATGGAGACTTTGTAGATATTTTATTATTCAATAAAAAGTATTGGCCAAACTCTCACATGAAAGTTGTAAAATACTTTCTAGATCTAATATCCCAGGGTAAAGAAATCCATTATGTAGTTGGTAATCATGACGAGCTATTAAGGAAGTTTTTAAATTATAAAATTCAAAACTTTCAAATTGTTAATCAAGTAGTATTAGATACTGATGAAGGAAAAGTCTGGATTTTTCATGGAGATGTTTTTGATTTTTCTATTCAGACACAATGGATAACTAAATTTGCAGGATTTGTTTATGACTATATGATAATGTTCAATAGTTGGCTCAATAAAAAAATAATGAAACCTCTTGGAGGTAAAAGATTAAATTTCTCTAAAGCTATTAAAGCTCACGTAAAAACTGCTGTCCAGTATTTTAGCAATTTTGAAAGAGTAGCTGCTGAAACAGCTCATAAAAATGGTTATAAATATGTGGTCTTGGGACATATTCATACTCCAAAAATTGAATCCTTTGATGTAGATGGTGATGAAATTATTTACATGAATTCAGGAGACTGGTTAGAGAGTTTATCATCTTTAGAATATGTAGATAATAAATGGTCTATATATAATCACACTCGAACTGAAGCTAATTTCAATAATGATGAAGGATCAAGAGTTGAGATGACAACTAAGGAGCTTTACAAAGACATGATAGAAGAGTTCAAAATCCTTAATGATAAATGAAAATTCTATATGCAATACAAACTACAGGTAATGGCCATTTAGCAAGAGCTCAAAATATTATTCCAAAAATAAAAGAAGTAGCTGAACTTGAGATAATTACAAGTGGACCTAAAAATGATTTTTTACTAGAAGAAAAACCCATCAAACATTTTACAGGTGTTACTTTTTTCTACACCGATAATGGATCAGTTAATTGGCTGAAAACTGTTTTTCTAAATAATTATTTTAGATTATTAAAAGAGATTTTATCATGCCCTGTAAAAAAATATGATTTAATAATAAATGATTTTGAACCAGTTTCTGCATGGTCTGCAAAATTTAATAATGTGAAGTGTTTTGAATTAACGAATCAATATTCGATGAGTCTTAAGAATACTCCTAGACCAAAGACTTACAATAGACTTGTATTATGGGCAATTAATTATATAATACCTACTAAACTTGGATATGGATATCATTATAAAAAATATACAGATAGAATTTTTTTTCCAATAATTAGAAATAAAATTAGAGATTTGAAAGTAACAAATAGTGATGAAATAATTGTCTACTTACCCACCTACTCTCCTTCAAATTTAATTGAGATTATTAATCAATTACCTATTAAGAAAACTTGGACAATTTTTTCTCTTGATGCTGACAAAAAAGAAACAATATCTGGTGTAAATGTTGAACCTCTTTCCGAAGATTTATTTTTGAATAAATTTGCTTCTTGTTATGGAATTGTATGTGCTGGTGGATTTGCTACAACCTCAGAAGCAATATTTCTAGGTAAGCCTATGATTGTTGTTCCTGTTGAAGGTCAAATAGAGCAGCAGTTTAATGCTGCAGCACTAAAAAAAGAAGGAGTAACAGTAATTGATAGGTTCTCAAAAAAAAATATAGATATTATATCTGATTGGATTGAGTCCCCAAAAGTGTTAGAAATAAAATACAAAGATGAATCCAAAAAAATAATTGAAACAATTATAAACGACTACTCAAACTTAAACTAAACCTACCATGGAAAATGAACTAGATAATTTAAAGTTTCCTATTGGAAAATATAAAGCCATACTTGATTTTAACTTTTCAAGAACTGTTGAAGATATAAAAACACTAGAGTCATTTGCTGGTGATCTTAGAGAGTCAGTTAAAGGGCTTGACAAGACTGATTTTAAAAAGTCTTATAGAGATGGAGGAATGAATATTGCTCAAATTATACACCATTTTTGTGATACACACACATATGCGTTCTTAAGAACAAAACATACATTACTAGAAGAAAATCCTAGCGTTAAAATGTATGAAGTGTCTGAATTTTTAACAACCCCTGACTCTAATGTATTAGATGTAAAAGATAGCCTAAATGTGATTGAAGGAATTCATGCTAAATGGGTAAGCCTTCTAAAGACATTATCAGAAGAAGATTTCAAAAAAACTTACTATCACTCATCCAGAGATAAAAATATAATTCTTCATGAGCATGTTGGGATGTATGCATGGCATACTAAACATCATATTGAGCACATTAAAATGGCTAAAAAGAATATTAAACAAAAAGGAAAAAGAGCAAAATAAAATATGAGTTCTAAAACAGTAATTTTTACTAGATTATACAGAAAGCTACACAGAAATGTTGGGATTATTTTTATTGGTTTTTTTCTACTAATATCAATAAGCGGTTTTCTTCTTGGATTAAAAGACGAGCTAGGGTTAAAGCCTGAAACTAAATCGACTAATTCTATTAATCAGAGCAGCTGGATTTCAATACAAAGTTTAGACTCAATTGCTAGAACCTTTGCAAGTGGTGAACTTAAAATAGACTCTGAAATTGACAGAATAGATATAAGACCAGACAAAGGGATTGCTAAGATTTTGTTTAAAAACAATTTTCAAGAGCTTCAGTTAGATCTAGAAAGTGGTGAAATTTTATCTGTAGAAAAAAGAGCAGATAATTTTATTGAAAGATTACATGATGGCTCTATAATTGATTTTTATTTTACAGAAAACAATATTTCAACAATTACATATGTTAGTATTATATCATTAAGCCTAGTCTTTATGATATATAGTGGATATTTATTATGGGCTAATCCAAGAAAAATTAGACGAAATAAAAAAGCCCCCTAAAAGGAGGCTTTTCTGTACTCGAGGCGGGACTTGAACCCGCACGAACATTACTGCTCATTGGATTTTAAGTCCAACGTGTCTACCAATTCCACCACTCGAGCGTTGAGCGAAAGACGGGATTCGAACCCGCGACCCTCACCTTGGCAAGGTGATGCTCTACCAGCTGAGCTACTTTCGCAGAGAATGCAAATTTATAATAATTTAACTATTTATAGATAGATAAATCTAAATTTAACGAGTCGAAATATTTAAACCTATTTAAACATATTGAAAGAATTGTATCTCTTAATGAACTTGTTATTCTTTCAGGGAAATATTTAACTGCAATATATGCTTGAAAGGTCTCTGCAACATCTTCTGAATCTGGGTTATCTTTTGCATATGTTGATAGATAATTTCCATCTAGGTTAACAGCATCAGTCCAGCCTTGCTGACCATAAACATATGGATCAATTGACAAATGTGCAGCTTCATGGATAAATAACTCTTCAGTTCTATCTCCATCTGGCCTTGTCTCTACAGTATTATTTAACCAATCAGTATGAAATGTAATATTTGCATAAGAAAGATCATCAGATCTTTGTGCAGACGCAACTTCCTCACCTTTTAAAAATTCAATTGATTTAATATTTTTTCTTAGTTCTTTTCCAAGTTGGCCCATCAAGGGGGCATATTTTTGTTCTAAGTTTGATGCTTCTTCTTGAGTAAACTCAGAATATATTTCAAAATCAACAGAGAGACCATCACCAAAGTTTACCTTATATACATGAGCGGGATAAGTTATAAAGTCAGGAATAGATTTATCATAAAATAGTCTATCCAAAATTCCTTGGTATGTGGATGATGAATATACAGTATAATCAGAGGATTTGATTAAGTCTGGGAGATCCCACATAGTACCTGAAAATGGTGGATCAAGAATTTCAACATAATTAAAAAGGTAGACTCCATCTTCAGCACTTTGAGATCGTATTAGGTATAATTGATCCTGAAGGTCATTTAATTGAATCGTTAAGTTATTATTGTCTGTCTCAAAAATTTCATTTGACTCAGTTAGAATCTCAATTTGATTTATATAATCTTCAATTTGGCTTTGAAAACCATTAATTTGAAAATTTAGTTCATTGATTTGTCCTGATTGAATATTGTTTTGAGAGATTAATTGGTTTATTTGAAAAGCGTAATCATTAATCTGGGAATTTAGCTGAGAAATATTAGCTTGAAGATCAAGTATAGTTTGATTAAGCTGATTTATCTCATCTTGTTTTGAACATGAGTTAATAATTAGAAAGAAAATAAAAATTAAAAATTTATAATTTTTCATATTGTATGATCATTTCTCCTGGATTGTGTGGGGGAATATAATAAGAGAACCCATGTCTATTACATATTTGATCAATTATTTTCTTCTGCATAACTGGTGAATTTCCTGTTATCACTTTAAGGCTCACACTACCCTTAGTTGAATTTAAGAGCATGTACTCTTCAATTAATTCCAGTCCCTCTGGGTGAGTTTTTCCGTGTAAATCAATCTCCATCTTTTATTTCCTTTTTTATCTGGTTTAATTTTAAAAGTGCTTCAACAGGACTAAGATTATCAATATCTAAGTCTTCAATAATTTTTCTTATCTCTTGCATTTTGGGATCTTCTATATCAAAAAAACTAAGCTGAAGGTTATCATCACTTTTCTCTGCTTTTAAATTCTTAGGCCTGCTAGTCTCCATAAGTTTTAACTTATTTTCTGCTGAACTAAGCACAAGTTTTGGCATACCAGCCATTTTAGCAACATGGATTCCAAAACTATGATTACTTCCTCCTTTAACTAGTCTTCTTAAAAAGATTACATCATCTTTTGTCTCTTTTACACTAACATTAAAATTTCTTATTCCCTTGTATAGAGATTCCATTTCATTTAAATCATGGTAATGAGTTGCAAAAAGAACATGAGGTTTTAATTTATTTTCATGTAAAAACTCAGCTATTGCCCAAGCTATAGAGATTCCATCATAGGTACTTGTTCCCCTTCCAATTTCATCAAGTAGGATTAGACTGTTTTCTGTTAGATTATTTAAAATTGATGCTGTTTCATTCATTTCAACCATAAAGGTTGACTCACCCATAGAGATATTATCACTTGCACCAACTCTTGTAAAAATTCTATCAACTATGGAGAATGTCATCTCTTGCGCAGGGACAAAACTACCTATTTGAGCCAGTATAGTAATTAAAGCTGTTTGTCTTAAAATTGCAGATTTACCAGACATATTTGGACCGGTAATCATTATAATTTGCTGATCAGTATCAAGAAATATATCATTAGGAATATATCTTTCTCCAGAAGGAAGATTAGCTTCAATTACAGGATGTCTTCCTGCAATTATTTCAATTTTTTTTGTACTTGTTATTTTTGGACAACAATATTTATATCTGACAGCTCTTTTTGAGAAAGAGTTTAAAATATCAATTACAGAAATTTTATCTGAAACTAATTTTAATGTTGAAAGGCTATCTTGAAGTTTATCTAGCAATTTTAAAAATAACTTAAGCTCAAGATCTTTAATTTTCTCATCTGCATTTATTATTTTTTCCTCATACTCTTTTAATTCCTGTGTAATATATCTTTCCGCATTAACAAGAGTTTGCTTTCTTATCCAGTCCTCTGGAACTTTATCTTTATGGGTATTTCTTACCTCTATGTAATATCCAAAGACATTATTAAATGAAATTTTTAATGACGGTATATTAGTTTTTTTAGTCTCCCTTTCCAGGATTTGATTAAGATATTCCTTACCTGAAGATCTTATCTCCCTTAAACCATCAAGCTCTTTTGAGAATCCATCTTTAATAAAATCTCCTTTCAATATAGAAACAGGAGAATCATCCTTTAGAGTCTTAGATATTGCTCCTATAATACTCTTAGAATTAGGTAATGATTTTCCGTAATTTTTTAAAACACCACTGTAAACTAATAGAGAGTCTTTAATTAAATCTACATTTTCTAATGAACTTTTTAAATTAACTAGCTCTCTTGGTGAAATTTTATATGTAGCAATTTTTGACATTAATCTCTCTATATCTGAAATATTATTTAGGTTAATATCAAGCAGTCTACTTATTTCATCATCACTAATTATTGATTGAACAATTTCTTGTCTTTTCTTTATCTCTTTTTTATCAATTAATGGAAAAGCAATCCAACTTTTAAGTTTTCTTGAACCCATACTAGTTATTGTCTCATCAATTGTATCAGAAAGATTAAAACCATTTATAGAGTTTGAATTAAACAACTCAAGATTTTTCATAGTAAATCTATCCATCCATACATAAGACTCTGGAAATATCCTTTGAAGGGTTGAGATATGAGTAAGATTATTATGCTCTGTATCATCTAAATAATGAATTATGGATCCCGCAGCTACAGCACCTAATTTAATATCCTCAACACCAAAACCTTTCAAACTTTTTGTATTAAAATGATCAAGCAACTTATTTTCTGAATATGAGTTGTCGTAAACCCAATCATCTAACGGATAGACGTTGTATGCGTTTCCTAATAACTCAAAAAATTTATTTTTTGATGGTTTTGAAACCAATATTTCATTAGGAGAAAAGTTTGAAATTAGTTGATCAATTAATTTTAAATCACCTTGTGATACATAAAAGTCACCAGTTGATACATCAAGAAATGAAATTCCAAATTCATTTTTTTCTATGTGGACCGAAGCTAAATAATTATTTTTCTTCTGATCAAGTACTCCATCATTAATTGCTATTCCTGGAGTAACTATTTCTGTCACCCCTCTTTTGACAATTTTTTTTGTAAGCTTTGGATCTTCCAATTGATCGCAAACTGCAACTCTATTCCCTGCCCTAACTAGTTTAGGAAGATAGTTTTCAATTGAGTGGTGAGGAAATCCAGCTAGCTCAACCTCACTACTTGAACCTGCTCCTCTTTTTGTTAAGACTATACCTAAAATCTTTGATGCTAATATTGCATCTTCGCCAAAAGTTTCATAAAAATCACCTACTCTAAACAAAAGTATAGTATCAGGATATTTAGATTTAATATCATTATACTGTTTCATCAAAGGTGTGATTTTACTCGTTTTAGTCACTGTTTTGTATTTATGCTAATGTAAATATTTTTATTTTTACTCTAATGCGAAAACTAAGAAATACTGAGTTAAATAGAAAGACCATAGAGGAGTTTAAAAAATCCAAGAAAACATCAGCAATTGTGATTTTAGATAACATCAGAAGTATTCATAATGTTGGTTCAATTTTTAGGACTTCTGATTCTTTTTTGATTGAAAAAATTATTATCTCAGGATATACTGCTACTCCTGAAAATTCTAAGATGGAAAAAACAGCACTCGGTTCATCTGATTCTGTTGATTGGGAATACACAGAGGATGTGATAGAAACAATCCAAAGTCTAAAGAATAAGGGCATTAAAGTTGTTTCAGTTGAACAAGCAGACAAATCATTAAAAATTGAAAAATTTATTCCTGAAAAAGGTATAAAATATGCTTTTGTCTTTGGTAATGAGGTAGACGGTGTTTCAGATGAAATAATTTTAGAATCTGATCAAGTTCTTGAAATACCTCAAGTTGGGACTAAACATTCTTTAAATGTTTCAGTAGCAGCAGGAATTATTTTATGGGACTTTTATCAAAAAACCGAAATCTAAATTATTTTTAAAGGAATATCCTTATCGCTACAGTCATTATACAGTTCCTTAATTGTTTTATTCAAAATTGGATGTACATAATCATCTGCTATTTCTAACATCGGTACCAAAACAAATTTTCTTATCTCAATTTTTGGATGAGGTATTTTTAAGTCTTCTGAATCTGTTATAATGTTATCATAAAAAAGAATATCAATATCTATGAACCTGTCAGAATAACTACCATCAATGTCTTCTCTTCCCATTGATTTTTCAATCTTTTTTAAGTTAATTAATAAAGATTTTGGCATAATATCTGTATCAATAAGTAAACATAGATTATAAAAATCATTGGAATCAAAACCCCAAGACTTCGATTGATATATACTTGATCTAGAAATTATTATTCCAACCTTTTTCTCAATTTCATCTATCGCTTTATTTATTAATACAGAACGATTACCTTTGTTTGAACCTATTGATAAATAAACTTTACTCATAATTCTTATATGAATTCCAAAAAAATTACTCTAGCAAATAATATATATTTAATTCTTGCGGGATTATTTATTACTTCACTAGTTGCATCAAATTTAATATTTACAAAAATATTTTATTGGTATCCATTCGATATAAATTTATTAGGTGTAAAACTTTTTGAGTTGTCAGTTGGTATTTTACCCTATCCTCTTACATTCCTAATTACAGACTTAATATCTGAAATTTATGGAAGGAAGAAAGCAGATCAGGTTGTAATAACTGGAATATTTGCATCAATTTTTTCGATTATTCTAATTTTCGTGTCTAGCCAAGTACCTGCTATAGATGCATCGCCAATTGATGATGAAACTTTTAACAGCGTTTTTCTTAATGCACCACTAGCAGTATTGGCATCTATGTTAACATACTTATTCGCTCAATTTATAGATATAAGAATATACCATTTTTGGAAAAAGCTTACCAAAGGAAAACACCTTTGGTTAAGAAA
>LUMP01000095.1_pt1 | contig 34913 bp, 33 predicted proteins | sample 729641 | NCBI WGS metagenome assembly LUMP01 (sample SAMN03860260, study PRJNA289734) | marine metagenome | biome: seawater column; feature: ocean; material: water; isolation source: Red Sea water column Station 12 - depth 47m | place: Saudi Arabia: Red Sea | collected 2011-10-15 | depth 47 m | reverse complement strand
ATTTGATCGATCAATCCTTTGTCTCAGATTATTCGCTGCAGACGGATTGTGAGCCACATCCAAAATCCATTTTTGACCCATATCTAATATTTCAAATCTTCCGGGTAAATTGAATTCATCCAGGACTTCTTGGAGTAAATTATTGGATGGAAAAAATTCCTCATTGGCCTCCATCGCTGCCAAAGCTGTGGTTAGGTTATCAATCTCACCATCACCCCAACTCTTAGGTATAACAATGTCACTGATCCTTTGACTGACCCCTTTAAAAAAGAAATGATTCCGATCAACGAAACCTTTGAAATCATGCTCTTTTCTCCTCAATTCAGCTCCTTTCTCAAAACATCCTTTCTCAATTTCATCGACCGCCACCACATCACCAAAGATCAAGGGTCTGTTCATTTTCGCTATACCAACTTTTTCCGTCGCAATTTTATCAATGCTGTCACCCAGCCATTCCTCATGATCCATAGCAATACTGGTCAATAGCGAAACGGATGATTCAATGATATTTGTTGCATCCAGTCGACCACCCAGGCCAACTTCAATGAGCCATGCATCACAATCACAATTAGATAGCATTTGAAATGCTGCGAGTGCACTGAATTCAAAGTAAGTCAAAGGAATATCGCCTCTGACATTTTCTATGGTTTCAAAAGCTGATATCCAATCTTTGTCTGATGAATCATTTAAATTGATTCTGACCCTTTCATTGTATTGAGTCAGATGGGGTGATGTGAATGCTCCAGTTTTGTAACCGCTCTTGTGGAACAATTGCTCAAGTATTGAAGTGGTTGTGCCTTTACCGTTTGTGCCGCCGATCAAAAAAACATTCTTTTCTGGGATGTTGATTTGTAGTCTCTCAAATACCGTTTTAACCCTCTCTAGACTCAGGTCAATTTCTTTGGGATTGATGCCTTGCTGAAATTCAAGCCATTCATTTAATGTGGAAAAGCTCATGATTAATTTTTATTAAATTTAATGATTCATTAAATTAGAAATCAAAGTAGAAATGGTATCCCTCATTTGGCGACGATCAACAATCATATCAATGGCACCTTTTTCTAATAAGAAATCACTTCTTTGAAATCCTTCAGGCAATGTTTCCCCAACGGTTTGCTCAATGACTCTGGGTCCAGCAAATCCTATCAGTGCGCCTGGCTCGGCCAGATTTATATCGCCAAGCATTGCTATACTCGCTGAGACACCCCCAGTCGTTGGGTCAGTAAGAACTGAAATATATGGGATGCGTTTTGCATCCAACTCAACCAAAGCAGATGTTGTTTTTGCCAATTGCATCAAAGACAAGAATGCTTCTTGCATCCTAGCGCCACCGCTTGATGAAAAACTGACCAGTGGTGCATTTTTCTCAATGCTTAAATTAACTGCTCGAACAAATTTCTCTCCTACCACTGAGCCCATGGATCCGCCTAAAAACTTGAACTCAAAAGCACATGCGATCATTTCAATCTCATTAACCTTTCCAGACATAACAATCAGGGCATCCTTTTCTCCTGATTTCTTTGTCGACTCAGAGATGCGGTCTCTATATCTTTTTGTGTCTCTAAATTTCAGTGGATCATTGGCTGTAAGGTTCGCAAAATACTCCGTAGATGACGATGGATCAAAAAAGCTCTCAAGTCTTTCTCTGGCAGGTATTCTCATGTGGTGATCGCATTTGATACAGACATTTAAATTTCTTTCAAGCTCAGCTCTATACAACTGAGCGCCACAAGAGTCACAAGTGACCCAAACGCCTTCAGGCACAGACTTAACCCTTTGCTTCTTTTTTGTCGTGATCCTTGACGGAACTAATTTCTTAAACCAATTCATATGACCTCATAATCAGCACTCATCATATCATCTCATTTGAATGATAAGGGAATGCATATTTTTCAGGATAATTCACTCTGGCCAAATATAAGCCTTCCGCAGATGCAGTTTTTGAAGCAGCATTTCTATCTTTTGCATGAAGTATTCTTAAGAGATCCTTTGGTGAAATCTTTTCAGTTCCAACGTCCAAAAGCGTTCCCACAATATTTCTAATCATGTGATGTAAGAATGCATTTGCAGTGAATCTTATGGATATGAATTTATCAACTTCCAGCTCAATGCTAATCATATCTCTGATGGGATTATTGGATTGACAACTTGAAGCCCTAAATGAAGAAAAGTCATGCCTCCCAATTAGATACTGACATGCCTCTCTCATATGTTCTGTATTCAGCTTTTGTCTAACAAAAAGGGATCTTTGGTCGCTGAATACATCAAATTTTTTATTATTAATAAGATAAATATAGGTTCTAGAAACAGCTGAGTATCTTGCATCAAATTCTTCGTCAACAATTTTAATCCACTGAATGCTGATATCAGATGGTAAATGAGAATTGATGCCATCCAACCATTGATTTTCAGTCCGATTGGCATTTGTTGAAAAGTGAAAAACTTGACCCAGTGCATGAACCCCAGAATCCGTTCTTCCTGCTGAATAAATTCGTAGCTTTTCGTTTGCTACATTTGATAAGGCGCTTTCGATTTGATCTTGAATGGTCTCCTGAGAGTCTTGAGATTGCCATCCTTTGTAATGAGATCCTAAATATTCAACTCCACATGCATATTTAGTTAAAACAGCTGGCATCATTAATAATCTGATTCAATGATGGTCTCAGCAATCTGAATTGAATTCAGTGCTGCGCCTTTTCTTATATTGTCTGCAACAACCCACAAATTGATTCCATTCGAATGATTCAAGTCTGCTCGTATCCTTCCAATATAGACATCATCTGTCCCTTCACCCTCCTTTAATGGCATGGGGTATGATTCATCATCTTGCATCAATTGGATGCCAAGAGACCCTGAGAGCAACTCTCTGACTTCACCAATACTGAGATAACTCTCAGTGATAATACCTATTGATTCAGAGTGACCATATCTCACTGGCACCCTCACAGCAGTTGGGTTTACCTCAATACTTTTATCTTCAAAAATCTTATGTGTTTCCCAAACCATCTTCATTTCTTCCAATGAGTATCCGTTGCTTTCGAATGAACCAATCTGTGGTATGACGTTGTGTGCGAATAAGCTTTCCTCATTTTGAGGGTAGTTTGAATCGAGAACCTGACGATCGTATTCATTGAGCATTGATCGCCCAGCCCCAGATATTGATTGATAAGTGGATACATTGATGGATTTGATTCTTGCAGCCTGATGTATGGGGTTGAGTGCTACAAGCATTTGTATGGTTGAACAATTTGGATTGGCAATAATATTGCTTTTTCTGAAATCCTTTAAAGCATGAGCATTAACCTCGGGTACGATGAGTGGAATGTGATCGTCATATCTGAATTCAGAGGTGTTATCAATAACGATGGATCCAGCATTTGCTGCTTTGGGTGCAAAGACTCTTGATACGTTGGCACCTGCAGAGAAGAAAGAAAAATCAATATTTTCAAAATCAAAATCATCTAAGAGTCTGACTTCATGCTCTTGTTCATTGAATTCAATTATCTGTCCAGCAGATCTCTCGCTTGCCAGAAGAACCAGTTCACTGATGGGAAAAGAACGTTGCTGGAGAATCCGAAGAAGCGCTTCACCCACCAATCCCGTTGCACCGACAATTGCTACACGATTTGACACGATTTATTCGCCTTTTTCTTCTATTGAGACATCAGCATTTTGGGCTCGATTTCTCAAAAAATGATCCATTAAAACAATTGCCAGCATGGCTTCGCCTATGGGTGTTGCCCTAAGGCCTACACAGGGATCATGCCTTCCTTTGGTTACAATTTCAGTCTTTTCACCTGTTTTATCGATTGTCTCAGCCGGCTTGATAATGCTGGATGTAGGCTTCAAAGCAATGCTTGCAAAAATATCCTGCCCGCTTGAGATACCGCCTAATGTGCCGCCAGAGTTATTCTGTTTAAAGCCATCAGTATCAATCTCATCTCTATGCTCGCTGCCTTTTTGATTCACTACAGAGAATCCAGCGCCAATCTCAACTCCTTTGACCGCATTGATACTCATCAATCCATGAGCGATATCTGCTTCCAGTTTGTCAAAAACTGGTTCGCCCAATCCAACTGGGACATTCGTCGCTACCAAGTTAATTCTGGCGCCAATGGAATCGCCCTCTTTTCTCAATTGATCCATATATGACTCCAATTCTGAAATCTTTTCAGGATCGCCACAGAAAAAAGGGTTTGTTTCAATAAATGATCTGTCCTTCATTTCAAGATGAATCGGTCCCAACTGACCTAGAAAACCGAATATCTCTATTCCCGCTTTTTCAAATAAATATTTTCTTGCGATTGCGCCTGCTGCAACCCTCATGACAGTTTCACGAGCAGAAGATCTGCCTCCGCCTCTGTAATCTCTGATTCCGTATTTATGGTAATAAGTAAAATCAGCATGACCGGGTCTGAATTTATCCTTAATGGCAGAGTAATCTTTTGATTTTTGGTCTACATTTTGAACAACCAAATTGATAGGCGTACCTGTTGTAACCCCCTCGAAAACACCAGACATAATGCTTACTTCATCCGTCTCTTTTCTTTGAGAGGTGAATCTGGATTGACCGGGTCTTCTTTTATTCAATTCTTTTTGAATATCAGTCTCACTGATGGCAAGACCTGGAGGGCATCCATCAATAATAGCTGACAATCCAGGGCCATGACTCTCCCCAGACGTTGTCACAGTAAATAATTTTCCAATTGTATTGCCAGCCATTAACGATCTCTTTATCTGCTTCTTATTTTAGTCAAATTTTAGGTGTGATGCTTCTATGAGTGCAACACCCTCGCCTCCTATTTCAAAATCAATCCAAATAAAAGGCATATTAAATCCTTTTTCCATGTTCTCTGAGGCAACCCCTGCCTCTATTATCACTATACCGTTGTCGGTTAAAAAAGGAGGTGCATCATGCAATATCCTGGAGATAAAATCCAGTCCCTTCTCCCCTGCGGCCAATGCCATATGTGGCTCATGAAGATATTCCTTTGGCAAATCAAGCATGATTTTATCTGGAACATATGGTGGATTAGTGATGATTAAGTCAAACACACCGCTCACATTCTCAAATAAATCTGACTCTATGATCTCCACCTGTTGCTCTAAGCCATGGGCTTTTGTGTTCAGTCTAGCCACATCGATTGCATCTGGAGAGATGTCCGTTGCAACCACTTCAATATCAGAAAAAGCTTCTGCAATACTCAAAGCAATACAACCGGATCCTGTTCCAATCTCAAGCACACGATTGATGGAGTTTGGGTTCAACCAAGGCTCAAAGCGGTTATTTATGAGTTCAGCTATCGGGGATCTTGGGATAAGAACACGTTCATCGACATAAAACTTCTTTCCACAAAAGTAAGCCTCATTGGTTATATATGGCAAAGGCTTCGATTCAGTAACTCTCTGATACAGCACTTCTTTTGCTTTTTCTTGAACCTGATCACTAATTGATGTTTTGAGTTGCTCTTCATCTAGAACGTCATTAGATTCTGATAGATACATAAGGATTGCCATTGATTCATCCATGGCATTTCCAGTTCCATGGCCATAAAAAAGATGCTCTTTGTTTAGTAAGAGTTCCATATCATGCAAAAGCTCATTAAAAGTTGTGCATCGATCGATCAATTCAAATCTGGTGTCCATCATCACATCGATGTTACATTAGATTTCTAATATTGCCTCTAACTAAATAAACAATGTTTAATCTGATTCAAAATTTTCTAAGTGACCTACTTCAAAGGACAGTGATAAAAGTATCTTTGATTGAGATAAAAGCCATTAAAAATCTTTTGATAAGGACATTTTTAAAAAATTACCAGATAGAAATGGATGACTACCCAAGGAAATCTCATCTAGATTATAAGCATTTCAATGATTTTTTTACTCGAGAAATAGACCCAAGCAAAAGACCAATTGATGATAATCATAATAGCTTGATCTCTCCAGTCGATGGAAAGATCGTTGAATTTGGAAAAATTGAAGAAGGCCGATTGTTTCAAATTAAAGGCATGCATTACAAATTATATGGATTGCTCGATGGCAATCAAACACTTACCCAGAATTATGAAAACGGTTCATATATCAGTATTTATCTTGCACCCTATAACTATCACCGCGTACATGCACCGATCAAGGGCGATCTCAAACTGGCAAATATGGTTCCAGGGGAAATGCATAGAGTGGATCAAAATGCCTTATCCAATATTGAAAATCTGTATATCAAAAATCAGAGATTGATCACTGAGTTTAATGACTCTCTATCTGATTGCATCATGATTATGGTTGCTGCAAGAAACGTGGCTTCAATGACCCATAAAGAAATAAATCAAAACTATGCAAAAGGGGATGAGATTGGACGTTTTAATCTGGGATCAACCGTTGTCGTTCTTCTACCCAATGATGTTCAAGCAGAATGGGATCATCATGTCTCAATCGAGAAAGATGTAAAAATGGGTGAAAAAATAGCCCAACTCAGTAAGATCAAGTAACGAGGAGAAGAATGGACGGCTTAATAATCATAATCATCATTATTGTAATTTTCTTGGTGAAATCATTTAAATATTTCAGCAATCGAGTCTCCCCTTCTGAAAAGAAAGACGACAGAAAAGGGAATTAAAAGGGCTGAAAAATATTCTTAATTCCGTAAAGAATCGATATCACCATTAAGGCAACAATGAGATAGTAAATTATCTTTTGTGAACTCATTATTTCACCCTCGATAAATATTCACCCGTTCTGGTATCGACTTTAATAATCTCGCCCTCCTCAATAAACAATGGAACACGGATCGAAGCACCTGTTTCAACAATAGCCGGTTTAACACCGCCCTGTGCTGTATCACCTCTGAGTCCAGGATCAGTTTCTGTAACCTTTACATCGATATTATTGGGAGGCTCCACTGCAATTGCTTGTTCGTTCCAAATCGTGACCTCGCAAATGCTTTCTTCTTTGAGCCAAATAAGTATCTCATCCAGAACTGATTTAGCTATGCCAATCTGCTCATAACTATCTGTATCCATGAAGTGCCACTGATCTCCGTCATTATATAAGTATTGCATCTCCCTGATCATGACGTCTGCTGCCTCAAGTGATACACCTATCTTGACTGTTTTTTCGAGAACTTTTCCATTTTTAAGATTCTTTAGCTTAACCTTGTTGAATGCTTGACCTTTGCCTGGCTTATGAAAGTCACTTTCCACAATATTGTAGGGCTCACCATCTATGAGAACTTTTAGTCCTGACTTTAAGTCTCCGCTATTGTACATCACCATTGGATACTCCTTATCTTGGCTCAACTTCAAGGGAATCAATTTTCTTAAATGGAGGAACCGATCGTCCTCTTTTCCCTCTTTCACTCATATAATTTTCGAATTCATCGGGCCTGATGATTTTGGGTTTTTTACCGCTATAAACCCGAATCGAATCTTTTGGTCCAATGACAATGGCTGAAACCATCTTTTCTTTTCCTTCTTTAAATTTCTTTGAATTAATCCCAATGATTTTCAATCCCTTTCCTTTGCTCATCTCCATCAATTCATTGCTTTTAAAAATAAGCAATTTACCAGCTGAATTTGCAGCTGCAACATATGTTTCTTCTGGATATCCAACTGAGGTCGCATTCGAAGGGATTAATACTTCAGAGCCTTTTACACTCAGGCATGTCTTGCCTTTTCTATTTTTGGTATAAAGATCTTCCAATTTAACAAAAAAACCATATCCGGCGCTCGAAGACAATAGCCAATGTTGGCCTGGATCACCTGAAATCACGCCTGCAAAATAAGCGCCATCGGGTGGATTGAGCCTACTGGACAAAGGCTCGCCATTGCTTCTGGCTGAAGGAAGGGTATCGGCAACAATACTATATACTCTACCTGTGCTGTCTATAAATACTGCAAACTGGTTGCTTCTACCAGGGACTGAAGACAAGTAATCATCTCCAGATTTATAATTGAGAGAACGAGGGTCATCAAGTGTCCCTTTTGCAGCTCTAACCCAACCAGCCTTTGATAAGACAATCGTCACTGGATCACTGCTCGCAAGTTGAGTTTGATCAAGTGCTTGTGAGGTGATCGCTGATTCGTTTAAGGTTGTTCTTCGATCATCGCCGAAATCTTTTGTGTCTTGCTTGATCTCATTTTGAATGAGTTCATTTATTTTTTTCTTGCTCTTGAGTATTTTTTTCAACTCACTTTGTTCTTTCTCAAGATCATTTTTTTCTGTGAGAATTTTCTCCTCTTCCAGCTTGGCTAAATTCCTAAGTCTTAAATTCAAAATTGCCTCAGCTTGTATCTCTGAAAGTTTGAACTTCTTGATCAACTTTGATTTTGGATCATCCTCCTCACGGATGATCCTAATGACTTCATCAAGATTTAAATAGGCGACCATGAGACCTTCTAATATATGAAGCCTTGACTCTACTTCATCTAATCTGAACTGAAGCCTTCTGGTCACAGTTTGTGTTCTGAATTCTATCCATTCTGACAACAGTGCTTTGAGATCAAAGACCCTTGGTCTTCCATCGAGGCCAATCAAATTCATATTCACTCTTACATTCTTTTCTAGATCTGTTGTTGCAAAAAGATGGCCCATCAATTCATCGGTGTTCACTCTATTGGATTTGGGTGTAAGGACAATTCGGATAGGTGTTTCGTGATCAGATTCATCATTGATATCTGTAATCAATGGCAACTTCTTGTCTTTCATTTGTGTGGCAATTTGCTCAATGATCTTATTGCCTGACACTTGATAAGGAAGCTGAGTGATGACAATCTGATTTTTTTCTTTTTTATACTTGGCTCTGATTTTGACACTTCCATTCCCAGTGGTGTAAATCTGTTTAAGCTCCTCTGGCGTAGAAATCATCTCTCCACCAGATGGGAAATCAGGTCCTTGAAAATTCTTTGTAATCCTTGTGAGCTGACCCAATGAAATGTCTGGATTTTTAATCAATTTATCCAATAGATAAGCTATTTCCTTGATGTTATGTGGCGGAATGTCGGTTGACATACCCACAGCAATACCGGTTACACCATTGAGAATGAGGTTGGGTAATCTGGAAGGAAGGAATTCGGGTTCCTTGAGTGTGCCGTCGAAATTCGGTTTCCAATCGGTTGTCCCTTGGCCAAGCTCGCTCAACATCAACTTTGTATATGCGCTCAACTTTGCTTCGGTATACCTCATGCCATGTGGATGATATTTTCCAAGAACATCTCCTACGGTTCTTGCAGACTTCTTCGGCTTTGATTGAGCAGATAGGCCCAGCTCAGACATGGCAAATATGATTCTCCTCTGGACAGGTTTTAGACCATCTCCTATGAACGGGAGTGCACGATCAAGAATGACATACATTGAATAGTCAAGGTATGCCTTCTCTACAAACTCACTGAGTGGTTGAGAATCAGATTTTGATCCTCCTCCGGTTTTATTAAAATCCATTTCTTCTTGTTTACCCATTTATATCTCTGCCAGATTGCCCTTTTCTTCAAGCCATTCTTTTCGATCTGTATAGCGTTTTTTTGCCATCAATTTATCCATAAGCTCTTCTGTATATGATGCATTATCAATGGTCAGCTTCACAAGCCTCCTAGAATCTTGAAGCATGGTTGTCTCTCTCAATTGAACTGGACTCATTTCACCCAGACCTTTAAAGCGAGTAACGGTTGTTTTCGTATTTGGCTTCTTTTTTTCTAATGCCTTTAAAATCGAATCCTTCTCAGTCTCATCAAGCGCATAATGCACCTCTTTTCCAACATCGATTCGATACAAAGGTGGCATTGATACGTAGACATGACCATCTTCGACCAATTTTCTAAAATGTTTCAAAAACAGGGCGCAAATCAATGTTGCGATATGGAGTCCATCCGAATCAGCATCTGCAAGTATACAAATTTTATGGTATCGAAGATTACCAAGCTCATCGGCCCCAGGCTCAACACCTAGTGCCTGAGAGATATTGCTGATTTCTTGAGAAGAAAGTAGATTGCTCTCATCGACTTCCCAACTATTAAGAATTTTTCCTCGAAGTGGAAGAATTGCCTGAAAGACTCTATCTCTGGCTTGCTTTGCAGATCCACCAGCAGAATCACCTTCAACAATAAATAATTCACAAAGATCAGGCTCGTCGCTCGTACAGTCTGCGAGTTTGCCAGGCAATGTTGGTCCACCTGTGGCCTTCTTTCGTTTTACCTTTACATTCTTTTTGGCTCTTTTTTGAGCATTCTCAATTGCTCTTGCAACAATTTGATCTCCCGCTTCAGGATGTTGATTCAACCAAAGCGTGAAAGCATCTTTAATGAGGCCTGTAACAAAACCTGAAACAGCTCTCGAACTGAGTTTCTCTTTCGTTTGTCCTGAGAATTGTGGATCCTCAATTCTGACTGAAATAATGTAGCTCAGACCCATCCAAACATCTTCAGGTGAAAGTTTTACACCTCTCGGTAGAAGATTCCGGTAATCAGCAAACTCTTTCACTGACTCTGATAATCCTGATCTAAAGCCTGACACATGCGTCCCACCATGTTTGGTAGGTATCAGATTGACATAGGATTCTTGAATACCTTCATGATCTCTATCAGGCCATGTCATGCTCCACTCAAGCTCTTGTTCATCTGAATTTGCTTTACCAGAAAACGGAATTGATGGAATGCATTCAATATTTTCAAGCATTTCGACCAGATATTCACTGGCTCCTTCTTGATACTCCCATTCACATTTTTCGCCAGTCGCTTCGTCTTTAAATTTAATTTTTAGTCCTGGACATAGAACTGCTTTTGCACGAAGGTTATGTTTTATTTCATCAAGTCTTATATCGGCTGAATCAAAATACGACTCATTTGGCCAGAAGCGTATGGCTGTTCCAGTGTTGGCTTTTCCAACACTATCAACGATCTCAAGCTCTGATGTCCTGTCACCATTGCTGAAGCTCATATTGTATTCTTGCCCACCTCTTTTGATCCATACCTCTAGATTCTTTGAGAGTGCATTGACCACAGAAACACCAACACCATGCAATCCTCCAGAAAACTTATAGCTCTTGTTATCAAATTTTGCGCCTGCATGAAGCCTAGTTAAGATTAATTCGACAGCAGGTATTTTTTCCTCAGGATGATCATCAACGGGCATGCCTCGTCCATCATCTCTGACTTGAATAGAGCCATCTTTATAAAGATCCACTTGAATTGTTTTACAATAGCCTGCAATAGCCTCGTCTACGCTATTATCGATGACCTCATATGCTAAGTGATTTGGACAGTCAGTGTCGGTATACATACCGGGTCTTTTTTGAACCGGTTCAAGCCCACTGAGGACCTCGATGTCTGAGGCATTATAATCCTTCGTCATGGTCCTTCATTATTCGTGAGAAAGTAAGTTGAATCAAGAGCATTGGCATCTATTTGAGCTTATTTATTCTGGCTGTCTAAAAAAATTAAGTATTTGTTAAATAAAAAAAGGGGTTGCATCAATGCATCCCCTTTTTTTACATGGTTTTTTGAGTTTAGGTCAGATCTGCGTTCATCACCTTATTCCAAGCAGCAACGAAATCTGAAACAAACTTCTCTTTTGAGTCATCAGAAGCATAAACTTCAGCAATTGCTCTAAGTTGTGAATTAGATCCAAAGACCAAGTCTACCCTAGTTGCTGTTCTTACTTTGTCGCCTGACTGACGGTCAATGGCCTCATAAGAGTTCTCACCTGTTGATTTCCACTCAACACCCATATCTAGAAGATTAACAAAGAAATCATTTGTTAATTTTCCAGGTGTTTCTGTAAAGACTCCATGATTATTTGAACTTATACCCAGAGCTCTCATACCTCCTATGAGCACTGTCATTTCAGGTGCAGTTAAACCAAGCAGTTGAGCTTTATCAAGCATCATTTCCTCAGATGGAAGGCTGGAGCCTTCTTTTTGGAAATTACGAAAACCATCAGCAATTGGCTCAAGAGCATCAAATGAGTCAGCATCAGTTTGCTCCTCGCTGGCGTCACCTCGGCCTGGTGTGAATGGAACTTGAGCGCCAGAGGCTTTCTCAATACCAACGTTTCCACCAAGTACAATAACATCTGCCAAGGAGGCATTAGACTCTGAAGCAATTGATTCATATACACCAAGAACTCTTGCAAGCTGTTCTGGCTTATTGGCTTCCCAATCTTTTTGTGGAGCAAGACGAATTCGAGATCCATTTGCTCCCCCTCTTAAGTCAGAACCTCTAAATGTCGATGCACTAGCCCAGGCAGTTTCGACCATTTCTTGAATGCTCAGACCACAGTCTGAGAGTTTAGCTTTGATCGCATCCACATCATAATCATTATTGCCTTGAGGAACAGGGTCTTGCCAAATTAACTCTTCATCAGGTACTTCAGGTCCTAGATAACGAGAACGTGGCCCCATATCACGATGCAAAAGCTTAAACCATGCTCTGGCAAAAGCATCTGCAAATTCATCAGGATTTTCATGAAAACGCTTTGAGATCTCTTTATAAATTGGATCTTCTCTCATTGACATATCAGCAGTAGTCATCATCGTAGGAACTTTAACTGAAGGGTCCTCAGCATCTGGAGCCATGTCTTCATCTTTCTGATCTATGGCATGCCAGACAATCTTGCCGGATGGTGTTTCTACCTTCTCCCACTCATAACCAAATAAAAGATCAAAGTAGCCATTATCCCATGTTGTCGGTTTAGCCGTCCAAGCGCCTTCAAAACCACTGGTAATGGTATCGCTACCCATTCCAGATTTGTGGTCGCTCATCCAACCAAATCCCATGTTTTCAAGTGATGCGCCCTCTGGCTCTGCACTCACATGCTCCTCCGGTCCAGCACCATGTCCCTTACCGAAAGTATGACCTCCAGCAACCAGGGCAACAGTTTCCTCGTCGTTCATGGCCATTCGACTGAATGTTTCTCTGACATCTTTACCACTGGCTATAGGGTCTGGTTCACCATCGGGGCCTTGCGGATTAACATAAATTAAACCCATTTGCACAGCTCCGAGTGGATTTGCTAAGTCTCTCTCTCCAGAGTATCGCTCATTTGCAAGCCATTCTCTCTCAGCACCCCAATCAATATCTTCTTCTGGTGCCCATATATCTGGCCGACCACCACCAAATCCAAAAGTTTTTCCGCCCATAGATTCAATGGCCACATTACCAGCAAGTATCAATAAGTCTGCCCAGCTGATTTTATTACCATATTTTTTCTTGACTGGCCAAAGAAGGCGTCTAGCTTTGTCTAAGTTTCCATTATCTGGCCAACTGTTCAGTGGAGCAAAACGCTGATTTCCAGTACCGCCTCCGCCTCGACCATCTCCGATTCTATATGTACCAGCAGCATGCCAAGTCATCCTGATGAAGAAAGGGCCATAATGTCCGTAATCTGCTGGCCACCAATCTTGGGAATCTGTCATTAGATCATTTAGATCTTTTTTTAGAGCATCAAAGTCTAGTTTTTTAAATTCTTCCCTGTAATCAAATCCATCATCCATTGGATCAGACTTCTGGTCATGTTGATGAAGAATGGACAAATCCAACTGATTTGGCCACCAATCTTTGTTTGAAGTGCCTGAAGCACTGTTTGTTGTCAATGCACCGTGCATCACAGGACATTTGCTTTCATTGTCTTTGGACATTAAATATTCCCCTCTTAACTAACTATTAGAATGGTTCTAATTTTATATAAAAATCCCAAAATGAACAATATTAAATTCATCACATTTAGCTATAATTAGAACACATGACACCTCCTAAAAAATCCAATACAAACATAGAATCAAAATTGCATGAACTAGAAGGTATTCTAGAAGAATTAGAGTCTGGTGAATTAGATCTAGATGATGCACTCAAGAAATTTGAGAAAGGTATAAAACTCTCAAGAGAGTGTCAAAAGACCCTTGAGGAAGCTGAGCTTAAAATAAAAGTCTTAATGGGTGATGAGTTAAAAGATTCTGACGAGACCCTATCCCAGTAATTTTCTTGCAATCATTATCAGTGCGATTGAATAGCCTGAAGCAATGATGTCGTCAAGGAGAATCCCAAATGCATTCTTGAATTTTCTATCGACTACGTTGATTGGAAAGGGTTTCATGATGTCAAAGAAACGAAATATCAGAAAAGCGGCAACAGCCCAGTAAGGATCGGCAGGTAGGACAGTCGCAACAAACATCATGCCAATGATTTCATCGATCACAATTGCTGGATGATCTCCTTTGCCAATAGTCTTTAAACTTTCATTGATTGCAAACCAAGCGATCAATAATAAAGCCAAAAGAAAAAGATAAACAAATAAGGCTGGGAGATAGAAATGTGCCAGGTAGATATAGAGACACAAGCCAAAACCAGAGCCAAATGTACCAGGTGCCATTGGAATCAAACCTATCCCGAAGCCACTTGAAAACAATATATATGGATTTTTTAAATCGTTTAGCTTCATATGAGTTCAGAAGTGTTCAAAATTTCTATTTTCAATCATATAGTCCTGCCCATTATATTTATACTGCTCCAATGATTTGGTAACCATTCCGACATGACTGAGCTTGGTATTGAATCTAACATGCCATTTTTGCTCAAACTCATCCCTCTTCTCTTTTGGAATCGTAAAACATAATTCATAATCATCACCGCCAAATAGAGCCATTGAAATGGCATCTTCAGAATCAATTTCAAGCATTTCTCTCCTGATAGGCAATTGATCGATATTTAAACTGAAGCCCACATTTGATGCTTTTGCTAACTTTGATAAATCCGTCTGTAATCCATCTGATATATCGATCATTGAAGATGCATAATCCGATAGGAAGAGCCCCTCACTGACTCTTGGCACAGGAAAATTAAAGTCTTTAATGTACTGTTTTGGTTCATTCAGACCAGACTTCAATAAATGCAAACCAAAAGCAGCACTTCCAAGATAACCCGTTACATATATTAGATCTCCAATATTTGCGTTTTTTTTGATGCCAAAGCTTTGGCGCCCTCGATAAATTTCTCAATCCATACTTTTTCTGCCTCGGGAATACTTAAACTGAGATGTGCCCACTTTGGCTGTGCACCCATGGCTGCCATATCACTCAAGTTAACTGCAATGGCTTTATGCCCAATTGAGTCTGATGAGGTTTCGGGAAGATAATGCGTCCCAACTGTTATGGTGTCTAAAACCGTAACCAATTCCATTCCTTCTTCAACCTCAACAACCGAACCATCATCTCCAACTGAAAGCTTCACATCTTCTGAAACAGAAGAAAACGTATCCCTGATCAGAGTTATTACGTCATCCTCTTTCATGTTTATTAGGTCTTGATTGATTGACAATAAGAGTCGAGAACAGCATTGATATATTGAAAACTGGTTTCTGCTCCAAATGACTTTGCTAACTCTATTGCTTCATTAATAGCGACCGAATTGGGAATATCAGTATTGGAGATCTCATAGACTGAAATCCAGATAATCGCTCTTTCAATTGAATCAATTTGATCAATTGGTCTATCAATATGCGGGGTGATCATTTTCTCAAGATCATCTTTTGATAAAACAATGCCTTCAAGCAATAGTTTGAAATAATCTTGATCGATTCTTTTATATTCCTTCAAATGAGATGATTGTTTCATCAATGTGGCAACATCATCATCGTTTTTTTGATGCTGATACAAAACTTGAAGCAAAAGTTGTCTGGAGCCTACTCTCCCCTTACCTTCAAAACGCTTTTCATTTTTTTTATTGGGCATGATTTTATTATCACTGATTCATTGCAAAAAATTCATCTGCTTTTTTTGCATCTTCATTGATTTGATTAGAAAGCTCATCCAAATCTTTAAATTTCTTTTCTCCTCGAATTCGATGCATGAAATCAATTTGAATGTCAGAGCCATATATGTCTTTATTAAAGTCTAGTAAATGGACTTCTAGAGTCAGTTCAGTTCCATCGACAGTTGGTTTAAATCCTATATTTGCCAAGCCATTGTATTCTTTTGTGTCATCTTCAATAGCTGCTTTAATACAGAAAACACCTCTTAAGAGTATATCTCGCTTGGAAATATCGATGTTGGCAGTTGGATAGCCAATCGTTCGTCCAATTTGCTTTCCTTTCATGACTTTACCCAAAACCGAGTAACTTCTTCCAAGCATCTTATTGGCATTCTCAATATTTTGATCAAGTAATGCCTCCCTTATAGATGTGCTTGAAATCTTGATGCCTTGTTGTGTAATGAATTCAACTGGCTCAACTGTAAAGTCATACTCAAGACCCAGATCTATAAGAGTTTCTACAGTACCAGTCCTATTCTTAGCAAAATGAAAATCTACCCCTACCACAATATGTTTTGCATTTAGTTTTTCTATGAGGTGTTGTTTTACAAATTCCAATGGGGACAAATTTTCCATATCCTGATCAAATGGAGGACAATAGAGACAATCAATTTCACTCTTTCTAAGATATTGATTCTTTTCCTCTAGTGTGGTCAATTTGGGTTGAGGTTTGCCTTTGCTGAAATACTCATTTGGAGAAGGCTCAAATGTAAACAAGATGGATGAGAGATCTTTCTCTCTAGCAAACTGGGTCGTTCTCCTAATCAGATCTTGATGACCCAGGTGAATGCCGTCGAAAACTCCAATACAAACTGAGGAACCTTTCGAAAATTCATTCATTTCAGAATTGATGGTTCTTGAAATTTTCATTCTAATCTTCTTTTCCTAAAGAGATATACAGAAAGCTAGCTAAGCGTTTATTTCTTAAACAATAACTTTGCACTTTTTGAATTTTTGTAATGTGCAAGTATGGCTAATGTAAGAAAAAAAACTATACCAGATGTGCTAATTGAATAATCTGTTATTTGAGCAATGGTGAATTGAGCAAGGAACTCAAAAATCGAAAGCGAATAACAGAATACAGCCACAGGGGCTAAAGCTGAGTATGGCCTTTTATAGAGAGCATAATTGAGTATAAATACTGCCATCGTCAGAAAGACGCAAGATCTCAAGAGAAGCAGCCTCACATAATCAAAACTAATATTCTGAATTACTTCGAATTTTATTGGGAATATGAAGAGCTGGTAACCAAATACAGGAACAATGGCTGCAGTTATTGCATAAAAAGCAATGAGAGCTAAAAGAAGGTTTAATAATTTTTCTAGTGGCTTTGGCACAATTTTTAGATCAATACTTATAGATTATGTAAAAATTCTATCATGCCAATAACAGCTTCAGTTGACTCAATGCCTTTATTGCCTGAGCCCTCACCAGATCTCTCTATGGCCTGCTCCATTGTGTCGCATGTGAGCACACCAAAGCCCACTGGAATATTATATTCTAGACTGACCTTAGTCAGACCGGCCGCTGTCTCTGTGGCAATATAATCAAAGTGTGGTGTTGCACCCCTTACAATTGCACCCAAAGCGATGATTCCATCTGGTTTTTTCTTTTCTGCAACATTCTTGACTGCCAGGGGTAACTCATATGCTCCGGGTACTTTGAAAATCTCAGGATCAGATTGATATCCATTTTTTTCTAAAGTTTGAATTGAACTCTTGATTAAGCTATCAACAATGAGCTCATTGAATTGAGAAGCGACAATGCAGATCTTGATTGATGATTTATCCATTACTCAGTTATTCCTTGTCAACATATTCTGTTATTTCAAGATCAAAACCAGATATTGCTTGCATTTTTTTAGGTTCACTCAAAACCCTCATTCTTTTGACACCAATATCTCTCAATATTTGTGAACCTGTGCCATAAGTTCTGAGAACTGATGATTCAGCCTGTGCTCCCTCATCATCAGAATCTTCTGCCTGAATGGCTTTGACCATTTCTATGAAGTCTTTCGGTTGAGATGAATAACAGAGTGCTACCAATATAGACTCTTCTTCTTTTGATAACTGCTTTAAAGCAGATTTCATTGGCCAACCCAGTGATTGATGATCAATTCCAATCGAATCGCGAAGAGAATTCTCAACATGCACCCTAACAAGTGGGCTTGATTGATCAGTGATATCACCTTTAACCAATGCAAAATGAACATCTCGATTGATATGGTCTTCAAATGTCAGTAGCTTGAATTTCCCAAATTCTGTTTCTACTTCCTGCTCACTGATTCTTTCTATGGATTGCTCATTTGAAACCCGATAACGAATCAAATCAGCTATTGTGCCAATCTTAATATCATGATGCTTTGAGAACTCTATTAAGTCTGGTCTCCTAGCCATTGTCCCATCATCATTGAGAATCTCTACAATCACAGCAGCCGGACTCAATCCTGCAAGCCTAGTAAAGTCACATCCTGCTTCTGTGTGTCCTGCTCTAGTCAAAACCCCACCAGGCTTAGCCATCAGAGGAAAAATATGTCCTGGTTGTTTGATATCTGAAGGTTGAGCGCCTGGAGCAGTTGCTACCCTGATGGTTCGAGCCCTATCATGAGCTGATATTCCAGTCGTGACTCCTTCGCTTGCCTCAATTGAAACCGTGAAATTGGTTTCTTCCAAGCCTGTATTCTGAGTTGCCATCAAAGGAAGCCTGAGAAGACTGCATCTTGATTGAGTGAGTGTTAAACAAATCAATCCTCTGCCATATTTGGCCATAAAGTTGATGTCTTCTGGTGTGACCTTATCTGCAGCCATGAGAAGGTCGCCTTCATTCTCTCTTTCTTCATCATCAACAATAATAACCATCTTGCCAATGCGAAGATCGGCAACAATTTCCTCCACCGAGGAAAATTCTAATGCTGACTCTGCTTCAGTCTTTTTTAATGTATCGGTCATTCAGTCAATCCTTCAGATTTTGAACATAGCGTGCCAACATATCATATTCTATGTTCGCTCGAGTACCCTTTTTAAATTCATTGAATGTTGTTTTTTCTAAAGTATGAGGAATGATCATCACCTCAAAGCCAGAATCATTAACCGCATTGACTGTCAAACTCACCCCATTAATTGCTATTGATCCTTTTTTAACAACAAATTTCATGCCCTCTTCACTCAATAAAAAATGAAGTATCCTTGTTTGATCCAATTCCTCTATCTTCTGAACTGTGGATACCTCATCCACATGGCCGAAAACAAAGTGGCCATCAATGCTATCACCGAGCTTAAGCGATTGTTCAATATTAACCACATCCCCTAACTCAAGCTCACCAATATTGGTACATTTTAGCGTTTCTGTTGAAACATCAACTGAGAAAGAATCTTTATTCAATGATGTGGCAGTCAAGCAAACTCCATTGATTGCAATACTGGCTCCCAGATCTAAATCAACCGGGTTAAATGCAGTGGTTGCAAATTCCATTGTCACGATCGACTCCTTATCTTCCTTGGAAGACAAAATGGCCTGGCCCTGGACTATTCCACTAAACATTCTCTTTCCTTAAAGTTATTTTCATATCAGGTCCAATTGAAGTTAGATCTCTAACAGCAAAAGAATATCGATCCGATAGTTTTTTGATGACTGGTGAATCAAACATATCAATTGCATCGGGGCCAAGTATACATGGGGCCATATAGATTATTAACTCATCAATCAAATTTAACTCAAGAAGAGCTCCATTCAATCTGGGTCCAGCTTCTACGAGGACATTATTGATCTCTATCGATGCAAGATGCTCAAACAATGCTTCATCGACTCTTTTAGAATGAATCATTGTCTCACCAGGCAATTGAAAGATCTTCTCATTGCCAGTGCACTGCATAGTCGAATCGATCACAACTCTCAGTGGTTGATCATCATCCGAAAAATTATTGATTCTCACATTTAAAGATGGGTCATCTAGGAGAACCGTTTGATTTGAGGTCATCATCGCACAGCTTCTCGCTCTGAGATTCTGAACATCTTCACGAGATTCTGTTGATGTGATCCATTTGCTTTCTCCATTGGAAAGTGCAATTTTTCCATCCAAACTTGATCCGATCTTACTTCTAATAAATGGCCTATTGCGTTTCATCCTTTGAAAGAATCCAATATTTAGCTCACTGGATTCTTCTTCAAGTAACCCATGTGAAACTTCAATGCCTGCTGCACTCAAAATATCAATGCTTTTACCAGAGACTTTGGGATTGGGATCCAAAGAGGAAAAAATTACTTTTGAGACCTTGGCATCAATTAAAGCCTCAATGCATGGAGCAGTTCTACCTTTGTGGGTACATGGCTCAAGAGAAATGAAAACGACTGAACCCTCTGGATTCACTTCGCAATTCTTGAGCGCCATTATTTCAGCATGATCTCCTCCAGTTTTCTTGTGCCACCCCTCTCCAATTATTTTCTCATCTTTTACGATCACACATCCAACTCTGGGATTTGGCTTGCATGTATGTATTCCATTCTTCGCAAGCTCAATGCATCTATACATGTGTTCTTTTTGTTGTAACTGATTCATGATTCATCTTCTTCCGGAAAGATTGAAATTTGAGAGCGACTGTCTGCTGCAGATGGTGTATCTCTCAAAGATTCAATTTCTTTCTCAAATTCCTCAATATCTTGGAATCTTCTATAGACTGATGCGTACCGAACAAAGGCAATCTCATCAATCTCTCTCAATTCAAGCATCACAATTTCCCCCAGGGTTCTCGATTGTATCTCCCTTTCTCCTAATTTTTGAACCTTTCGAATGATTCTTGAGATCAGTTCTTCAATGGATTCGCTGCTGATTGGCCTTTTTTCTGTTGCAACAAGAATTCCCGCTCTCAGTTTTGACTCATTGAAAGGCTCTCTGGATTCATCTCTTTTAATTAATTTTGGTAATACCAACTCGGCAGATTCAAACGTTGTGAACCTCTCGCCGCATGCAATACACTCTCTTCTTCTTCGGGTTTGATATCCATCTCCGGCCAACCTTGAATCAACCACTTTGGTTTCTTGGTGACCACAAAAAGGACAATACATGGAAGTGACTTACTGAAGGTAAACTGGAAAACCCTTACAGAGATCCTTAACTTTATTCTTCACAGAAGAAATATTGCTTTGATTATTGATATCGCTCAGAACTTCATGAATCAGATCTACAACATACTCTGCCTCTGAAACGCCAAATCCTCTTGTTGTAATGGCCGGTGAACCAATTCTTAGCCCACTGGTTATCATCGGTGACCTTTGTTCATTTGGAACTGAATTTTTATTTAGAGTGATATTTGCCTCTCCCAATACTCTCTCACCATCGGCGCCAGTGATATCTGTATTACTTAGATCAACCAAAAATAGATGACAATCTGTTCCATCGGATACAATCTGATATCCATGTTCTTGAAACTTTGATGCCATGGCTTTTGCATTCTTTACCACAGCTTCCTGATAAGTCTTGAACTCTGGTTTAAGCGCTTCATTGAATGCATGAGCTTTGGCAGCAATAACATGCATTAAAGGTCCGCCCTGTGTACCTGGGAATACTTGCTTATTGATTGCCTTTTGTATGTCTTCATTTTCACGCGCAAGAATGATTCCGCCTCTGGGCCCTCTGAGTGTTTTATGGGTCGTTGAAGTTGTTACATCAGCGATTGGAACTGGATTTGGATAACAACCTCCCGCTATCAGCCCTGAGACATGAGCCATATCTACCATGAAATAAGCACCAATAGAGTCAGCAATATCTCTAAAAACATTCCAGTCGACTAATCTTGAGTATGCAGAAAAACCAGCGACAATCATTTTTGGACGGTGCGTCTCGGCAAGTTTAGAGACTTGATCATAGTCAATCCTTCCAGTATCAGGATTGATTCCATATGAGAAAAACTCATACATTTGACCAGAAAAGTTAACTTTTGCTCCGTGTGTAAGATGTCCTCCATCTGAAAGGCTCATGCCAAGAATTTTATCTCCATGATCAAGAAGAGACATATAAACAGCCATATTGGCCTGCGAGCCTGAATGCGGTTGAACATTTGCATAATCGGCATCGAAGAGTTGCTTGACTCTCTCAATTGCAAGCACTTCAGCTTCATCAACATGAACGCAGCCACCATAGTATCTTCTACCTGGGTAACCTTCTGCATATTTATTTGTCAGAACCGAGCCTTGGATCTCCATGACCTCCTTAGAGGTATAGTTCTCAGAAGCAATCAGCTCGATATGCTCCTCTTGCCTCTTTTGTTCTGACTCAATTGCAGAAGCAAGTTCTGAATCAAGTTTTGATAATGTTTCTGAAAAAGTCATAATTCCTCACACATAGAATAGAAATTCTACTCACTTCATATAAATAGTTCGATGATTTTTATAAAATAGTTGGCTAACCGATCCAATCTCTTGCATTGACAAAAAATCTAGCCCAAGGTCCATGATCTTTCCAATCATCTGGACACCATGAAAACTGTTCTGTTCTCATTACCCTTTCAGGGTGAGGCATCATGATTGTAGATCGCCCATCCTCGGAACAAAATCCTGCAAAGCCTGACTCTGAACCATTGGGATTGTCTGGATAATTTATAGCTGGTTGGCCAAAATTATCAACATACCTTATGGTCACACCGCTTGCCTCTATCAATGCATTCATATCGCCATCATTTGAATACTGAACGCGTCCTTCTCCGTGTGATGTTGCAATTGGAATCATTGAGCCTTCCATTCCATTCAGAAAAATTGAATTTGATTCTAAAACTTCTACCATATTCAGCCTTGCTTCAAACTGCTCAGAGAGGTTTCTGACAAATCTGGGCCAGTGATCTGCACCTGGAATCAGATCTTTCAGCTGAGACATCATCTGGCAACCATTGCATATGCCAAGACTGAATGTTTCCTCCCTATGAAAGAAAGTTTTAAATTGATTTTGTGCATTTTGATTGAATAACACTGACTTTGCCCAGCCACCTCCAGCACCTAAAACATCACCATATGAAAATCCTCCGCATACAACCAAACCAATGTATTGATCTAAATTGACTTGACCATTCAATATGTCAGTCATATGAATATCATATGCATTGAAACCAGCTTTATTGAATGCCACTGCCATCTCAATTTGGCTATTGACCCCTTGATCCCTGAGTATTGCTACTTTTGGACTCGATTTAGTTAGACGTTTATAGTCAATCTGAGTTGGACCAAATTTAATCTTAGGATTTAATCCTGGGTCATTTACATCTAATATTTTTTTAAATCCTTCCTCAGCGGTCTCTGGGTTATCTCTGAGTTTTTGCATTTCATAAGACATTCTTGACCAAGCTTGCCGGAGTGTTTTTAGGTCAAATGAATGGTTAAATTCATTATTCTTAATACTGATTTGCTTATCTTTTACAACTGTTCCGATTGGATATATAAAATTTGATAAAGAAGCTTCATTCAGAATATCTAAAACATCATCTAGATCACCATTTTGAATCTGAATGACGCAACCCAACTCTTCAGAAAATAACAATTTAAGCAACTCTTCTTGATTTGCTGCTTCAAGTGACAAATCAAGGCCCATGTTACCTGCAAACGCCATCTCTGAGACACATGCAAAAAGGCCTCCATCAGATCGATCATGGTATGCCTGAATCAGCATTCTGGATTTTAATTTTGTAATCGCATTGAAAAATTTCTTAAGAACCTCTGGGTTCTCGATATCTGGCGTTTCGCCTAGACTGCGGTTGTAAATTTGAGACAAGCATGAACCACCCATTCGATTTTTCCCTTGTCCGAGATCAATCAACAATAAGATGCTCTCACTTTTATCTTTCAATTGTGGCGTGATGACATTATTCACATCATCGATGGGAGAAAATGCAGAAATAACTAAAGAGAGTGGAGCAGTGTTTTTATATTGTTTTTCTTCGTTTACCCATGATGTTTGCATGGAGAGTGAATCCTTTCCCACAGGGATGGTGATCCCAATTTTGCTACAAAAATCAACTGAAATGGCTTCGACTGTTTCATATAGATCCTGCTTGAGTCTGTCTGTCATGATTGAAGACATCCAATTTGCAGAAAGTTTTATATCTGCAATATCACCAATGGGTGCTGAAAGAATATTTGTGATCGCTTCTCCCACAGCAATCCTTCCTGAAGCTACGGCGTTATGAACTGCGATTGGGGATCTTTCACCCATTGCCATGGCTTCACCTTGAACACCAAAGTGATCTTTCAATGTAACCGCTACATCACTCACAGGTACTTGCCATGGACCAACAAACTGATCTTGTGAGACCAAACCACCAACTGTTCTGTCTCCGATATGAATCAAAAAAGTTTTATCTGCAACAGTTGGGAACCTTAAAATCTTTAAAGCTGCTTCCTCAATATCAATGCCTTTTAGGCCATCATCAATGATCGATTTTTGCTCTGAAGTAATTTCTAGTTTTGTTTTGGGAGGCTTGCCGAATAAAACATCCATTGGCATATCTATTGGATAATTATCATAAACTTCGTCTTTCAATCTTAAGTTGCCATGTGTTGCAACTTCTCCAACAACAGCATATGGACATCGTTCTCTCTTACAAACCTGATCAAAAACTTCCAAGTCATCGGGGTGAATGGAGAGAACATATCTCTCTTGGGCCTCATTACACCAGATTTCCAAAGGGCTCATTCCAGGCTCAGCATTGTCGATATCTCTCAAGTTTATGTCTGCTGACATTTTGCTGTGATCAGCAACTTCTGGAATGGCATTTGAAAGACCTCCAGCTCCAACATCATGAATGAGTATGATTGGGTTAGCTTTCTCTTCTTTATTTTGAACACCCATTGCAAAACAACGAGTAATGACTTCCTGTGCTCTCCTTTCCAATTCGGCATTGTCTCTTTGCACAGATGCAAAATCCAATTCGCTATCGCTGCTACCGGCATTCAAAGATGACGCTGAACCGCCACCCAATCCGATCAACATGGCTGGTCCACCCAAAACGATGATCAGAGAACCGGCATCGATGTCATTTTTTTTGACAGATGAATCTGAAATATTACCCATCCCACCAACAATCATGATGGGCTTATGAAAACCCCAAGAAGTATTCGACTCTTCCTTATTTTCTTCCTCAAAGGTTCTAAAATAACCAAGAATATTGGGTCGACCAAACTCGTTATTGTATGCAGCACCGCCAATCGGTCCATCGAGCATAATATCAAGTGCTGATGCAATATGATCGGGTTTACCGATTGTCTTTTCCCAGGATTGAAGATCCCCTGGTATAAATAGGTGCGAAACACTAAAACCAGTTAAACCGGCTTTTGGCATTGCTCCCCTGCCTGTTGCTGCTTCATCTCTGATCTCCCCACCTGAGCCAGTAGCGGCTCCGGGATATGGTGAAATTGCGGTGGGATGATTGTGTGTCTCAACCTTCATCATCGTATGAATCTCATCATGGAATCTTCCGTATTTCTGATCATCGAGATGGGGCAAAAACCAATCTGCTTTATGTCCAGCGATAACAGCAGCATTGTCTTTATAAGCAGATAGAACATTCCTGGAACTGGCCTCATAAGTATTTTTGATCATTTGAAAAAGACTTCTTTCTTTATCAACGCCATCAATGACCCAATCTGCATTGAAGACTTTATGCCTGCAATGTTCTGAATTCGCCTGTGCAAACATCATGAGTTCAGCATCGGTTGGATTTCGATTCAATTTTGTAAATTGTTCCAAAAGGTAATCAATCTCATCATTGTTTAATGCCAATCCCAACTCAATATTTGCAGTCTCCAGAGCCTTCTTGCCATCAGATAATATATCCACATCTGAAAATGGCTGAGGCTCTAGAGAAGAAAAAATTTCTTTTGCTTGCTTAAGATCTGTGATTACGACCTCTGTCATTCGATCATAAAGCATTTCTATTGCTTCTTTGCTTGGTGCTGAATCTTTGTCTTTTAATGCGAGAGTAAAGACGACTCCTCTTTCTATTTTTTCAATAGAAGTAAGTCCACATACTTTTGCGATATCTGTTGCCTTGCTAGACCATGGGGAAGTGGTTCCAAAACGAGGCAAGGTAAAAACTTTAAACCCTTCATCAGTTCCAAAAGGCCAGTCTGGGCCATACTCTAAAATCGAATCTAAGATTCGGTCCTGTTCTTCATCAGGGTCATTCTTTGAATCAATAAGATGGATAAACCTTGCACCCAAATCATCAATATTTTGATCAATACTTTGGAGACGTCTCAGTAATGATTCAAGCTTGAATGGGGAATGCGATGCGGGTCCCTCTTTTACAATCATCCTTCTATATCCAAATTAACTTTTCGATTTATCATCGGGAACAAAAACAGTATTGGGCATTTGTGTCACATTATCTCCTTCTGCTTTACTCACTTTGCTGACTCCTTGCTCATCAACCTCATCGATTCTTAGCACAGAATGCATTGGGACATAAGTTCTCTTGACTCCCTCAAACTCTGTTTTTATTTTTTCTTCTGACGGATCTACAACAAGCGATGTTTTTTCCCCAAAAACGAGTGATTCAATTTCAATAAAGCCAAGAAGATTGCTATTAGAGACTTCTTTTGCATAAAGCTCATAGAGCTTCCCTTGATTGCTAAATGTTATTTTATATAACTTTTTTTTCGAGGGCATTTGTCCGAAATACATGTTGGATAAGAATCCAAATTATACCCTGATTGTAATCTCGTTGAAGAAATATCTTTTCGGTTAGACGTTATTCGTAAAAAAAGATTTAAAATGAGAATGGTTATCACTATCATGGTAAAACTTAAAATTTTAGATGGGCTTATTTATGTCAAAAATCTTAGACAAAAAACTAAAAGATCAATTCATTGGCTTTTTTATCATCTTGGTTTTATTTCAAAATCATGAAATACAAGCTGAGATGATCATTGGAACAGGATCTATTGAGCCAGGAGTGGATTTGATTTTTGAAGGGGGAGTCAAAGATGAAATCATGCCAGAAGAATACTATCTCAGTGAAAATGAAACAGATGTTCATATTGAAGTTCTTGCAAACTGGTCAAGTGATGCGCCAAAAGGCTCTCCAGAAGGTGGTCATGTTGCTTACCTGAATATTACTGCGGTATTAATCAATGAAACCACAGGTTCTTCGGATACTCACAAGCTTACCCCTCATGTCAATATGTCTGACAATTTGCACTATGCTAAAAACATCAAGCTGCCTGGAAAAATCGATGAGTCATATACTGTCATCTTTGAAATACGTCCACCAAAGAATGATGAGCTTGGAATGCACTATGACTGGAGATATGCAGTTGATAAAGAACTCATTGTTGCAGAAAGATTTGAGTTTAATAATCTTGATTTTAAAGAAATCGCGATATCAAAAAGACGCTAGATTAAAGAGATTCAGTTTTAATGGGATCAAATAAAGTTTATGATCCAATAAATGCTTTCACATATTTCCATGAAAAAATCTTTCTTCCTCTTCACTCTTGTTTTTTTATTGGGTTGTTCCGATTCTAAAGATGACTTGAGTCGAGAAATTGATACAGTCATCCTTGATGATCTGATTCAGCACAGCAATGAATTTGATAAGCGAGTTTACTCTTTTGACAATGGCCTTCATCTGGCTGTTGGTTATGGTATCGCGAAATCGATCATGGTCGAGGGTATCGATGGAAATATCATCATTGACGCATCTGATAGTGTTGCTGAGGCAGAGGAAGTGTATTCACACTTCAGTAAAATCAACTCAAATCCAATAAAGGCAATCATTTATACACACAATCATGGTGACCATACTTTTGGTGCTGCCTATTACTATAATCTTGATGAAGAGAAACCCATGGTCATCGCTCATGAGTCGACAAGCGAGTATGTTGAAAGAATCATGGGAATTTTAAATCCAATTATCTCAAAAAGAAGCTCGAGGATGTTCGGGACTGAGTTGCCTTCAGGTGATGTCATTAATGTTGGAATTGGACCATATCTGGGAGTCTCACAAAGTCCAATTGGTTATATAAAACCAAATATTACTTTCACCGATGAACTAAAAATCAATATTGCTGGTGTCGACATCGAACTCTATCATGCGCCAGGTGAAACCAATGACCAATTATTCGTCTGGTTACCAAAACACAGAGCTCTGATGCCTGGTGACAATATCTATAGAACCTTTCCAAACCTATACACCATTCGTGGCACACCTCACAGAGATGTTAAAAGTTGGGTTAAAAGCCTTGATCACATGCGTTCACTCAAACCTGATTATCTATTGCCAAGTCATACGAAACCTCTCGAGGGTGAAGAGGTATTGGAAACGCTCACAATCTACAGGGATGCCATACAGTTTGTTCATGACCAAACGATCAGGCTTATGAATAAGGGTCATTCTCCAGATGAAATATCACATATGATTCAATTGCCACCGGAAGTCTCTTCATCGCCATTTGTAAGAGAGTTTTATGGGACTGTTCGTTGGTCCGTAAAAAGTATATTTAATGGTTACCTTGGATGGTTTGATGGAAATGTTTCTAATCTTGACCCATTGCCATCTGAAGATTATGCCAGAAGACTTGCTATCCTCTCAGGGGGCGAAGAAAAACTTTTTGAAGCACTGCAAAAAGCTGTCGAAAGTGAAGATATGCAGTGGGCATTGCAATTAAGTGATAACTTACTGGCATTGAATTATAAAATTGATTCCACAAAAAAATTAAGGCAAGAAGCCATACAATATATTGGAGATCGTGCACTCAATCCCAATAAGAGAAACTACTTTTTGAGTTCTGCTAATGAATTGAATACCAATTATCAGGCAGAGCCATTGCTTCCACAAACCAGTGAATTATTAAGTGAGATTTCTATAGATATGTTTTTTGATATTCTCTCTGTAAGGTTGAATCCAGAGAAAGCAAAAGGGATCAAGCAAAGGGTGTGTTTTGAATTCGATTCTGGAAATATCAAAACAATAACTTTGAGAAATCAAATTGCAGAAGTCTCATCTGAAAAAACAAATTGCGATATCCTGGTGAAAACAAGCGAACAAATTTTAAAAGAAGCGCTTGCTGGAGTTAGAAATCCAATTATGACTGTGGCTTCTGGTGATATTGATACTGGTGGGCAAAGGACAAATTTCCTGAATTTTCTGTCTAAATTTGCAGAATAAATTCGTTCTATCTTTTTGATTGAAAGAAGCCCTGAATCAAATCCTTGCATTCATTCTCCATCACTCCTCCAATTACATTGATTTTATGATTCAACTTAGGAGAGTTAGAGAGATCAAATGCAGACCCGGCGGCACCTGATCGTGGATCAAATGCACCAAAAATCAATGTTTCAATGCGTGCTTGAATCATTGCTCCCATGCACATCACACAAGGCTCTAAAGTAACAACCAAAGTTCCGCCAATCCTATGATTCTTTCTTTCTTGCGAGGCCTTTCTCAAGACCATAATTTCTGCATGGCCAGATGGATCATGATTAGAAATGGTGACATTACCCGATTCTGCGATGATTTGATTATCATGAAGATAGATAGCGCCAACTGGCACTTCTCCATTTGACTCACTTTTAATTGCCTGATCATAGGCAAGCTTCATGAGCGATTTTGCGTCTGTCTTCAAATCTAGTGGAAAACTAATCCATGGTTTCAATGTTAAGCTGACCTTCAAGGCCTGCTGCCCGATGTTTCTCAGATTCTCTGTAATCTTTATCTGAAATCATCTTTAGCATTGCCTTTTTATTTGGATATTCTGCAATGGCAACCATATCCCATAACTCCTCAGCCTCACCGATTAAAAGTCTGCTGACTTTACCTGAAAAAATGATACTCCCACCCACTTTTGGTAAGTGAATCGTACTCACCTCATGGGCATAGATTCTATATGCTTCCTCTCCAGTCAGATCAGTCTCTCTTCCATCCTCATAAGATGCTTTTTTCTTGAACTTCAATAAATTCACCATTTTGATAGTCGACTTGGTATCACCCACAAGAAAACCGGCCATGGCCAAAGCATTTGGTCTGAGTTTATTTTTAACTTTCATAGAAAACTCAATCTCTAGTAAAGCAAACCATCCTTAATGACAACATCAACATTTTCTAATACTGAGATGTCTTCAATGGGGTTTCCTTTGACTGCAATTAAATCTGCAAGCTTACCTGATTCAATTGAACCAAGCTTATCTTCAATTCGAAGTAGTTTTGCCGTTTCCATGGTTGCTGATTGAATAGCTTTCATTGCTGGCATTCCATTTTCAACCATATAGACAAATTCTTTCCAATTGGTGCCATGCTTTTGAACTCCTGCATCTGTCCCAAATGCAATTTTCACTCCTTTTTCATAAGCTTTTCTGAAAGTGTCGCTGATTTGTGGACCAACACTTGCAGCCTTTGGTCTCACAATTTCAGGAAAAAAGTTATCTATCTTTGATTTCTCTGCTACGAATTCACCCGCTGAAATAGTTGGAACATAGTAAGTCCCATTTTCAATCATCAGATCCATGGCTTCAAGATCCATAAATGTGCCATGCTCGATTGAATCCACACCCGCTTTGATTGCTCTTTTCATCCCTTCAGCACCGTGTGCATGAACTGCAACCCACATTCCGTAATCTTTTGCAGCACTCACAACAGCATCGACTTCCTCTTGAGTAAATTGAGGGTTTTGACCTGATTTTGCTACACTCAAAACACCTCCCGTTACCGTTATCTTGATCCCATCTGCACCATCTTTATATCGCTGTCTTACAGCCGCATAAACCTCATATGGTCCGTTGACAACTCCTTGCTCAGGCACTGGATAGTCGTAATCATCTACAGCTTTACCATTAGTGGGATCTGCATGACCGCCTGTAGTCGCAATGGTTTTTCCTGCAGCAAATATCCTTGGACCGGCCAATTTGCCTGAATTGATCGCGTCCCTGAGACTGATAGCAACCAAACCACTATCGCCAACCTGTCTGACTGTAGTAAAGCCAGATTTGAATGTTACATATGCATGTTGTGTTGCAAGTATAGCCTGCATTTCACGTTCAACTTTTATAGGGGCCTGTGCTTTTGATTGATACTCCTGACCAAAATGGACGTGCATATCCATTAACCCCGGTAATACTGTGTGATCTCTTAAATCAATGTAGTCTTCAAAATCATTAGAGGATATGAAGCCCTTTTTTATATCTGAAATTATATTCCCATCGATTACGATACTAATTCTTGATTGCACCTGATCAGATTTACCATCAATAAGTTTTCCCGCGTGAATCAAAGTTTTCGAATCAACATCCATGTGTGCAAATAGGAACACACATGAAAACACGAACCATTTGAGTTTCCTTATTGAATTCATTCTTCTCCCTCCAACAATTTTTTACAAACAAGTGATTGGAGTATGAACTTCATACTCCAATCTCTAATATAAGATATTAACCCTGAAAAAGGGATTTTGCCTAATCTAAAGGCTCAGTCACTTCAAGAGGAACCATGACATGGACAAACTCTGTGCCTTCCCACATGACGTAAGGTCCACCAGCATAAGGATCCGTTGGTAAATCTTTGAGCAGTTCTTGAGGCAGTAAAAGCATCAAGTGTGGACCTTCAGCTACCCATACCCCTTTGCTCTGATCTGTATTGAACGGTTCATTGTTATCTACAGGTACATCCCCAACCAACATATATGACATTCCGAATGTTGCTTGATTGGGATCATATTCATACGAGAGACCCATTGTGCCTTTCATATATTCTTGAAGCCATTTCTGCCAAGCAGGATCAACACACATTGGATTCACATTTTCATTTGGTGGTGTCCCAGGCATACAAACCCAACCATTCGAGCCTTGTTTTAGAAGCGTTCCATCGTGAGATATTATTGTTGCATCACCACTTACATTTTCTGGTCCAGCTGACATGGCAATCTGCATGATTTGTTCTTTTGTATACCTTTCATGAGTGTGTCCTTCGTGCGTGTAGACATCCATGGATAAAGTAAAAACAAACAATGAAATTAGTATTTTAATTTTCATTCATTTTTCTCCAATTAATAATAATCCTCATAGTGATATGAAACTAATCTTTGGGATAAAAAAAATCAAATAAAATTTTTTAAAGTATCTAAATCTCGATTTGACCATCAAAAAATAAAGAGGTATGACCTCCTATTTTAATCCTGTCAGTTGAAACTTCACAGAACAATTCCCCACCTCTTTCTGATAGTTGCCTGGCTTTGATTTTAGTTCTTCCGAGTACGCCTGACCAATAAGGGATAATAAGAGTATGAGCAGAGCCAGTTACAGGGTCCTCATTAACTCCGTATTTAGGATAAAAGCAACGAGATACAATATTACCCTCAGAATCTTTTGAACTGGCGATAGCTCCCCTAGAATCGAGTTTACTTATCTCTTCATAATTTGCATTTATTGACTTAATTTTCTCCTCTTTATCAAAAATAAACAGGTAATCATCTGTACCCCTCATGACTGTATCTGGAGCATAGCCAAATAAAGTCTCTGAAAAACGTTGTTCCAATAATTCTGGTTTATCTTTTGGGAAATCTAGAAAAATTAGATCTCCATCTTTCTGTGCTTTAAGCAAACCCCTCTTTGATTCAAACACAATTTCTTCAGAATCCTTAGATTTCAATTCATCAAATAAAACTCTTGCAGAGGCAAGAGTCGCATGACCACACAAGTCGACCTCCCTTTTTGGTGAAAACCAGCGGATACCGATTGGGTCATTCGATAAATTTAAGAATGCGGTCTCTGATAAGTTATTTTCAGCCGAAATAGAAAGCATGAGCTCATCTGAAAGCCATTCATCTAACAAACATACAGCAGCAGGGTTGCCTGAGAATAGCTCGCTGGTAAATGCATCCACTTGAAACATTTTAATCTTCATAATAGTAGTGATCGATTATGAGATAGGAGAAGAGTGATGTACTTTTATTTTCAGAGTGTCGCCCACATTAATCAGCAAGAATGTAAAAGCCACCTTGGTCATTTCGTCTGCATCGATGGGCTTAAAATTTAAGGTGCCCATGGCAACAATTGAACCATCCTCTTCGATGGTATTTAACTCTTCTAATGTTATTTCTTCCCATGGTTTCAAAGCAAACCCATTATCCTCAGCAATATCACCCTTAATAAAATATGACAAAGCTAAATCTTTTGAATTCCTGAATATCACTTCTTTGGTGAATGTGGGCTTAAATAAAACATCACCGTTATCAAAGGCATAATGAGATGAAATAAATTTTTCAGCACATTTTTCATAATCACCACCTTCAAGATAAACTCTTCCTATTTCTATCACGCCATCTTTCCAAGAAGTTAAAAAAAATTTTATTTGATCTAAGGTCATTGAGAATCGCTTCCTTTTTTATAGCTATTATATGCTTTCAGAATTATTTTTCTTGTATCTGCTGGATCTATCACTGCATCAATTTCAAGATGTGCAGCCGCTTCAATTGCTTTTCCTTTTTCATAAGCAGTTGCAACCAATTGATCAAATAAAATTTCACGCTCTTTTGGATCCTCAACCGCATCCAGCTCATTTTTGAATCCAAGCTGAACAGCGCCTTCTAATCCCATTCCTCCAAATTCACCCGTTGGCCATGAGGCAGAGTATATTGGCTCATGAAAACTACCACCCACCATTGCCATTGCTCCCAATCCATATGCCTTTCTGAGGTAGATAGCCACTAATGGCACTGATAGTTTTGCTCCTGTTTTAAAGAGTTTACTCATCCTGATTACTGCAGATTCTTCTTCACTCTCAGGGCCCACCATGAATCCTGGTGTGTCAACTAAAGAAACGATTGGAATATTGTGCTCATTACACAATGTCAAAAATTCCGATGACTTCTCTGCTGAACTTGCATCAATTGCACCACCCAACTGCTGACAATCGCTTGCCAATAGTGCAAAAGGCTTTCCTTCTAATCTAAAAAATCCAGTCACGACACTTCTACCAAAATTTCTTCTTAGTTCTAGGAAGGATCCTTGATCGCAAATAACCTCTATGATGTCTCTAATTGGGTAACCCCATTTTCTGTCCTCTGGGATTGCTTCTCTTAGTGAATTTTGGTCACTTATCTCAAATGAACCCTCTTCGCCTTGAAAATAACTCAACAATTTCTTTGCAATATCAGTTGCTTCCTTTTCATCTTTTGCTAAATAATCGATGGCACCATTCATTTCATGCATTTTAGAAGGTCCGATATCAGTGGGATCATATTTACCTAGACCGCCTCCCTCGATCATTGCGGGACCGGCCATTCCAATCCAAGATTTTTCAGTGGCTATCCTAAAGTCAGCGGTACCGAATAATGCGGCATTGCCAGCAAAGCAATATCCATTATTGACTGCAATTCTTAATGAGGAACCTGTTAGGCTTGCCCATCTAGAAAATGTGGGTACATTCAATCCTGCAATCTGTGTCTTGACATCGACATCACCCGGTCTTCCACCTCCACCTTCAGTGTAAATGACCACAGGCAAACTATATTTTTTTGCTTTGTCAATGATTCGATCGAGTTTGTGATGATGAAAGTAACCTTGTGTTCCAGCGAGAACGGAATAATCATAAATGATGGCTACTGCGTGAGAGTTTTCTTTACCAATCTGATTTGAATTGATTTCACAGAAACCAGTGATTACACCATCAGCAGATGTCTCTACTTGCAGAGCATCGTATTCCTTTCTTGATCTTTGAGCCGCAACTGCGAATGCTCCAAACTCAATGAAACTGTCCTCATCAATTAAATGCTTAAGATTTTCCCTTGCAGTCCTATTTCCAGATTCATGCCTCTTTAATGCAGCTTCTTGCCGATGTTCATCGCTCAACTTCTCAAGTCGAGATAAGAAAATATTAAATTCTTTGTTTTCACTCATAGGCATTTGATTAAGAGTGAGTCATCTTACAATTATGTATTCATGGATGTAAATTGTTAAAAAATTTGAAACACAAATATAAAAAAACACGAATAACCAAAAGCATTCAAAAAATTAACGCTTAACATGAAATCAATACACTGGTTTAGAAACGACTTACGATTAGCTGACAATCCAGCTCTGAGTGCTGCATCAGGTAATGATGTATTACCTATTTTTATTCTAGATCCAAAGGATTCACAGGATATGGG
>LUMP01000283.1_pt1 | contig 35141 bp, 29 predicted proteins | sample 729641 | NCBI WGS metagenome assembly LUMP01 (sample SAMN03860260, study PRJNA289734) | marine metagenome | biome: seawater column; feature: ocean; material: water; isolation source: Red Sea water column Station 12 - depth 47m | place: Saudi Arabia: Red Sea | collected 2011-10-15 | depth 47 m | reverse complement strand
AGAAAGAGATCTAAGACGATCCTCGACAATTGACCAAACCTTTTGCTTGATAAAAGTCTTGTAGTAGAAGCCAGCAGGCATAAAGCGATGAAATGGTTTAATGATGGCTCTAAAGTCAACGGAATTTGGATTACTTGAACTAACTGCACTCAAGCCATCATAAAGCATGACCTCTGTGGCCTTCATATTAGGCGTGTATCTTCCTCCAATCTCTAAAGAAACTAGGGCATTCGGCTCTTCAACTCCAGCCCCTATAATTCCTCTTTTTCTTCCATATTTAAAGCTTCTCGCATAATATAAAACATCATTTGCTATTAATGCTGACGCCAAAGTATCACCCTTAAAACCTTTATAGGTTTTATTGTTAAATACGAAACTTAGAGGTTGAGTGTAATCAATAAGACTACTTGGAGAATTCTCTAATCTCATGACGCGTTCTCACTATTGATTTCTTGAAATGTTGCTACCTCTAAAACTTCGTGTGTGATGGTAGATCTTTTTACTAAAAAATATTTTCGACATCCAGAAGTATGTACCCATTGCTCCCAATGATCACCCTTTATATTGGTCCTATAAAATACATAGTCCGCCCACTCCTCATCGCTTAAGGCTTCAGGATTCTCTGGTCTTGCTATAAAAGCTTCTCCAGCAGGTGAAAATTCATTCTGGTCTCTTGATTCTTTACAATATGGACAAGTAATCAAAAACATAATACTACCTTCTAAATAATCTAGTGAGCCACACCAGCAGCACCATGTTCATCGATAAGGGCTCCAGTTGTGAAGCGATCAATATGAAATGGAACTGCTAAATCATGCTGTTTGTCCTGGGCAATAGTGTGTGCAAACACATTACCGGATCCTGGTGTTGCCTTAAAGCCGCCAGTTCCCCAACCACAGTTAAAATAAAGGCCTTCTACTTTTGTTGGACTTATAATGGGGCAAGCATCTGGACAGACATCAACTATACCGCCCCATTGTCGATTCATTCTAACCCGGGAAAAAATTGGAAATAACTCAAGAATAGCTGCTGCACAGTGCTCGACTATCTTAGCACTACCCCGTTGTGCATAGGAATTGTAGCCATCAATGCCAGCACCAATTACTAAGTCGCCTTTATCACTCTGGCTAACATAACCATGAACAGCATTAGACATGACAACAGTATGAAGAATTGGCTTCAAAGCTTCTGAAACGAATGCCTGCAGAGGATGACTCTCTACTGGCAATCTTAATCCAGCCATTTTTGCTATTACGGATGAGTGGCCAGCACTGACACATCCAACTCGATCTGCCATAATATCGCCCTGAGTTGTCTTTACACCTTTGACTCGTCCCTCTTCGACCTCAATATCAATGACTTCGCAATTTTGAATAATGTCTACACCAAGATTTGAAGCAGCACGAGCAAAACCCCAAGCCACGCCATCATGCCTAGCTACACCTGCGCGTGCCTGATATGAAGCACCCATAATGGGATACCTTACATTTTTTGATGTATTTATTATTGGAATTTGTTCTTTGATTTCTTTATCGTCAACAACAACAGCATCCACGCCATTTAACACGTTAGCATTAACTCTTCTCTCAATATCTCTCATGTCCTGAAGCGTATGTCCAAGGTTATAGACGCCTCTTTGACTAAACATCACATTGAAATTTAAATCCTCACTTAGCCCTTCCCAAAGCCTCATGGAGTGCTCATATAGACTGGACGCCTCATCTCTTAAATAATTGGATCTGATGATAGTCGTATTCCTACCAGTATTTCCTCCGCCTATGTAACCCTTCTCAACTACTGCAACATTAGTAATACCACACTCTTTTGCCAAATAGTACGCTGTTGCTAGGCCATGCCCACCACCCCCAATGATGATAATGTCATATTTTGACTTGGGTTTAGATGAAGGGATAGCTTTATCCCAATCTTGGTTAGCAAAACCTGCTTTTAAAAGCGAATACCATGAATATTTTTTTTGCATAAGTTTAACTCAACAAATAATCTATAAATCAAGCACAATGTCACTCGTTGGATAAGAACAACAAGTCAAAATATATCCTTCTTCTTCATGTGACTTTAAAAGTCCGCCTTGGGCATCCATCTCAACGGTGCCCTCAAGCATTTTAGTTCTACAAGTTCCGCACAAACCTTGAGAGCATGCAAATGGAACGGTAATTCCCTGTTTTTGGATAGAAACCAAGATACTTGTATTGCTTCCACATGGCAAAACGTCACCGCTCTTTTTCAGGGTGACATTATATTCATTTATTTCGCTTTCTGTAACTTTATGTTTTGGCATATCTGAATCGATTGCCATATTTTTTTGGGCTGTTGAACTTTCAATGTCAAAGCTCTCTTGATGATAGAAATTCATATCAAAGTTAGCTGATGCGAGTATTTTTTTTACATTTTGCATATAAGGTTCTGGACCACAGCAATAGATCTCGCGATCAGCAAAGTCTGGAACAAGATCGACAAGCATCTCATAATTCAAAAAACCAGAAGGACCGTCCCAATCTTCACTAGCAACATCACAGATATAATGTCTTTGAAAATCGCGTTGACTTGCATTATAAAAATCAATCTCATCTTTTGAAATTAGATCTTTTTTAGATTGTGCATTATGAATAAATACAATATCCACATTTAATGAGAGATCATAAAAATATCTTGTCATGGAAAGCATTGGAGTAATGCCGCTACCTCCTGATAAGAACAAGACTTTAGTCTTTGGCTTATCTAACGCCACACTAAAAGAACCACCAATATCAAGAGCATCTATAAGATCCCCAACTTTTAGATTATCGTGCATCCAATTTGTTACAACTCCATCAACCATCCTTTTATTTGTAATAGTAATAGTATTAGGTCGAGTAGGGCTTGACGCAATCGTATAAGTGCGCATCACATCTTGGCCGTCTATTTTCAAAAAAAGCGTGGTATGTTGTCCCGGATAAAACTGAAACCAAGCATCTTTCTTAGACTTAAAAGTAAAGCTTTTTACATTGTGTGTTTCATCTTTGATACTGATGCACTCCAATGGCGATACATCACCGGTCCATCGAGTTAAGTCGTCAATATTAATATTTGGAAAAACTAATTCTCTCATACCGCTTAAGCTCACTCCAAAACATACAATTGTAGCATCAGAGTTTATAAATTATTAGATTAACACTAGCCCTAGTAGGTAAATTTAAATTGCAGAAAATGCAAATATATCTAATAGGTATTAGTGTTGTAATTAGATAAAAAAACAGAATTTTATCAATTTAAGCTAGCTAAAGCAATCTTTAAATTGAAACAAAAAACAATGTTAATACAATAGCTTACGGCATCGGAATAAGGTGCTTTTTCCTTGCATAAAATCCCTGCAGAATAATCGCTACTAAAATCGCCAAACCACCAATTAAAGTATTTCTAGTTGGCACCTCGTTAATACCTAGAGCAGGTAGCCAAGCCCAAAAAATGCCCAAGACAACTTCAAGCAGTGAGAGCATGACAAGCTCACCACTAGGCAGATATTTTGCACCCAATCCATACAAGATTAGACCTAAGCCGACAACTAAGCCATGAGTCATGCTAATTCCAATATTAACCGATGGCATTTCAAAGCTGCTCCCAGTAATGACAATAAGTATGCTCGCCCAAATCATACAAAAGAAACCTGCCAGAGCAGGAGTTAACAACTTAGGAACTTCAGGGTTTTTTCTAATAGTGATTGTATATATAGAGAAACCTAAAGCAACAAAAAATCCATAGATAACCCCGAGGATGGTTGTTGATTTATCAGTATCCCAAACCATTATAGTAATTCCTATTGCTACAATTAACATGTTAATTAGTGTACTTCGACTCAGTCGCTCACCAAGCACCAGATAACCCAAGAAAGCTGATAAGACCGGAGATACAGCAAGCATCAACAGGGTGATTGCAACAGTTGTAATTGTTAGTGCATAGATCCACCCAAAAAAAGCGACCGACATAACAAGACTTCCAATCAAGCTCCATGAATCTATGCGTCTAAAGGTATGGAAAAAGTTTTTACCTTCTCTGAAAAGAACAAATATAAGTATCACTGAGGTGATTATTAAGCCCCTATAGAGAAGGTACTGAAGCCTAAAGCTATCAGCATCTTCGAGAAGTCTTACGAGTGGAGCACCAAAGCTCCAAATCAATCCACTGAGTACAACAAGAAAAAAACCCAGTAAATAGTTATTCTGCATCTTGTTGCCCCCTTAAACTTCGCGACTAGTACTTAATTTCGGCATTCTGCTCCTAAAAGTCCTGTCTGTCAATCAATTTTTTCTACACTAGTTAAGAAAAATCAAAACATCCTCTTTGCATATATAATCCATTTACAAACAAACAAAAATATTTCATGAAGATAAGTGAAAAGTCGAAATGGCAGTTCTGGATTGATAGAGGTGGAACATTTACTGACATAGTCAGTAAAAATCCAAAGGGAGAAATCTCAAGTCATAAACTACTTTCAGAAAATCCAGCTCAATACAAAGATGCTGCAATTCAAGGCATTAGAGACCTGTTATCTTTAGACAAAAAAGAGCCTATTCCAAATCATCAAATTGACTCAATAAAAATGGGCACTACAGTTGCCACCAATGCCCTCCTGGAGAGGAAAGGAGAGAAAACTCTTCTAGCAATCACAAAAGGATTTGCAGACATTCTAAGAATTGGATACCAACAGAGACCCAGAATATTTGCTTTAGATATCCAACTACCAGAGATGCTGTATTCTGATGTTGTGGAGATTGATGAGAGAGTTGATATCAATGGAAAAGTATTAATAAAACTAAATTCTTCAAATACCGAAAAATTACTTACTAGCGCCTTTAAAAAAGGCTTTAGATCAATTGCAATCGTTTTATTGCATGGATATAGGTACCAAGAGCACGAGAGAGAAATCAGCCTTATTGCAAAAAATATCGGATTTGAACAGATCTCTGTGAGTCATCAAACCAGTCCACTCATCAAAATTATTCCGCGGGGAGATACAACAGTGGTTGATGCCTACTTGTCTCCTATATTGCGTCGTTATATCGATCAAGTGAAAGCAGAGCTTGGACAAAAAACATCCTCTAACAAATTGATGTTTATGCAATCCAACGGAGGCTTAACTGATGCTGATTACTTTCAAGGCAAGGATGCCATCCTCTCAGGACCAGCTGGTGGTGTCGTGGGTATGGTTAAAACTGGTGAGAAAATTGGATTGGATAAGCTGATAGGTTTTGATATGGGGGGAACATCAACGGATGTTTGTCACTATAACGGTGAATATGAAAGGGCCCTTGAAACGGTAGTCACAGGCGTTAGGCTAAAGTCTCCAATGATGCTAATTAATACTGTTGCTGCAGGTGGTGGATCTATTCTCAAGTTTGATGGATCTAGGTATCGCGTGGGTCCAGAGTCAGCTGGCGCCTTTCCTGGTCCTGCCTGTTACCGTAATGGCGGCCCTCTTACGGTAACAGATTGTAATGTGATGCTGGGTAAGTTAAACCCAGACTTCTTTCCTAAAGTTTTCGGCCCCAATAGCGATCAAAAACTTGATGCGGATATTGTTAAAAGAAAGTTTAACTCTCTAGCCAAAAAAATTTCTTCAAGTACTAAAAAATCAGTCACTCCCTATGAAGTTGCAGAAGGCTTTTTGTCTATCGCAATTGACAGCATGTCAAATGCTATCAAAAAAATATCAGTACAGCGTGGCTATGATGTCAGCGACTACGCGCTCTCTTGCTTTGGGGGTGCTGGTGGACAACATGCTTGCATGGTAGCAGACAAACTAGGTATCACTAAGATTCATCTTCACCCCTATGCTGGAGTTTTATCTGCTTACGGTGTTAAATTTGAAAGCGTTAAAGAGATGAAACTCAGTTTTCAGAATGCTCATAAAAAAAGATTTGGCTTTATTTCACCAGAGAAGGTTATTGTCGTCGAGTCAATCCAAACTGAAGTCTCCTGTGAGAGCGAACATTTTGAGTTGAAGAACAATACTTCAGATATAACAAAAACAAAGTCTCTAACCACTCAAGATGTGTTCATAAATGGCAAACTTGAAAGAACTGTTTTTTATTATCGAAGTGAAATCGAACCGAATAAAAATATAAGTGGGCCCGCTGTAATTATTGAACCGACGTCAACAATCATAATTGAGCCTGGCTGGGATGCGATACTCAAAGATAGTAACGACCTGATCTTGAGTCGTTCAAAAAAAATTATAAGATCAAGCGCTATCGGGACAAGAGTAGACCCGATTATGCTAGAAATATTCAATAACTTATTTATGAATGTTGCTGAACAAATGGGCATGGTGCTTGAGAATACTGCATCATCTGTAAATATCAAAGAGCGATTAGACTTTTCATGTGCTTTGTTTTCTCCCGAAGGAGAGCTTGTAGCAAATGCACCTCATGTCCCAGTCCATTTGGGCTCAATGAGTGAATCTATTAAGACCATTATTCGTGAAAACTCACTAACAATGAATTCTGGCGATGCCTTTCTGATTAATGCGCCTTACAATGGGGGTACGCATTTGCCAGACATAACACTAATAAAACCAGTGTTTGATGAATCCAATACAAAGGTTATTTTCTATGTCGCCACGAGAGGTCATCATGCAGATATAGGTGGAACAGTCCCAGGCTCTGCTCCAGCAAATTCAATCCATATAAAAGAGGAAGGTGTCCTAATCGACAACTTTAAAATTGTCTCCAAAGGCTTGTTTCTTGAGGATGAGATACATGATTTATTAAGCCAATCAGAATACCCCGCTCGAAATATTAATCAAAATATAGCTGACTTAAAAGCTCAAGTTGCAGCTGCTGAAAAAGGGTCACAAGAGCTCCTAAAAGTAATCAAGCATTACGGACTTGACACTGTTCATGCCTACATGGGGCACGTTCAGGATAACGCTGAGGAGTCGGTTAGAAGAGTCTTAGATGTTCTAAGCGACTCAAGTTATACCTATAAGATGGATGATGGTCACCAAGTATCTGTCTCAATAACTATAGATAAAATAAAACGCAGTGCAACAATTGACTTTACTGGAACGAGTGATCAGCACCCTGGAAACTATAATGCCCCGAGTGCAATTTGTTACGCTGCAGTACTTTATGTTTTTCGATGCCTAGTGGATGAGGACATACCCCTCAATGCAGGTTGTCTCAAACCGTTAAATCTAATTATTCCAAAAAAATCAATGATTAACCCTGAATACCCGGCCGCTGTATTTTCTGGGAATGTCGAAACCTCTCAATGTATTGTTGATACCCTACTTGGGGCACTAGGAGAATTTGCCGCATCTCAGGGAACAATGAATAATTTTATTTGGGGTAACGACAAAGTACAAAACTACGAGACGATTTGTGGTGGCTCAGGGGCCAGTATTAATCAGCCTGGTTGTAGCGCAGTCCATACGCACATGACCAATTCAAGATTGACTGATCCAGAGGTCTTAGAAGGGCGATTCCCAGTTAGACTTGAATCCTTTAGCATTAGAGAAAATTCTGGTGGAAAAGGATTAAATTCTGGAGGGGATGGAGTTGACCGCAGACTTCGCTTTCTTGAGCCAATGACTGTTAACATTATCGCAGGTCATAGAAAAATTCCGCCCTATGGTTTATCTGGAGGAGAATCGGGCGCTCTTGGTGAGAATTATGTCATTCATCCTGACAAGAGCATAACTAGTCTCGGCACTAAAGGACAAATTGAAGTGACTAAAGATGATGTTTTTGTTCTGAAAACACCAGGAGGCGGTGGTTTTGGGAAAAAACCTTTAAACTAAATGTAATGAATATGAAATCTTCAAATAGGAGGTCACGATGAAAACAATTAATCATAACCCGGAACCAAATGATGCTGCAATTCGTCGTTCAATTAAACCAGTAATCTCCTATCCTATTGATAATCTTCCGAACTTTGATGAAGATTTTTACAAAGCTGCTAGAAGAGAAATGAATCTTATAGAGAGCATCATTATTCCTCCTAGGGACGCTAAAACTTTTGAAGTGCCTGCTGGTTATTTTTTTAGAATTATCAGTAGAGAAGGACCACAAGTCGGAGATTTAAATTTATGGAATAAGAATAATATTAATGAGCGCTTCTTTAGTGGCAAAACTCGGGCACTCTATGGAACCCATGTGAGCACAGGTGATAGGCTATACTCAAACCTGCCTTTTTTGAGGCCTATGGCAACTATAACTCATGACACTCTTGACTGGTATGGATTTGATGAGGATGGCGGGAGTGTTCATGATGTCATTGGAACAAGGTGCGACCCATACACGCATGTTGCACTAAATAATGAAGAGTACCATCATTGCTGTCACTCAAACCTATGCAGGGCTCTTTCAATGCAACAGCAAAAACCAATCAGAGAAATTGAGCACCACGTTCATGATGTACTGAATGTCTTTATGTGTACAGGGTTTACAAAAAATACACATCAATATTTCATGAAAGCAAGCCCAGTTCGGCCTGATGACTATCTTGAATTTTTTGCCGAGATTGATCTTCTGTGTGGATTATCAGCCTGCCCGGGAGGTGATTGTAGCTCTAGTCATTCAAGTGATGAGGCCATTTGTTATCCGCTTCAAGTTGATATATTCAAGCCACCTGAAGAGACATTGAAGGAATGGAATTCGCCAGCAAGAAATAACTACTCTAGGAATCATGGTGAAAGTTAAAATCCAGACTTTAATCAGAGTGGAATGATATGCAGAATTTAAAGGGTATTTTATTTATGATTCTCGCTATGGCGGGTTTTGCTTGTGAAGATTTATTTATTAAAATACTCTCAGAAAGTCTTCCCATTTCTGAAATTATCATTATTCTGGGTTTTGGGGGAAGCATTATTTTTCTTGCGATTGGGCTAGCGACCAAAGCACCAATTTTTCATCAAGACCTATTGGCTATCCCCATCATCATTAGAACCCTATGTGAACTTTTTGGAGCCTTGTTTTTCGTTCTTGCTATTGCCCTAACACCTCTATCCTCTGCCTCTGCAATCATTCAAGTTATGCCTCTATTAGTAACAATTGGCGCGGCAGTAATTTACAAAGAGAGGGTTGGTTGGCGTCGATGGACTGCTGTTTTTGTAGGGTTTCTGGGCGTTTTATTGATTCTTCGTCCAGGTTTTGGGAGCTTTATGCCAGCCTCGATTTTTGCACTCCTAGGTGCTATATTTTTAGCCGGAAGAGATCTTGCGACAAGGGCTATTGAAATAAAACTTCCATCGGTTACTATTTCTCTTTATGCATTCTTAGCTTTTGGCGTATCAGGAATATTACTCATACCCTTCAGCTCTGAAATGATAATTCCTAGCTCAAATGAAATTGTGTATTTTGTTGGTGCGTCAGCTTTTGGTGTTATAGCATATTACTCAATTGTTATTGCAGCAAGAACTGGTGAGATGTCGGTTATTGCTCCTTTCCGATATTCAAGGCTGGTCTTTGCAATGCTCCTTTCCATCATTGTCTTATCTGAGAGACCTGACATGCTTACACTTATTGGAGCAACAATTATCGTAGCATCTGGCATTTATACTTTTGTTCGTGAAAATTTATTAAACAAGAATAAAGAAAGCGTTGTCTAAATTTTTATGTATCTAAGCATACTTCAGTAAAAAAAAGCTTGCTATACTTAAGGAAATTGTCTAACATCCGCACAAATTTACGAATATAGGGGAGTTACTATGAACATGCCAAGAACAATTCACATTCCTAATGGTGACAATATAGTTCATACATTTAGCGATGAAGAATACAAAAATAGACAAAGAAAGCTTAGAGACCACATGGCTCAAAGCAATATAGATACTGTTATCTTTACCTCTATACATGGCATCAATTACTATAGCGACTTCCTCTATTGTTCTTTTGGAAGGCCATACGCTCTGGTAGTAACACAAGACAAAGTCACTTCGGTTACTGCCAATATTGACGGCGGCCAACCATTCAGAAGAACCTTTGGTGAGAACCTGGTATACACAGACTGGCAAAAAGATAGCTTCTTTTATGCGCTTCAGCAAATCGTTAATAATGGCGGAAAAATTGGCATCGAATATGATCATATCACCAAGGAGCGCCTAGACAAACTCCATGTAGCATTTAACCAAGCAGAATTTATCGATATATCGGTTGACTGTATGAAAATGCGTTCCATCAAATCAGATGAAGAAATTGCCCACATTATCCAGGGTGCTAATGTTTGTGATATAGGCGGAGCGGCTTTAGTTGAAGCAATCAAGGAAGGAGTCCCAGAGCATGAAGTGGCTCTTCATTCTACCCAGGCAATGGTTCGTGAAATAGCGAAACGCTATCCTCACTCGGAGCTTATGGATACATGGACTTGTCTCAACTGCTTCTCTATGATTGCTGGCTATTATGTTGCCCTCGAAAGAACCTTATTCTATGATCACGTTGATGATGAGTCTTTAAGGCTTTGGGAAATTAATGTAAAGGTTCATGAAGAAGGGATGAAACTGATCAAACCAGGAGTTGCATGTAAAGATATAGCACTTGAACTGAATAAGATTTTTGAAGAATACGGCTTACTTGAGAGCAGAACATTTGGTTACGGTCATTCATTTGGGGTTCTATCTCATTACTATGGGCGCGAAGCTGGGGTTGAGCTTAGAGAAGATATTGATACAGTCCTTCAAAAAAATATGGTCGTATCTATGGAGCCTATGATCATGATTCCTGAAGGTAAGCCTGGCGCAGGAGGTTACAGAGAGCACGACGTTATGGTCCTTACTGAAGATAGTGCATACGACATCACCAAGTTCCCGTATGGGCCAGAGCATAATATCATTAAGTAAGATTACTGATTTTTAGAAATGATAAACATAGAGTATTCTGAATTACTCAGAGAATTGCGAATAATTGCAAGGGAAGCTGGCTCTGAGATTATGAAAATCTATGAGAGCTCTATTGATGTAAATTTTAAGATTGATGGTTCACCAGTTACTCTTGCTGACGAAGCTGCAGAAAAAATCATCTTAACCAAACTCAATACTATCGCTCCTGATATCTTAATAGTGTCTGAGGAGAATGCTAGCAGCCATAGCTTTGAAGCTAGAGATCAATTTTTTCTCATTGACCCGCTTGATGGAACAAAAGAGTTTCTGAAGAAAGATGGGCTTGGCTCGTTTACTGTAAATATTGGACTGATCGAAAATGGAATTCCTACTTTAGGAGTGGTTTTTGCACCAGCACTGAACCGCATGTTTTTTGCCTCAATTATGACTGGGGCTTTTGAAGAGTATAAGGGTGATATGAAAGAAATAAGCGTCAGAGAAGTGCCAAACTCTGGTCCCGTTGCGGTTGCGAGTGTTTCTCACAGGGATGAAGCAACAAACAATTGGCTAAAAAATAATAATGTCATGGAAACGATTTCAATTGGCTCTTCACTGAAATTTTGTTTGGTTGCTTGTGGCGAAGCAGATGTTTACCCTAGATTTGGACCTACAATGGAATGGGATACGGCTGCAGGAGATGCTGTATTGAGATCTGCAGGTGGAAAGGTCCTACTCCCCAATAATGAACAATTCAGCTATGGAAAACAAAGCTATAGAAATAGCGCTTTTATTGCTTACGGAAATTTTTAAAATAGAATCTACAGATTGATCTTAGCTCTCGTAAGAATAAATCTCTACCATCATCTCATCGGCAATAAGCTCAAGCTTATCTCTCACAAGATTTTCATCAAGAGCTACGGGCAAATGAAGTGTAATTTGAGCCTTAAAAAGCTGCTCTCCTGACATCGAAGCGTCAATGATTTCAGTCTTTAGCTCTTCAACATTAGCACTCAATTCATCGGCTAAAACATGAGAGAGTTTATTAATAATTCCAACATGGTTCTGCCCAATAAGCTCTATGTTATAACTCTTGACATCGCTGAGCTCGTCAACAGTGTGGGTTTCCTCACAAGCAATTTGCAGACCTAAGGAGGCGCCAGTTAAATCTTTTTTTAGTTTAGAAGCGTCGCTTGATGGCACATTGACCTTAAGAATCCCAGCAAATTTGCCTTCAAAGCTGGACATATTACTTTCAATCCAGTCTCCATTATTTGAAAGAATAATCTTTGACAGGCCGTCAACAAGCCCAGGCTTATCGTCTCCCAAAACGCTAATCAAAAATGATTTCATAAAAATCTACTTATAATCTTCAACACTCGGACAAGAACAAACTAAATTCTTATCACCATAGACATTATCCACTCGAGAAACCGGAGGCCAGTACTTGACTCGCCTAAGGCTTTCAACGGGATACGCTGCCTCTTCCCTGGAATATGAAAACTCCCATTGCGTTGATGTTACCATTTCTAGAGTGTGTGGCGAGTTAATTAATGGATTATCTTCAGTAGAGTACTCACCAGACTCAACCTTTTTGATCTCTTTTCTAATTTGTATCATTGCATCACAAAACCGATCGAGCTCATCTAAGGACTCAGATTCTGTTGGCTCAATCATTAGCGTTCCAGCAACTGGAAAAGACATTGTCGGGGCATGAAAACCAAAGTCAATGAGTCGCTTAGCGACATCATCAACGCTTATTCCTACTGAATCTTTAATAGGCCTAATGTCAATAATACATTCATGCGCAATTCTTCCATTTTCATCACTGTAAAGAATCGGATAGTGCTCCCCAAGTCGCTTAGCGATATAATTTGCATTCAGTATAGCGTTACATGTTGACTCATATAGCCCATCTTTTCCAAGCATCGCTATATACATCCAACTGATTGGCAGGATGCTTCCTGAGCCCCATGGAGCGCCTGAAATACTTCCAACCTCTGTATTATTTAATGGTGTTCTAGGTAAGAAATCGATGAGGTGCTCTTTGACGCCAATTGGGCCAACGCCAGGACCGCCGCCGCCGTGAGGAATGGCAAAAGTCTTATGAAGATTAAGATGTGAAACGTCTCCACCAAATTCACCTGGAGCTGAGAGCCCAACCATTGCGTTCATGTTTGCTCCGTCAATATAAACTTGACCGCCAGCGTCATGAACAATATCGCAAACTTCTCTGACATCTTTTTCAAAAACACCATGAGTAGAAGGGTAAGTAATCATTATGGCAGCAAGATTTTCTTCGTGTTCTTTAGCTTTTGCTCTTAAATCAACAAGGTCAATACTCCCATCATCTGTACTATCGATGACTATAACTTTCATTCCTGCCATTTGAGCGGAGGCGGGATTTGTGCCATGAGCTGATGATGGAATCAAGCAAATGTTTCGGTTTTCATCGCCCCTACTTCGATGATATCCTCTTATTGCAATTAACCCAGCATACTCTCCTTGTGCCCCAGAGTTGGGCTGAAGAGAGATTGCAGAATATCCAGTTGCCTCACATAGCATCTCCTCAAGCTCACTAATCATCTGCTGGTAACCAATCACCTGATTCATAGGTACTGCTGGATGAATTTGAGAAAACTCTGGCCAACTCACAGGAATCAACTCTGCTGCTGCATTTAGTTTCATTGTGCATGAGCCCAGAGGGATCATTGATCGATCAAGTGCAATATCTTTATCTCCAAGATAACGAATATATCTCATCATATTGGTTTCAGAACGATAAGTATTGAAAACTTCATGCGTCAGAAAATCAGATTCTCTTTTTAAACTCTTCTTAATTTTTGATTTATTTTTTTCAAAAAATAACTGAGCACTCAATTCTGACTCAGTATTGAAGATTCTCCATAAGTACTCTATGTCTTCAGGAGTACTGAGCTCATCAAACGAGACTGAGACAAGGGTTTTACTGAATACATTAACGTTATAACCATTTTTCTCAGCTTGCATGACTACTGCATCTGAATTTTTGACTTCAATGGATAAGGTGTCAAAATATGAGTCGTTAATGACATTAAAGCCCATATCCTTCATTCCATCAGCAAAGACACTGGCATATTTATAAATTCGTTGGGCGATATTTCTGAGGCCCTCTGGACCATGATAGACAGCATACATGCTGGCCATAATGGCTAAGAGTGCTTGTGCAGTGCAGATATTGCTGGTCGCCTTCTCTCGACGAATGTGCTGCTCTCTTGTTTGCAATGCTAATCGATAGGCGAGCCTTCCTTTTGTATCAACAGAGGCGCCAATAATTCTTCCGGGCATTGAACGCTTGTACTTATCCCTGGTTGACATATATGCAGCATGAGGGCCGCCATATCCAATTGGAACACCAAATCTTTGAGTATTGCCTACTACAATGTCGGCACCCATTTCACCGGGAGGCTTCAGAAGTGTTAAGGCAAGTATGTCAGCGCTCACTGTAACAAGCGCCTTCTTGTCATGAATAGATTCTATTAATTTTGTGAAGTCACTAAATGCACCATAAGTATTTGGGTACTGCAGAAGCACACCAAAGCAATCAAGGTCTTTTAAATCGACAAGAGGGTCACCAAAAACTATTTCAATATTTAATGGCTCGGCTCTAGTTTTAATTACTTCTAAATTCTGAGCATAACAATCATTTGCAACAAAGAAAACATTGCTTTTAGACTTGCTCACACGATGGCTCAATGTCATTGCTTCAGCACAAGCAGTTGCCTCATCAAGCATAGATGCGTTAGCTAGGTCCATACCTGTTAGGTCAGAAACCATTGTTTGGTAGTTCATTAAAGCCTCAAGACGACCTTGAGATATTTCAGGTTGATAAGGAGTATAGGCTGTATACCAAGCTGGGTTTTCTTCGATGTTACGCTGAATGACTGGGGGTGTAATCGAGTTGTAATAGCCCTGGCCAATGAAAGACTTATAGCGAATATTCATTCTTGCAAGGTTTCTTAATTGTTTAAGTGCAGCAAGCTCTGACATGCCCTCAGCAATATTCATCGGCTCTTTTCGACGAATAACATCTGGCACTATTTCATCAATTAATTTATCTAAGTTATCAAAACCTAGATAGTTAAGCATACGATTTTTTTGTTCGCTAGATGATCCAATATGCCTATTTGTAAAAGCATCGTTGTTCAATAAATCTTCAATCTTATCTTTCATTTACTTTCTCTTTCTAATCCTCAATGAATGCGTTATATGCCTCTTCATCCATCAGCTCATCTAGCTCAGATGGGTTAGATAATTTAACCTTGATAAACCACCCTTCACCCATTGAGTCCTCGGTTACTATCTCTGGCTCATCCTCTAGTCGACTATTCACTTCAATAATAGAACCTGAAACTGGGGCAACTAGATCAGATGCTGCCTTGACCGATTCAATTACTGATATATTTTCGCCCTTAGTACATTCATCACCAACCTCTGGTAGTTCAACATATACTAAATCACCCAGTTGCTCTTGAGCAAAATCGGTGATTCCTATTACTACTAAATCATCCTCTTTGGCATCAACCCATTCATGGTCCTCAGAATATTTAATACTCATTACTTCTCCTTATTAATTTCAACCTCTGTAATAATTATGTTCAACAAATGGCAGTTTTATAATCTCAACTGCTATTATTTTATCTCTAACCAGCGCAAAGAGCTTGGACTGGCTTTGATTAAATTTTGTTTCTATTCTAGCAATAGATATTGGCTTGTTCAGAGTTGGACCAAAGCCTCCACTTGTAACATACCCAACTTGATTGCCATTTTCGTCCTGTATTGTTGCACCATCTCTGACTGGCATCTTACCTTCGGGAAGAATGCCCACGACTTTGGTATCAGATCCATTTTCAAGTTGGTTCAAAATCACTTGATCGCCTAGATAATTACCCTCTCGTTCTCCACCCAACCTTCTCACCTTGGAAAGTGCCCAATTCAAAGAAGATTCAACTGGGCTGTGACTAATATCTAGTTCATGCCCATAAAGAGATAGTCCAGCCTCAAGTCGAAGGGAGTCTCTAGCGCCAAGACCGATCCATTCAACCTCATCATTTGCAATCAGAAGGCTTGCAAGACTTTCAGCGTCCTTAGCTGAAACTGAGATTTCAAAACCGTCCTCACCAGTGTATCCTGAGCGAGTAACCAAACAATCTATTTCGTTGATCTTCGTCTGCTTGGCAGTCATAAACGCCATCTCTTTTATCGAGGGAGCATGCTCACATAGAACCTTAACTGCTTTGGGACCTTGCAGAGCCAACAAAGCCAAATCATCACAAAACTCTAATTCACAGCTTGAACCTAAATGATGTTGTAAATGTTCAAAGTCAGAATCCTTGCATGCTGCATTAACAACTAGAAATAAACTGTTATCTCCAAGATTTGTCACCATTAGATCATCCATCACACCGCCATTTTCACTCGTAAAAAGAGCATAACGGGTTTTCATCAAAGGTAAATCAATGATGTCAACTGGAACAAGAGACTCTAAAGCACTCATAGCATGTTCACCAGATAATCTAATTTGCCCCATATGAGAAACATCAAAGAGTCCTGCTCTTTCTCTTGTGTGAGTGTGCTCTTTTTTTATTAGTGGGGTCTTTCTTATTTCACTTCCTACAGACATTAGATTTTGTCTCAAAAAAACAATATTATATAAGATTAGTGTTTTTAGTTGAATTCAATTGCTCATGAATTCAAATAAATAAATAAATTCGTATAATCCAACTTTTCAGCTTCTAATGTATTATCAAATCTTGGCAAATTATTCTGTAATAATTTTTATTTGTTAATACCCACTATTCAAGCTATATATGGGATAAGGGTCTTCACCCTTTTCTACAAGTCGAATATTTTCAGCGATTGTTTTTGCAGCAGAACCGGGATTGCTTTGACCCGCAATATGCGGAGTAATGTATACAGAAGGATGAGCCCAAAGTGAATTATTTTCAGGGAGTGGCTCTTCTGCGAACACATCCAAAGCTGCAGCAGTAATGTGTCCTTCATCTAAGACAGATAAAAGGTCATCCTCATTAATAATACCACCTCTTCCAATATTAATAATAAAAGACCCTTTTGGAAGATACATGAGCTCAGACTTTGTCAATAAATTTATTGTGTTTTCAGTTAATGGCAGAACATTTATGAGGATATCAGTTTCACTGAGAAACTTCGAAAGCTGCTCATGGCCATAATAATATTCAATTGCCCCAAGAGAGTTTTTTGGTCTTGCACCCCATCCAACAACTTTAAAGTCCAGATTTACAAGTGACTCGCCAATTGCTTTGCCAATGTTACCTAACCCCATGATTCCAATTGTGCGGTCTTCAGACTGAACCGAGCTTTGCTGAATCCATTCGCGGTTTTGTTGCTGAATTCGATACTGATATTGATCGCTGTGAAAATGCAAAACCCAGTGAAGCGAATGCAGAATCATTTCATGGGTTAATTTTTTATCAACCAGTCGAACTATGGGAAGCCCATCTGGCAATTCTGGATCACTAATGACGTGGTCGACTCCAGCACCTAAAGATAGAATCGCTTTTAAATTAGGGTATTGTTTCAGAATTCCCCTTGGGTGCTTCCAGACCACTGCATACTCGATCTCATTAACATTACCCTCATCCGGATAGACTCTAACATCCATCTCTGGCATTGCCTCTTGAAGGCTACTAGACCAGACATCCATATCCTCCCAAAAGTCAGTAGAAGCTAATAATATTGCCATCTTAGATACCAATTTAAATAGTTAATTAATTATTATATCTTTGAGTTTGCTCTAAGATAATCAAGAATGTTATTCACAAGATCATCTATATTTGCGTCACTATTTTGAAGGGCAATTTCTGGCATTTCAGGCTCCTCATAGTCAGAGTCAATACCTGTGAAGTTTTTTAATTGCCCAGCTCTTGCTTTTTTGTATAAGCCCTTAGAGTCTCTGGCTTCGCAGACCTCGATTGGAGTGTCAATGAAGACCTCAATGAATTCGTCATCATTGAATAAATTCCTCGCCATTAACCGTTCTGCACGAAAAGGCGAGATAAAAGAAACAATGGTTATTAATCCTGATGAAACCATGAGCTTTGAAACTTCTGCAATCCTTCTAATATTCTCAACCCTATCTTGGTCTGTAAATCCTAAGTCTCTATTGAGGCCATGACGAACATTGTCACCATCAAGTAGCATCGTGTGTTTCCCAAGCTCATAAAGCTGTTTCTCAAGCTCATCAGCAATCGTTGATTTTCCTGAACCTGAAAGCCCAGTAAACCATAGTACACATGGCTTTTGATGTTTAGTTTTAGAGCGAGTCTCTTGATTTATATTTGTCTCATGCCAGCTAATATTTTGAGCTCGCCTTAAAGCAAAATCAATTACTCCAGCACCAATCTGCGACTTATTTGTAGTATCAAAAATTGTAAAAGTGCCAGTTTGTTGGTTGTCACTATAAGCATCAAAAGACACTCTTTGACTAAGTGATAACTTACAATAGCCTATTTCATCTTGCTCAAGCTTTTTAGCTGCGAGCTGGCTCAGTGTTTTGATATTAATCTTGAAGCTAAGATCTGTTACCTGGACAATAGTGCTTTCATTCTGGAAATGAATACTATAGGTTCTCTCAGGAATCATTGGCTCAGCATCAAGCCACAAAATATAAGCTGCAAACTGATCGGATAATTCCGGCTTATCTTCAGCCTTATTATTGCCGGAATTAACTACATTCATTCTGTCAAGAAGATCGTGAAGTCGATTAAATTGCACGTTTTTTGACATAACTTATTGGTTATTAAAATTTTGAGTTTGGGTTATTATTATAATTGATTAGTTAAGCAAACTATCCTCGAATGGATAATGGCTTAGGCGCTCTCCACCGGACTCATTTACAAGAACCATTTCTTCAAGCTTGACTCCAACTTCACCATCAGTTTTGCCAGAGTAGCTTTCTACACAAAGAACCATATTGGGCTCGATTAAACCATCATAGCCATCCCTTTCCCAGTCTTCATGGTAATAAATTTTGGGATACTCATCTGACAATCCAGCACCATGGAACAAACAAGGATAATGGTTAGCTTTAAAGTCGTTATTTCGTTCATATGCTTTTTTTGATAATTCAAAAAAAGACATGCCTGGTTTAATCAAATCTACATTAAAGTTGACCTCGTCATAAGCATGTTGATAGGCAATTCTTTGCTCTGTACTTCCTTTTCCTCCCTCGCATATCCACGACCTAGAAATATCAGCCATGTAGCCTTTTGGACCTATTAGATCAGTGTCAAAAGCTATCATTTCCCCCTTGGCTATAGTTCGATTTGTTGCCTCCTGAAGCCAAGGATTAGTCCGTGGGCCAGAAGAGAGCATATGACCCTCTATCCATGATCCGTTATTCGCAATATTGACTTTATGAAGAATTGACCACAGCTGTCTCTCGGTGACACCTGCAACAGAGCTTTGATGCATGAGCTTCATGCCATGTTCTGCGACTGAAATTGAATGCTTAATGCACTCTATTTCAGTTGAGCACTTAATTTTTTTGGCCTGTTCAAGTATACACTCTGCATCCACAAGGTCATAATCAGCGCTTTTTAATTCATTGTAGGCTTCGGGCGAGATTCTTTCTATAGCAATCTTATTATTTTGACAATGTTCTTTGGTAAATTGTTTAACGTCACTGCAAAATAATTTAGCATTTTTTTCAAGATTTAAACCTCCATCAAATGGTGATAAATAATATGGTCGTCTATATTCTGAAACATTTGGGAAATCGTTTCTAGATGCGCCATGCATTACTAATGGCCCCTCTAAAGGAACAAATAAATAACAGGTTGGAATGTGTGCTTGAAAAAGCTGATACTCATCAAAATCAATTGCATATCTCAAGCTTACAGGGTTTAGTAAGATTGCTAAACTGACATCTTGTTTTGCCATAGATTGACGTAATCGAGATAACCTATAGTCAAACATTTTTTGCAATGCTGAGAGCGCCATTTTATTTTCAAATATCATCTCTTTCATGGGCTTATTTCATTGGCTTGAGTGGGTGTAGACTCAGTGGCTTTTCCAGAGCGAACTCTTGCAATTGTGCCATCTCGCTGAATTTTTCGAGTAGATTGGTTGATTTCATTTGCCAACTCTTTTAGTCGCAGACGTTTCGTTATTGGTACCAATCGGCCCTCATCAGCGAGCCCTTGATATCTGTCATATGCTGCATATTTCTTATGCATCTGATGAGGCTGGTATAGACTCATGTCATCTGGTGTAATATCATATTCAATATTAATAGCACCGCTCTTTGCCGCTGCTTCCAATAACTCTATGCCAGTTTCTGTTCTCACAACTACGGCGTTGGTACCAGGATCTGTCTTGCTCCCGCTTCGAGTTGGAGAACCTCCAATCCAGGTGTCAGAGGCCGCAATATCGGCCGCCTCTCCGATACCATCAGGACAAATTTTGCATCTGAACGGAAGATTCCATGTGCTCTCATCGTCTCCCCAGTAATCAAGGTAATGCAGCTCTTTTTTCTCATGAAGCGTCTCAATTTGCATTGGTCCTGGGCAACCTTGACCCCGATAACGAAGCGATAAGAGCTTATCTCGATCAACTCCATTACGAGTTAAAAAATTATCTGTTGAGCTTGGGCTCATAAAGCCCCCACAAACAGGTGTCAACCAGTATTTAACTAATTCATCCACCCTTTCGTCATATCGCGCCAAATTTCTTAGAGCGCTGATATCGCAGGGTTTGCCGATAAATGCAAATGGATTACCGCGAGATAAAACCTCGTCTATATCAATAAGTGGGGCGGCAGGTCCATACCTCGATCCTGTCGCTTCGAGAACATCAGCCTCAGTGAAACTTAAAAACCTTGTCCCAAAAGTTGGTTCTTTACTAGACGCCTTTACATGCAAGATGAAATCTACTCTTTTCTCGCTTAAAAGAAACTTCGCGAGTGCTGTTAGAACGCCTCCCGTAGACCCCTCAAATCGTATTTTTGGATTGCCTGCCCAAGCCCTAACAATTCTATGCCAGGGCCCCCAAACATTATCTGTCTTAGTGTTAGGACTTAGTTGGTTTTTTGGTAAACCCTCAATTCGTGTTCCTGGGCATATTTGGAAAATTTTATCTACCGTAGCGTCATCCAAATCACCGATAATCACGGGTCTCTCGAATCCGTTCATTGATTTAACGACCTTGATCTTGCTTGATCCAGCTATTGATTGACAGATGCCGCATCCTGAACATAAACCCTGCTCTGATATAGAATTCATTCTATCAATAGCTGATTTACTCATTATAAAAAATCCTTATCCAAACTAAAGTTGTCAACTCCAACTCCCTAATGTTTCTTTCTCAATTTTTGATTATGTGCTTCCTCAATTAATCGAACTACACTTAAATGCGGTGAGTCATCACCATATTGACTTTTTGCCTCTTGATAGGTTTTATAAACTTTTTCACCTAGTGGCATTGATATGCCTAGATGATGGCCGAGCTCAACAATGAGCTTAATGTCTTTTTCAGCTAGCCCCAAAGAAAATGAATCGTCATAACTACCATCAAGAACTTTTGGGATATAGTTTTCAACAACATAACTTTGCGAACAGCTATTCATTAATACGGAATGAAGAGTTTCCAAATCTAGATTTGCTTTAGCCCCCATCATTAGAGTCTCTCCAATGCCTTGAGCAACCAAGTAGTTCAGATGGAGTTGAACTAATTTTGTAACGTATCCTGATCCAGAGGGCCCCATATGAATCACCTTGCTAGAAAAAATCTTAAGCAACCATTCAAATTTCTCCAAGACTGTTTTTTCAGCACCAATAAAAATAGTCAAAGTTCCAGCTGCTGCTCGTTCAGCACCTCCACTCACTGGAGCGTCAACTAATGTCAAGTGGCTCGGAGCTATCTCTTTAACGCGATCCCACTCCGATAATTCATTTGTTGAGGTTTCAAACCAGATAGCACCTTGCTTTAAATTATTCAGAATGCCTTCATTGCCGAATGCTAATTGATTGACTTCTTTTGAGCTTGGAAGCGATGTAAATAATACGTCACACTGACGACACATCTTTGATATGTTTTCACCACTGGTAGCGCCTTTGTCAACAAACTGAGACATGGCTTCTATGTTTATATCAAGAACAATTAAGTTGTTGCTTGAATCATTGCAATAATTTAACAAATTATTAGCCATTCCTGAGCCCATATTTCCTAAACCAACAAAACCTATATTCATTTTCTTTCCTAAATCAATTGCTTTATTTAACCGTTAAACGATGTTCGTATAGTTCATTGTAGTGAGGCATAACTATGTCATAAATCTTTTTGACACGTTCGGGTAAATCATTAACTTCAACATAGTTGCGTTTTTGTGGCTTCAAACCATCTGAATTTCTTAAATTTTCATGAAATGACCCACCATCCCACCAACTGACTTCCTCTCGCTCGCCTGGCTTCCAACTTAGCGCCTCTTCAATAAATGGAATGCCTACAGCATTGCAATAAGTCTCAATCATCTCATATGGATTTTCAAGAAGGTCATCACTATCAATAACTACCGGCACCTTATTAGAAATTGAATAAACTTTATTAAAAAGCTCTCTTTGCTCAATATAGCCCAATTCCTCAATGACAAAGTCTGGAAAATGCTTGTATATTGAGCTGATTGTTTTTGCTGGATTTCTAATTAAGAAGCTATGATTAAAATGAGACAGAAACTCTTCAGTCCAAATAGTGCTTACATAGTGCGGAAAGTCCTTAGTAAAAACCGGTTTTTTGGAAGCAGTTTGCTTTAGGTTTAAAAAAACACTATCTAGCGTTAGTCCAGGTGTACGAACACTATCTTTTTGCAATCTTGGCCAAAGTGGACTCTCTCCCTGGTACCAGGCCTCTCCAAATGGCTCATGAAAACATTCCATATCACCGCGCTGGCGCATCATCCACTCAAATGCTGTTGAGGTAGACCTAGGTGTTGCCCAAAGTGTTAGTATTTGATGCATAAATTAAGATGCCTTACTCAGCATTGAGAGTAGTTGTCCATGTTGACCTATGGGGGCTAAATTTAGAGTCTTAAAAATCCTCCAGTAGAGTGCAATATCTGATGAAACGACAGGCATATTAGTTACCTTCTCAAAGCTAGGGATATAGTATAGCGCTCTTTTAGGCAACCCATCTTCACGCCTCCAATTTGGCATACCATTAATCACGATTGCATCCGCATCAGGCACCTGTTCTGCAACGTAGGTCACCGATTTCTCAGCTAACTCATGAGGAAAAATCCAAGTCAGATCATTTACCTCTTGTTGTGTTTGATAGAATCCTTGGTCTACAAAATTTCCAACATAGGCAACTTCAAATCCAGCCTCCCTAAGAAATCGAGCGATACCGTCGCGCCAATCAGGCCAATAATATACTGAGTTTAAAGCTATTTTTTCTGCATTAATCTCATGAAGAGCCTCCACTAGACACATGCCCGCCATATGAAAGGGTGTTTCGTACTTATCACTCAATTTATTACAGAATTCACGAATTTCATTTGGACTAGTTCCATTACAATGAACCCAGTTGGTTCCAACTTGACCAACAACATCTGCACCACTATTTGACATACAGTTTACAAATTCCTCTAAAAGATCAAAGTTTTTTGTTCTCTGTTTCAATTCATGAGCGTAACCTGGGACATGCATTATTCGACCATGAACTCCTACCTCCTCAGGTGCTATTCCTAGGAAGTCGCTAGGAGCAGCATCAAAATCATGAGGCGGAGAAGTAAATCCAACCTGATAGGGAAATAATTTATTTGCTGGGTTTTTCCATCTTTCTGGCTTCATGACTTTTCCTCTCTAATCAGTTAAATCATCAAGTCTTTCAAGGTTGCGCTCATGATGAATTGGCATTGAACGACCATAGAATGCTTCAGCATGATGCGGTCTATTGACTAAATATGGATTTGTCACATAAGTTGGAAGAGCTATGATTCTAGGCTCTTTTCCTGTGGTTTTTGTGACCCTGTGAAGAGAATATCGGCCTTTAAATATCTGAATATCTCCAGTTTTTAAACTCAAAACTCTCACTTTTTCTCGTTGGCCATGCAAAACACTCTTAACGTCTTCAAAATTTTCATTTTTTGGTGTGCGGATATCCGGAGCATATTCAAAATCACCCCCATCAATTGACTCATTAACCAATATACTCACTGTGAAGTCATTTCCATCGAAATGCCAGGGAAAATAATCACCATCATGCATGACGCTATATGGATTTCTCCCAAGAGGCTCAGCCCAACGATAGATTGGACCTACATTCAAACAGTCAGATACAAAATGAACCATGACATCAGAATCGTATATCTTGCGCAGTATAGAATCTCTATCTAGCAAATCGGAATTTATAAAAGAAGATGTTCGTTCTTCAAAAAATCGCTTCGGATGGTCTTTAGGCAATGTAGTATCGTCTTCGGTTAGATAAGGGTTTACAAATTTGTGAGCTCTTCGAGAATCATTAATAAGCCTAAAGGCTTCATCCCTCATTTTTTGAACTGCTGAACTAGTAATAAAATTAGGGATATGTGCACACCCCCATTTCTCTAGATCTTTACGACAATCATTAACGAGCATCTCTCTTATTGGACTCGTCAAATCGTGTATAGGGAATTCTTCTAAATCGACAAACTCTTCTAATCGAATTTCAAAAGAACTAAAAGCCGATGGTGCCGAATTATTTTTCATTATCTTTCTACTCTTTATAAGACGGGTCAAGTCGATCGCATCGACGCAATAATGCAGGCCATTCATATAAACCAGGCTTAAATGCCTCGTATTGCTTAGAAGCAATTGGCCATAGCTGCTCTAAACCAGAGTCTATCTCAATCTTTGACGCAGTTGCTGAGAGTGCAACTTCACACATCCGAATTAAATAGTACATATTCATAAAGCATTGGCCAGCTGTCTCTCCTACAGTTAAAAAACCATGGTTTCTCATTACAAGGCAAGAGTTATTGCCTAAATTTTTTGCAATCCTTAGTCTTTCATCTGGATCAACAGACAAACCTTCCCATTCGTGATAACCAATTTTGCCAAATAACATTGAAGAGTCTTGAACAAGAAAAGGGATCTCCTTAAAAGCAGTTGCCGCAATAGCACTGGGCGGATGCGCATGAAAGACAAATTTATTGTTAGGATGATTTAAGTGAATTGCACTATGGATTATAAATCCTGCGGTATTAACATCCTTTGGCCCCTCAAGAACATTTCCCTCTTCATCAACCTTGATTAAGTTAGACGCACAAACCTCTTCATAAGACAGCCCAAAACGATGCATATAAAAATGATGCTCAGATCCTGGAACTCTCGCAGTAATATGATTCCAAATTGTATCGTCCCACCCATGCATTGCGGTTAATCTAAACATGGCAGCTAAATCTATTCTTATCTGCTCTTGTTGCAAATGAAGATTATTTTTCTCTTTACTCATATCATGAATTTATTCATAAAAAATTTCTAATATACCTTTTAAATAAATATTTGACTTGATAAAAATATGATTTATAAATTAACTAATTCGATATAAATAGGACAAATCAACAATATAATATCAAAATATTAATATTTAAATACTAATCAAATTAAGGGATGAATTTTGAATATTGAACACATGAGAACTTTTTTAGAGGTGACTACGACTGGGAGTTTTTTACTATCCGCAGAAAAATTACATGTTACTCAATCCACTATCAGTGCGAGAATCAAGTCACTTGAAAATCAACTTAACCAAAAACTCATCATTAGAAACAGAAATGGATGTAGCCTAACGACTGCAGGTAGAATTTTTCAGCGCCATGCTTATACAGCTGTCACATCTTGGGATAAAGCCCGTCAAGAGATAGCCCTTCCAGACGATATGATTGGCACATTTATTCTAGGGGTCCAGCTGAATCATTGGGATTATTTTGCTCCAAGTTGGCTAAACTATATGCAGACTATGGCTCCTAATATAGTAACAAGGGTTATTAGTGAATATTCAATTAGTCTCATGAATCTTCTAAAAGATGGTCTCATTGATATGGCAATACTCTATGAACCAATCCATCACCCTAGTATAAAGATAGATAAGCTAATGGATGAAAAGTTAGTTTTAGTCTCAACGGAGCCTCGCTCAATAGAATCAGGCCAAGTTGAAGGTTATGTTTTTGTAGACTGGGGGTATGGCTTCACAACACAACATAACTTAGCCTTCCCAGATGCACATAATCCGAAAATTTCATTTGCAATTGCAGATACTGCTCTGAATCATGTTCTAAAAAATGGAGGCTCAGGTTATTTTTCTGAAGCCTCGATTCAACCACTACTTAAAACTAAACAGTGCTTCCTTGTTAAGGATGCTCCAATCTTTAATCGACCTCTTTATCTTGGTTATTCAAAAAATGGCATGAACTCTAAATTGTTTAACGACTCTATAAAAGCACTAAATCAAACAATATCATCTAGGTCAAAAAAGTAAATGGCAGTACTATGAAAATTGATGCAATAAAGACGCAAATTATCGAAATTCCATTTGAGAATACCATAACAACCGCTATTCATACTATGAGATCAGTTGGATGTGTTCTTCTAACTATCAAGACAGACGGGGGGATTTCAGGTGAGGGATATTTATTTAGTTTGAATGCTAAAAACATCAAAATTTATAATGAGCGGCTCTCTAAAGTTGCTTCTTTATTGATTGGTCAGGACCCTTTATTAATACCATCTATTTTGAAAAAGATAAATCTTGCAATAGACTCCATAGGCAGAGATAGTATTAGCATTGCTGCTCTATCAACGCTTGATACAGCTCTATGGGATATCAATGGAAAAGCGAATAATTTGCCTTTACATAGACTATTTGGCATTCATCATACAAAAGTTAAAACCTATGCCAGCGGGGGATTGTGGCTATCCCAATCTATTGACTCAATAATTAATGAAGCTCATGAATTTTTACGCCAAGGTTTTTTAGCTATGAAGATTAGAGTTGGAAGTAGCAATAACTCTGTAGATATAGAACGCGTTAGAGAGCTAAGAAAAGCAATTGGACAAGAAATTGAACTGATGGCTGATGCTAACCAAGGCCTCAGCATTGATGATGCTATTGCTCTAGGAAAAGCTCTCGAAGAGTATGATTTAATCTGGCTGGAAGAGCCAGTTAATGCCTATGATTATAAAGGACATGCAATGGTTAAAAAGCAAGTAGCAATACCTATTGCTTCTTGTGAAAACGAATATTCTATTGGAGGTGTCCAGAAAATGTTAGATGCAGGAGGGTGTGATGTTGTAATGCCCGATCTTCAAAGAATTGGAGGCATCTCTGAAATGAGGACAACAGCTCATCTATCTAATTCTTATGATATTTCAATCTCTACACACATCTTTACAGAGCAAAGCTTATGTGTTGCAGGTTCTGTTGAGAACTGCATCTCAGTTGAACATATGCCATGGTTTGCTGAAATTTTTAATGAAAAAATCGATATTATTGACGGATATATCAACATTCCAGAAAGGCCTGGAACAGGTTTTACGTTTAATCAATTGAAATTTGTTTCATAATGTAGAATGGCAATTTTCATATCGATAAATTTACTATGTTTATCAGTGTTTTAGACTTATTTAAAGTAGGGATTGGACCATCAAGCTCTCATACCATGGGACCTATGGTTGCGGCAAACGCATTTCTAAATGATGTCGGTCATTATATTGAATCAAATCCAGACACCACTGGTTATCATATTAGGTGCACGTTGAAAGACTCATTGGCCTATACCGGTGTTGGGCATGCAACCGATAAAGCGGTTGTCCTTGGACTTCATGGTTATCTACCCGATACAATAATCGATGAGAACATGGATGAAGTTATCGATCGAACCTGGAACTCTAAAACTGTAACTATTGGTGAGGATAAAGTCGCTTCTTTCTTTTCAGAAGATGACATTATTTTTGATACGCGTAACTCATTAACACAACACCCAAATGGTATTATTTTTGACCTCTTGAATAAGTCTGGTGAGCTGTTATTTTCAAGTACATATTTTTCAATAGGTGGTGGCTTTATATCAACCTTAGAAGAAATTGACAATGTCGAAGCTCCAATAGCTGCTGAGCCAAGTTCGGCCTATCCATATCCATTCGATAACTCTGATCAGATGCTAGAAATGTCTAAAAAACATAATAAATCGATTTGGGAAATGAAGCTAGCTAACGAAATAGAAAACCTCCCAGAAAAGATGCTCAATGAGGAATTAGATAAAATCTGGAACGCAATGAAAACTTGTGTTGAAAGAGGCCTGACTACTGAAGGAATATTGCCTGGGGGTCTGAACACTAAAAGACGAGCTAAACAACTTCATGAAAGCCTATTAAATGATTCTGAAAATGCTGGCACAAGCGACTGGCTATGCGCCTATGCTATGGCTGTAAACGAGGAAAATGCTGCTGGTCATATGGTCGTAACAGCACCTACAAATGGTGCTGCAGGAGTAGTTCCAGCGACACTTTACTATTACTATAAGCATAAGAATGCAACTCCAGAACAGATTAGACAATTTCTCTTATCAGCCTCTGCAATTGGTGGTCTAATCAAACACAATAGCTCAATTTCTGGAGCAGAAGTTGGGTGTCAGGGTGAGGTTGGCTCTGCTTCCTCCATGGCTGCAGCAGGATTATGTGCTGCAAGAGGGGGAACAAGTGAACAAATTGAAAATGCTGCTGAAATGGCTCTAGAGCATCACATTGGCATGACCTGTGATCCTGTAAAGGGATTGGTTCAGGTTCCATGTATTGAAAGAAATGGCTTTGGAGCGGTTAAAGCCTATACAGCAAGCTCACTCTCCTTAAGAGAAAGCGGCGAGCACTTAATTTCGCTGGATCAATGCATTGCTGCAATGAAGAGAACAGGCCTTGATATGTCTACAAAGTATAAAGAGACCTCACTTGGTGGATTAGCGGTAAGCTTTATTGAGTGCTGAATTAATCAGTATCAACTAGGCCGGCTCCTGCTCCTGATGCTCTTGATTCGGCGCTCGATTTAACTAGACATCGAGAAAAATACTCATAGATTTTTGGCCATTTTTCTCCAACCTTGACTCCATTATTCAAAACCTCAAGTTTTTCATTTTTTATATCAAATGTTTGAGTTTTTCCATTTGGAACTTCTGTGTTATTAGAGTCTAAAGAAGAAATGTAGATATCAGCATAATGGCTTGACTCTATTGGAGCCTTTGAAGTAGAGATAATTTCCCACTTCGTATCATCTACGAAATTTACTTCATAAAAATGGTTGTCCTGATCAATCCAAGATGCCTTAACACCAAAGCATTGATTTGCGCCAAGAGCTGCAATCACTAGGAAAGGGCAGTCAACATTGGATATTTTCAGCTTACCTTCAAGGCCATTAAATTCAATCCAGTCTATACAGCTTACCGATGCCTCTAAAGAGGACAATACCTTGTCTTCTGGACAAAAAAGATGACTTATCTGATTATCTTTTTCAAACTTTATTGAAAGGCTACTTTTTTTATGATCAAGATGATCTAACGCCGACAAGCTGCACTCACAAGGATCGAAACCATTTTGTGCAGCCCAAATATTACTTCTTGCAAAATCCTCAGAAACACCAATAGGCGCATTGACACCAAAGCCTGCACGCGTGAAATAAAAAAGAACTTCGTTTAATGAAATCGTTAAATCGCTTTTTGGCATGAACAATTAATGCATGGGTAAGACTGAGAACGCCCAGCAATTGGAAAAGACCAGCAATCATGATTTGGATCTTGGACTTGCTCTGGAAGGGGAGCACCCTGGTACATTGAAATGCGAGTCCAGAGATCAGACTTAGGATCAAACTTTGAGGCACCAAAGAATGCCAACTTGAACCGCAACAAATCTAGTGGCCTCATAGACTCACTCAGTAAATTATCTTGAACTTCGGAGTAAGGCCTTTCAAAAGTATTCTGAATTCTGCGAATAATATGTCTGAACTGAGGATAGATCATCACAAATTCACCTATCGGCATATCTTCATCAGTTCTTGCTAATACCTCATTTAAATCATGGACATCGCGCCCAATGGCTAGTGGCATTTCCTGATCAACGCCCTCATCAACCCCTCTAGATCCAAATCTTGGCTCTAACTTATCCTCCGAATAATACCAAAAGTGGTGCTGAGACTCCTCAAGAGAAAAGTCAATTGTTGTTGCCCATTTGTAAGCATCAGCAACAACCTCCTTTAATTTAGATAAGCTCATAGCAGCCTTAAATTTAGGTATTTTAGCTGTCGACATTGTGTCAGCAAGGTCATCAACAATTGAGCCATGAGGCTCAATAATTAAGGAAACAATCATCTCTTGGCACTCCAAAGAAAAGTTATCCTCAACATACTGATAAATTCCATTCCATGGATAAGGTCTAAAGATATTAGACTCATCTTCACACCACATTCTAAGTGCTTGGATTTCGTCTGTGAGGCAATTAATTCTTGCTGATTGAGCTTCATCATCAACATTCCATTCGTCAATATGCTGGCTTACCTGAAGCAAAGACTTAAGAAAAACCTCAAGAGTTCTTGGCAATGCAGTTTCAATAGATCTGACTCTTGCTAACGCAGTTTCTTTGGCAACAACCCAGTTGTGAATGAGTGTTGGATGCTTCAATAAAAAAGGCGCCATCCCGAGTCCTGTAGAATTACCAACGCCAATGAATCTACTTATGTTTTGATCGAGTCGAACTGCCTGCTCACCACCCCTCACTCTGGCAAGCTCCTCAACCAAATCAATGGTAAACCATCGAATCAAATAGACTGCTAATAGTTCAATCTGAAATGGACCGCTGCATTCAGGCCGATCAGCAATCTTTTCTCTATCAGCACAGCCGAATTTACCACTACCATAGACCGCGGTTGTTCTCATTAGGTATCCCACCGAAGAAATCAATTCTATGTCGGGCTGATTTCCTGATGCCAATGCATTTATAATATTCTCAAAGACTCTGAGGCTTTTATTTGCCCTTGCCAGAACAAGCTCACTTGGCCTATACCTTCCGCCTTCTTGGAGAGGAGTGTTTTTAGCTAAATAATCAATATCCTCTTGTGTTGGAACACCATCAAACAGACTAAATGTAGCATCCCATACCTCTGCAATAACCCTGTCAGTTCTCATATCAGCAGGAATCTCTTGCGTAAATGCGATTAATGAATAAGTTCTTTTTGGAGTTATTGCGGAGTAAACACTGACGCCATAACCGTCTTTATCAATATTACTAATTATTCTTTTAAACTGCCAATTCTCCTGAGACATTCGCCTAATGAGTGATCTCATAAAGCTTAATCGTGTAGGAAATGAGGAGCCCATTCTGTCTAGGCGCATAACCTTTTCAGGTGACCTCATAAAATCAGATTCAATATCAATTAATGCAGTTTCACTAGACATAAATTTATTTTAAAGGTTCGAATGAGGCTTCGAAAAAATTTAACCAGTTTTTGCCCATGACTAACTCAACATCTTCATTTGAGAAGCCTTTTGACAACAATCCCGATGCGATGTTAACAAAATCTCGGTTGTCACGAAACCATTCAGGCTGGTCTGGAAAACCAGCAAAGCTTGCTGACCCTTCTCCATAATCACGGTCATTAGTCCACGTTCCATTTCTCATCCACTCTACAACACTGTCGGGCTGATTTTGACAAAGGTCTGTTCCAATACCAATGCTATTGATTCCCATAAGATCAGCTGTATCAGCAATCATATTGCAAAAACTCTCTAATGTGCAGCTTGAACCATCTTTGAGATGATGAGGATAAACTGAAAAACCAAGCATACCTCCACTCTCACCTAAGGCTTTAAGCACCTCGTCCGATTTGTTTCTCAAAGCGGGGTGCCAAAAAGTCGGATTTGCATGAGTGATAGCAATTGGACGCTCTGAAATTTCAATTGCCTCCAGTGTGGACCTTTCTGAAGAATGGCTCATATCAACCACAAGCCCTACGCGATTCATCTCTTTTATAACCTGTTTGCCCATACGGGTGATTCCAGGATCATTCTCTTCATAACAACCTGTACCCAATAAACTTTGATTGTTATATGTCAGCTGCATAAACCTAACGCCTAATTGATGACATACCTCAACCAGCCCAATATTGTCTTCAATTGGTGAACAATTTTGAAAACCAAAAAATATCGCTGTTCGTCCTTCTTTTCTTGCTTTTAATACGTCACTTGCAGTCCTTCCTTGAAAAATTAGAGCGGAATAATCCTCAAATCTTCTATTCCAATCAATAACATTTTGAACCATCTCTTGAAAATCTTCGTGATAACAAATTGTCACATGAATTGCGCTTATACCACCCCAATTGATTTGCTGAAAAACCTCTTCACTCCAATTATTGTATTGAAGCGCATCAATGAAAAGTGATTGGTGAGCCATTATGGATTTCCGCTTGAAATGTAAGAAGTTTTAACTTGAGTATACAGCTCTTTGGCGTAACTACCTTGCTCTCTTGGGCCAAAACTTGAATTTTTTCTACCCCCAAATGGAACATGGTAATCAGTACCAGCAGTGGGTAAATTCACCATTACGCATCCACTCTCTGCATTCCTTCTGAAGTGGCTTGCTGTAGATAGTGACTGAGTTATAATCCCTGAAACTAGACCAAAATCAGTATCATTTGCAACTGATAATGCCTCATCGTAGTCCGCAACCTTAATCACACATGCCATCGGTGCAAAAAGCTCTTCTCGGTTAACCCTCATTGAGTTATTACCACCAATTAATAAGGCTGGCTGCATATAAAAACCTGGGTTATCTAGCTCAAGTTTTTCGCCTCCACAGACGACTTCACAGCCCTCTTCTTTAGCCAGTGCCATATATTTAAGATTAGAGTCAAGTTGCTGCTGACTAGCAGCTGGACCGATTTGAGTTCCCTCTTGAAGAGCATCCCCAACCTTGAGAGCTGAAGTTGACTCTTTCATGCGATCAACAAACTCATCATGAATCGATGAATGAACAACCAGTCTTGATGAAGCCGTACATTTTTGACCGGTCGATCCAAAAGCTCCTGCTGTGGCTGCAGCAACCGCAACATCCATGTCAGCATCATCCATTACCACTAGTGGGTTCTTAGAGCCCAACTCAAGCTGAAACTTTGTTAAATTTTTCGCTGCTGAACTCGCAATCTGACGACCGACATCGTAAGAACCAGTAAAGCTGATTGCGTGAACTTTGGGGCTTTCTGCCAAAGCCTGACCGATTGATGATCCAGACCCCATTACCAAGTTAAATAACCCATTAGGTATATCTTGTTTTGCAATAATCTCAGTTAGCGCAACCGCACTAGCTGGTGTCAAATTAGCAGGCTTCCAAATAACTGCATTACCAAATGCTAGAGCTGGAGCAATTTTCCAGCTGGCTGTTGCAGTTGGAAAGTTCCATGGAGAAATAATGGCAACTGTTCCCATAGGCTCACGACGGACATCAATTTCAATATTTGGTCTGACTGAATCAGCTGTATCTCCCCCCTGCCTTAAAACTTCAGCGGCGTAGTAGGTAAAAAATTGACCTGCTCTATAAACCTCACCCTTTCCCTCTGCAAGAGGCTTGCCTTCTTCCCTTGAAAGAAGCTCTCCAAGCTCAGCACTGCGTGCCATCATCTCCTCGCCAATCTTCATTAAAACGGCTTGACGCTGCTCCAGACCTGTTGCAGCCCATTGTCTTTGTGCAGCTTGAGCAGAATTGAGAGCATCCTCCAATTGAGCATTATTGGCTTGAGCAAATTCACCAATGATATCGTTTGTATTGGATGGATTAATATTTGATATTGAGCTAGCGCCCTTAACCCAGTCACCGGCTATGTAGTTATTAGAAAGATTTGACATTACTTAAATTCATTTTTCAAAATGATAAATTTTACTCTTAATTATTGATATATCAAGAATATAAGCATTTTAGTGGATATAGTATTTTTCACCTTTCTTTGAAAAAAAACTGTTGCGTTAAATAAATTATTAATCTACGATACGCTTATTGTAATAGAGATTAAAAAATAACGTGTCAAGCACTACAGAGAGACTTGGTCGAGCAGCTAGAAGGTCTGACCGCCTGAAAGTAAAAATCGAAATGCTCCCTACACTGAAGAGGAACATTCCCCTAACGGAGCCAATGAATGCGGAAGAGATTGAAAAGATGGATGACGCATCACTATCCATCCTAGAGGAGGTAGGTGTTGAATTTCATGATCCAATTGCTCTGGAGCATTGGAAAGAGGCAGGAGCTGATGTTAAGGGTGAGCGAGTTTGCTTTGATAGGGGCCTTATTAAAGAACTAATCAAGTCTATTCCAGAAAACATTACTATGCATGCGCGTGACCCCAGTAAATCGCTGCAAATTGGTGGTGACAACTCCATATTTGTGCCAATGACTGGAGCGCCTTTCCTCACCGACCTTGAAAATAACAGAAGACTACCAACGCTCGATGATCTTGCTAATTTTCATAAGCTTTCCCACATGCTTCCTGCCATTCATTCAAGCGCCCATCACATCGTTGAGCCAATGGATCATGCAATTTCTCATAGGCACCTTAGGATCACCTATTCATCCATGAAGCACTCCGATAAAACCTTTATGGGAATGACAAGTAGTGGCAAGAATGCGGAAGACGTAATCGAGATGTGCAAGATTCTCTTTGGAGAGGAATTCATAGATAGTCATGCAGTTGTTACTGGCAACATCAATGGAAATTCACCTCTAGTGTGGGATCAAACTATGCTCTCAGCACTGAGAGTTTTTTCTGCTCATAATCAACCTGTTCTCTGCTCTCCTTTCGTTCTTGGCGGCGCCAATACTCCCGCAAGCGTTGCTCCAACTGTAGCTCAAGTCAATGCGGAAGCTTTATCAGCACTAGCCTACACCCAAGTTATTCGCAAAGGTGCGCCAGCAATCTATGGACATTACTTGGCTACCGTGTCGATGCAGTCTGGTGCTCCAATGGCTGGAACTCCAGAAATTTCTCTAATGAATTTTATGATTGGCCAGATGGCAAGATACTATAAAGTTCCTTGGAGAAGTTCAAATACTCTAGGAGGCTCAAAAGTATTCGATGCTCAATCAGGATATGAAAGTGCATCAACAATGATGGCTGTCCTTTTATCTGGGGCAAACTATATCTGGCATTCTGCAGGATGGAATGAGGCAGGTATGCACTGCTCAATGGCAAAGTTTGTGGTTGATGCAGAGCAGTGTGAAATGGGATATAGAATGGCCGAAGGTGTCCGATGGGA